>Ga0180433_10004198_pt1 | contig 20425 bp, 15 predicted proteins | sample SS_ome_8_FD_132980 | JGI IMG/M metagenome (GOLD analysis project Ga0180433, IMG submission 132980) | Hypersaline lake sediment archaeal communities from the Salton Sea, California, USA - SS_1_D_1 metaG | ecosystem: Environmental > Aquatic > Non-marine Saline and Alkaline > Hypersaline >... | reverse complement strand
TACATAACAAACAAACCCTTTCTTTTTGCTATATTCAAGAATTTCCATTATGTCGGGATGCACGAAGGGTTCTCCCCCGCCAGAATAATAAATCTCACGAGTCCCCATAAAAGATAGCTCATTTAATAAATCCTTTACCACCCTTAAAGGCAGAGATTGTCTTTTTTCCACCGAGCTTAATGCTTTCTCCTTCAATAACGGAGAATTACACCAGCAACCAATGCAGTTGTTATTGCAGTTATTCGTTAAATCTATTTGGGCATGAAAAGGTCCCTTAAAAGCAAACCGGCCATTACAAATTCCTAAAACATCTAAATAATTATCGTGAACTTTATTAAAAGAAAAATATTTTGATTTTACCTTTTTTGTTAAAAATTGCATAACAAACTTTCTTAAATTTTGACCTTTAAATTTAGCATAAATTCGACGCAATAGAGGAAAAGGATTTTTTTTATCAATAATAAACGGGCTTGCTTCTATTGATGCTGAAGTAAATAGGAAAGTTTTAATATGCGGAATTACTCCTTCGGAATAAATTTTAAAAACATGAGGGCCTTTTTCTATTTCTATCTCTACCTCTTTAAACCAACATAAACTATGCCTATCCCAACCTCCAGTTATCTGCTTCAGTCCATCTTTCTTTATAAGAATACCATCAAGAAAAATATCCACTGGCCGTAATTTTGCAGAGGCATAATAACTCCATAAAACATAGCGGCTAGATTTATTAACATTTATTTTATATTCGGCAACTGCATAATCAAATCCACCGTCAATAGCAATTCCCGGACCAAACTTATGGCCACTTGAATTTAAATTACCTGCAAAAAAACTGTTAGCTTTAATAGATATACTCTGGGCTACATCTTTCTTACCCACCATTTTTTCTTTATAAAACCTGTTGAAAAATTTGAACCACCTTGGGCATGTAAGTTTGATTTTAAAAAAATATTTATCATCTATGGCAAATTTAAATGCAAATCTCCTAATATGCGGAATTCCTTTTTCTGAATAAATATGCAAAATATGCTTGCCTTCTTCTATTTTCACATCTACCTCTTTAAACCAAGACAAAGTATGCTTATCCCAGCCTCCAGTTATCTGATCCAGTCCATCCTTTCTTATAAGGATGCGATCAAGAAAAATATCTACTGGCCGCGATTTTGCAGAAGTATAATAACTCCACAAAGCATATCGACCAGCTTTGTTAAAATTAACCTCATATTCAGCAAATGCATAACCAAACCCGTTGTCAATTACAATCCCCTGACCAAAACTGTGGGCACGCAAATCTAAATTGCTTGAAAAAAATTTATCTGCATTGATTAATATATCCCCAGAAGAAAATTTCCTGTTCAACATTTCATGTGTGATTAAATTCATTCCTAAATTATCACAACATTTATAACAATCTATCGGTCTAAAATATTTATTTCTCTTGCTTTTGTTCTTTGCTTTATTTCTAAAGTTATTGTATTTTCGCGAAAACCAAATTTTAGCGAAATTATCCTTCTGAAGATTACCCAAAGAGAATCTATAAGCCTTGCAGCAGGGAATAACTTCAGCTGATGATGTAATACGGCTATAAATCCAACCCGCATAGCAAGGAAGTTTATCAATGATTTCTCGATCATAGTTATGGTTATATACGTCTTCTGAATTAATACGCCTCATAAAAGGCCCATAGCCAAGAATTTTCAAAAACTTTATAGTCAAATTGCCGTCTTTGGAAACCGGACAAGACTTTTGAAGCAGAGAGCAATCTTTACATAGCGAAAAAGGGAATTTAAAAGTAAGTGCATTTTCTTGCTCTTTTAATAATGGGTTGCTTTTACTAGGGGCAGTCGTTTTCCCTCTCGGGCAAGTCAATGTTCGCAAGGTAACGCTTCCGTCTTCATGTTCTAAATTGACTTCTTTAATGGAAAACCCTGAAGGAATTTTCAAAAAACGCCCAGGGAATTCTTTGGCTATCCCCGCTATTGTTGTTAACGACGGGAAATCATATCTGCTAAATCCAAGATCCTTAAAAAATAAATCTTTTCTTCTCTCTAAATTATTAAATTCTATTTTAAGAGATTTTACTTCCTGTTTAGATAGTGCGAGAAAAGAAGTTGCCCCTTCTATTATATCCATTACTTGAAATTCAATACCCTCCGCGCCTATATCCTTTGCAAAATCCACCATTTCCATTATTTCATGATAGTTTCTATTGCAAATGACGTTATAGATTTTTAACCGAGGGAGAAAAGTGTTTCTCTTTTCTTTTAAGCTAGTAAAATATTTTAAGGATTTTTTTAAACGGTAGAAATCCTCTTCGGTTCTTCCCGGATGCATCTTAATATAAGTTTCCGCGGTCCCGGACCAGATACTTGCTGTAATCAGGTCGACTTTTAAATCAATCAACTTGGAAGTTTTTTCTTCATCAATAAGGGAAAAATTAGTAATCAAATTGCATATCATACCTTTCCCCTTTATCAAATCCAAAATTTCAAAAATCTGCGGATATAGAACAGGCTCTCCGGCGCCAGAAAGAAAAATTTCCTCCGTGCCCAAATAAGCCAAATCTTCAATCAATTTCTTGGCCACTTCAAAAGGCAAGCTGACATTTTTGTCCTTGGGAGGATTTTTTATAAACGGAGAGTGCACCCAACAGCCAATACATTTATTATTGCAGAATCCGGTTAAATCAATCTGGACGACTTTCGGTCCGCAAAAAGCCCTTTTAGAATTTGTTATCCCCTTTACTAGTTTCTCTTCATAATTTTCCATTTGGACATTACTAATTTTTTGTTAACCTAGATTTAAAATATTCCGCTGTTTTTTGTAAGGTTGAGTGAAGCCCATATTTTTTAAGCTGCTTTTTAAATTCCTTAGCATTATCTAAAAAACTTTTTTTGGTTCTTTTATGTTTCCCCCAAATTAAATAGGCTTTCCTTTTAGCATCTTCCAAATCTTGGCTAGTTAGAGAATCTAGCTGTAATACACTCTTATAGTTTCCGTCATAATGGGACCAATCCTTTGTAACAATATTCCCTTCTCTATCTAAACGGTGGAAATATTCTGTGCCAGGGAAGGGAGTAACAATAGAAAACTGGACAGAATCTGGGTCTAAAGCCAAAGCACAATTAATTGTTCTATCAATTGTCTCTTTGTTTTCACCCGGGAGTCCAAAGGTAAAAGTCAAATGAGTTTTAATCCCTAATTTCTTGGTAAATTTTATCATTTCTTTAGCCTTTTTCAAATCCATGTTTTTGTTGGCATTATTTACCAGTTTTTGGACGCCTGATTCTACTCCATATTTAACTGACCAAAGTCCTGCTCCTTTCAAATTCATTAAAATTTCTTTATCCATTAAATCTGGTCGGGCCATTATTGCCCAGGGAATATTCTGTAAATTGCGCCTTTTTATTTCATCACATAACTTCAATATTCTTTCTTTACCGATATTCCAGGTATCATCATCGAAATAAACCGACTTGAAATTCATATTTTTCACTAAATATTCCATTTCATCGATTACTTTTATAGGGTCTCTCACTCGATAATCGCTCCCCTGGTACATAACCTGGGGCCAGAGGCAAAATATACATTTAAAAGGACATCCGCGGCTGGCTAACATCTGGACAGAAGGGAAAGGGATATTCCCGGGGAGATCCCAATATTTTTGCATAGGTAATTCCTCGCGTACTGGCCAGGGTAGAATATCAAGATTTACCAGCGGCCGGGAAGGATTAATTTTAATTTCTCCTCCTTTTCGATATATAAGCCCCAGCACTTCTTTTAAATCTTTGTTTCTGGAGAGATGTTGCACCAGATCTAACAATGTAGATTCATATTCTCCTACCAGCACATAATCAATAAATCCATGGCGCCTTAGAAATTCCGATCTCCTTATATTTATATCCGGCCCGCAAATTGCAATTAAGATATCCTTGTGTATTTTTTCTAATAACGTTAAATCGTCTTCTAAGGAAACCGTTGAAATCTCCGATAGCAATAAATCAGGCTGGAATTCATCTACTTGCCGCAAGAAATCTTTCTCGGTCATTTGTTCCGCTAAAGCATCGATAACTTTCACTTCAAATCCTTCCTTTTTAAGCAAAGAAGCCGCGTAAGCCAGGAAAAAAGGAAAAGGCAAATAATTCCCTTCAGTCTTATCTTTGATATGGGGCCAACGCGAACCAGCCCTTACCCCCCAGCATCCTTCTTTTTCCCAGGGCATATTGGCTAAAATAATTCGCATTTTTTTACCTTTAGAAAATTTGTTGGATTGAAGATTCCGAGAATATTCTTGGCGTAGTTTTTGCAGTTTTATATCCAGGTTTTTTTCATCTTCAAATAGCGTTATCTCTCCTGAAAACAGTTTATAGCTGCCTGGTAAAAAATATTTTCCCCCGCTTTTCTTAGCTATTTCTACCCCAACTGAAAAAGTTTTATTTTGTTCAAGATCATTTTGGACAAAAAGGTTGCTTATATCGTCTTTACCTCTCCTAAACTCCAGCAGTAGCGATGGTAAAAATTCTTTTCCCTTAGGTGGTTTTATCCCGATAGAACGGCTAAAGCAGTTGTTTAGCTTCATCTGTCCTGAAAAGATTTTTTTTGTAAAATCACCTTGTTCATAAGAACTCACCCGTTTTCTATATTCTGGTGATACAAAAATTGCAATTTCTTTTTTGTCAAACTCTAAATCTTCTTCGATATCCATATCAATTTTCCAAACTATTTTCGTTTCACTCTTTAATTTTATAGACCACCTTTGGGTAATAGGTAAATCTCTCCATCGACACCCTAAAACAAAAGAATCCCGACTGGACTCTTGGACCTGCCAATCTGCCTTCGATGAATCACTCCACATTCCTAAAATATTTATTGCCGAATTTAACCCTACTCCCTCAGTCATTTCTTTATTTTCCCAAAAAATTTTTACGCCATACGCTGACATCATTAATCTAGTCCGTCCACAAATAAGTCCAGGTTTTGGCAATTTTTTACCTTGTCCTCTTTTAATTTTAACGACAAACGCAAAATATTTTAAACCCCGCCATAAGGCATAAAAAATTCCTCCTGCTTTAAGATGACCTTGAAACTTCTGGTAATTAGATCTAAATTTCAATCTGTATTAACCCTTCGAAATATTTATATTTTTTAGGCGGCAGTTCATCCGTATTAACCCTTTGATACTGCAGCAACCGGGCTTTATATAACGAATCGGTGTTTTCAATAATAGTTCGGTAAGAATCGTCTCTATCCTTCAGTCTAACTGAAAAATTAGGTAGTTCACTCTTTGTAACAACTAACCCATTCTCGTTAATTTTACCATACCAGAATCTGAAAGGAGAAATGTCATATTGATTGGTAAATTCATCTAAAAATTCACCTTTTCTCACATTCGGAACAATCCATTCCTTATATTCCTTTGAAAGCATAGCATTTGACTGTTCTATTTCCAAATTAGCCGGGTTATAAATTTCCATTTCTACTTTCCAATAGATTAAAGTTTCAGAGATAATTTTTAATTGCCAAAGTTGTGAAATAGGTATATGGGACCATTCTCCTATAAGAAGCATCTTGTCATTTTCTATCTTTTCTACCTGCCAAATTGCTTGGGTAGAATCATGCCATATCCCAGAAGACCGAATTGAAGTATACATACCCAAGCCAGAAGTTAATTCTTTATCCTTCCAAAAAATCCTTCCTTTCCCTTCATCAAAAACAAGTTTCAGTTTTCCCCTGCTGAGTTTATGGACTACATTATAGGTATCATCTTCTAACAGAATCTCCTGATTAAAAATGATTTGCCCATTGAAAAAATTATGTTTGCCAATGGGCACTTTTCGGCTCTTCCGGGAAATTAATTTAGAAAATCGAATTAAAATAAACTCCATATTTTTTCTTCTATCAATACTTAAAATCCTTGAATTTCCCGAAGATGAACAATCGAAAGTCAATTTAGGAACCGCTTTATCTTCATTCCCTCTTAGAAATATCTTCGAGGTCTTGTTGTGCTTAAGCTTTACCGGACCAATATCGCCAATGTATTGCCTTATGTAGAAACTGCCCTCTTCATATGGGGTTTTCCACTCTGTATAATTGCCTGCAACCGCTAAAATTGCCGCTTGGTTTGTTAAAAAAAGAGGGTTCTTTCTTACCTCTAAATCTATAGTTATATCCAGAATGTTATCCTTCTTGCAGGTTAATGTCCATATTTGAGTAACTCCTGAAACTTGATTTGAGGAAATTATATTCAGCTTTTCCGAAGATTTTTTTTCGATCTCCCACGGGGAAGAATCAAAAGAAAGCTTGCCAAACTCTCTAACCTCTATCAAACTGTACAAACCACTTCCTTTAGTAATCTCTTTTTCTTGATAATAAACTCTCAAAACTTTTTTCTCCACATCCGCATAAACTCGTAAATCCCCTCTAGAAATGGTACGAAGAGAAAGTTGATGCTTTTGTTCTTTCTCTCTAGAAATGGTACGAAGAGAAAGTTGACGCTTTTGCTCTTCCTCTTTCACTTTTTGATACTGCTTTCTTATTTTTTGGAAATAATCTTCAAATTTATCCTTATTTGGGTAAATGTTGATCTCTCCGGAAAATTGATTTTCTTTCAAAAGCCGCCTCTGAATTAAACGGCATTCCTTATCGTATCCTGTATTGAAAGCTCTCAAAAAGCAACTATTATTTTTAACCTTTAAGGCCAGAATAGGTAAATGACTACCCGCACCACCTAAAGCTAAAATGTCGCTTTTATAATTTCCTAAATCCATTTCCTGCCAATCAGATCGAAAAGAAAAAGGAGGAAATTTTTCTTTTTTATCCAGACTAATCCACTCTTTATATTCGGGAGTAAGAAAAAAGCCTATTTGTTTCTCCTTGATAGATGAATCTTTACATTCCATATTAATGTCCCATCCGAACTGACAATCATTCTTTATTTGAATTTTCCAAATTTGTGTAAGTCCAGGCATTTCAGAAAACCCTTTAGCTAAAATTTCGCTCTCAGTTTTCTTAATTATTTCCCAATCAGCTTCAACTGAAAAAGACCAATTTTGTGTAACCGGGACATGTAAAGCAGTATACCCTCCGTAGTGTTTAGTAAGGGGAAAGTTTTTCCAACTAATAAACAATCCTCCGTTGTTAAATACAATTCTTAAATCCCCCCTGTTTAATTCTGCTATCCCTTTTTCCTTTCCTACTGTCTCTAAATACCTTGAAATAACCTTTCGTGGCTCCTCTATCTGAATTATCCTTCCTTCTTTTAGAAATATTACCCGGTCACAAAGTTTATAGACCATATTCATAGCGTGGCTTACGAAAATAATAGTCTTGCCCTTCTCTTTCAATTCAAATATTTTGTTTATACACTTTCTCTGAGCGTCCTCATCGCCTACAGTTAAAATATCATCGATTAGAAGAATATCCGGGTCTACATGAATAGCCAACGCAAAGGCCAATCGTAAATACATCCCTTGAGAATAATATTTTATTGGGGCATCAATGAATTTACCGATTTCAGCAAAATCAATAATTTCACCTATCCTTTTATCCATCACCTTCCGGTCAATACCATAAAGGCTGGCGTTAAAGTAAATATTTTCCCGGCCGGTTAAATCAGAATGAAACCCCGCTCCTATCTCCATCAAAGTCAAAATTCTTCCCTGTGTTTTAATTTCTCCTCTATCGGGTTTAATCATTCCAGCAATTAATTTAAGAAGGGTTGTCTTCCCCGCTCCATTTTCACCGATTATTCCTACAGTTTCCCCTTTTCTTACATTAAAACTCCCATTGCATAGAGCCCAGATTTCTCTCCATTCGCACTTCTTCCCAAAAACAAATTTTGTTTTATAACTTTCCGAGACATTCTTAAATTCAATAACTTCCATTTTATATTCTCTTTAAAACCAAAAATTCTTTTTTAGTAAAGATAAAATAGCCGATTATAAAAGTAACGACGGCGAGCAAAAAAGCTAAAGCAAAACCAAACAAACTGGGTATTCTACCCTCAAATAGAATCTGCCGATATAAAGTGATATAATGGGTTAATGGATTAAAAAGACATATCCAATGGAAAGGCTTCGGAACCATCTTTAAACTGTAGAATATCGGAGTAATCCAAAACCAAAACATTAAACTAATAGGGATAAGATGATGTAAATCTCTAAAGAATATGTTGAGAGAGGAAAATAATAACCCAAGACCTATAAGGAATATTAGCTGAAATGTTAAAGGGAAAATCAAAAATGGCAAAACCTTCAAAACCTTTAATTGGGGCAGAAAAAAAAGCGGTAAAACCACCACAAATCCCACTAAAAAGTTAATAAAATTAGCCAGAATCACCGAAATAGGCAAAATCTCAACCGGAAGAGCAACCTGTTTTAGAAGCGGAACGTTATTAACGATGGAATCGGTTGATTCGGAAAGAGCTGTAGAGAAAAACATCCATGGCATTATAGCTGAAAGTGCAAATAAATAAAAATCAGGGATATTCATTTTAAAAACTACAGAGAAGATAAAATTTAACCCTGCTGCTAATGCCAATGGGATTATTACGGCTAAAAATATCCCTAAAGTAGTCCCCGAATATTTCGCTTTGAAATTTTTAAGGGTAAGATCTTTTATCACCTGCCTATATGGGTACAATCGTTTTAATTTCGCAATTAGATTCTTCAATTTAGCATTTCGGCTATCCTCCTGCCATCAAGGATAACTTGCTCCATAGACATATAATGCCACCGCCCATATCTACCTATTGGAAAAATTTTAATTGAATTTAAAAAATTTAAGATTTTCATTTGGCTCGACTGATAATTATGATCACAGAGAATGTAACCGTACCTAATATCATTTTCATCCACAGCCAATATTTTGTCTTTGCCTCTCAATATCTTTGCCTTATGCAAATCTTCAATTATTCTCGCTTTGATGTTTTCATTATCAAGAGGCCTCTTTGAAGAATAGGAAACCTCAGCATATAGAGAACTTTTCCCTGAAGGCGCTGCTTCCTTTGAGAAATTCATCGGGAAACCGACCCGAAAAAAAATAAAATCTTTCTCTGGAAAATAAATCCAGTGTTTATCGGTTATCCTCTCCCTATCAATACCCAGGTTTAAATTATAAATCGACACATACTGCAATAGTTCCCTTGAAGCGACAATTTCTTCCGGCGCATTATCTAAAAAATCTATCAGCTCTACCAACGGTAAAGTAGAAATAAGGCTTTCATACTCTACTTCTTCACCATCATTAAATTTCACTTTTTTCGCTTCCCAATCAATCTTTTTAATCTCTTTTGATGCCTGAATGTTGCAAATACTTTTACTTAAAGAATCGATAAGAACTTTAATGCCTCCTTTTTTCGGATACCAAAAGTTTATATTGTAGCCAAACGCCTTCTTATTGCGTTTCCAGGCGCCTTCTAAAGCCTCAGAAATAGTCGGAACCGGCACTAAATTTTCAGCCCAGGAGTAGCTTATTTCTTCAAGAGGCAAAGTCCAAAATTTAGTATTATATGGCTCAAAAAAATGATTAACCATTCCTTTGCCAAATTTACCAATCAGCCATTCTGAAAAATTAACCGGTGTATCTCCTCCAAGTTTTTTTCTTTTTAGCATCCCCTGTAAACATTCGTGAGCCAGCACCTGAGGTAAATAATAAAGATTGGCCTGAAAAGGGTAAGGAATGTAAGCCCCCTTGAAATAAATCCAAGCGCGCCTTTTATGTTTTAGGAGCTCTTCCCCTAATAAGCTGTGTACAAAATCAAATCCTTTTTGAGTCTGAAAATGTAACAGGTGACCGCTGCAATCAAAGGTAAATCCATCTATATGGTTTGAACGGCAAAGACCGCCTATTTCTTCATTCTTCTCATAAATCTGGTAATCTTTTTTAAGATGATAGGCGGCACTAAGTCCAGCCAATCCAGCTCCCAAAATAGTAATTTTAGCCATTTTTCACTTGACCTTAACCGTACACATTTTTTTTGTCAAAATACCCAAAAAAATTAATAAAAACCCCAAAAAAAACAAACCAATTAAATCCGAAGTGAAACTGATCAATATTGCCCCAGCGGCAAGAACGACACTCAACATAAACATCCGAAAAAGCGTACTTTTCTCTGAATACCCTTTAGCTACAAAACGCATCGCCAGATGATCCTTAGTCTTTAGAAAAACCGATTTGCCTTTGAATAGACGCATTAACATAACAAAGAAAGTATCGTAGAAAGGTAAAGCCAAAATAAGCATCGGCGTTAAAAGCGCAACATATTTGCCTTCGGGAGCGTATTTGAGAGAAATAGCTAAAGCACTAAAAATAAAACCTAAAAAGAGACTGCCGGAATTGCCTAAAAAAATCTTTGCCGGCGGAAAATTATATCCTAAAAATGCTAAGAGGCTTCCGGCTAAACAAATCGCTGCCGCAGCGCCGAAAAAATTATTTCCGACAAAACCTAAAATAAAAAATGCAAAAGCTATAATAAAAGCAAGACCGCCACAAAGACCATCCATTATATCTAACAGGTTCAAAGCGTTAGTAATAATGACTATCCAAACAACAGTCAAAACCAAGTTTAAAACGTTGGGCAGATATGTAATGTCTATTCTTACGCCGAAACGGATTAAAATTAAAGCAGCCAGAAACTGAAAAAATATTTTAACGGGGGGTAAAAGTTCTATGCGATCATCAAGGAAGCCGACCAGAAATGTCAAAACTCCCCCAATAAGAACACCCTGAATAATTCGAGATTGAGTTATAGGGAAATTAAATATGAGAATAATAAAAAGGGTGAGAAAAATTCCTAACCCACCTAAACTTGAAACTGTGATTTTTCTTCCAGAAAAGTTTTCGTGGATTTTACCAAGTTTGTATTTCCAAGCTAACCTAATAAAAAAGCGAATAAAAAAAAGGCTTATTGCAAAAGAGAAAAGAAAGATTAAACCAAGCTTAATAATCATTTAAACCTTACTTAATTGAAAGAAGAAATGGGTTTCTGGTAAAGATTATTTAACGCACCCAGCATTTTTTGGGGCTCAAACAACCCTTTTGAAATAAATTCCTGTGCGTTCTTACCAATTTCTCTGGATAGGGCTTTATCTTCGATTAAATTAGTTATTGATTGAGCTAAAGCCCGATAATCCCCTGGAGTTACTAAAAAACCTGTCTTTTTATCAACTACTATTTCCCGGACTCCATCTACTGCTGTAGCCACTACTGGTAACCCGGAAGCCATAGCCTCTAATATTGACACTGGCATTCCTTCCCAAAGGGAAGATAAAACAAAAATTTCCATAGATGCTAATAATTCTGTAATGTCTTTGCGCCACCCAATAAATAGCAAACTTCCGTTCAATTTTAACTTGATAGCGAACCTTTCAAGTTGAGATCTCAGATAACCATCACCGATAATAAGAAAATTAGCTTCAGGGAATTTTCTTTTCACAAAAAATGCTGCCTTTATAAAATCTTGGAGTGCTTTCTGAGGTTTAAGACAAGATATTGTCCCAATTATAGTCCCTTTTAACCCTAATTTCTTCACAGCCAAAGATTTGTCTTTCCTTTGGAAAAACTTATCCTTCTCGATTGCATAATAAATGCATTGATATTGAAGAGGCTTTCCTATTCCCGCTTTCAATCCCTTTTTAATAATCTCCTGGCTGACAGCAATCAGCCGGGAAGTAATTTTAGCTGTAAGTTTTTCTAAAGATATATATAAATTTTTGACTACCCAGTTTTGCTTTTCATAGAAGGCAAAGCCGTGGATGGTATGAAAAATTACGGGGACTCCAGCTAATTTAGCTGCCCAACGGCCCAGAATTCCGGCCTTTGAGCTATGGGTGTGGACAATATGAAACTTCTCCTTTTTTATAAAATTATAAAGGCTAAAAAAAGCTTTTAAGTCTTTCAGGGGATTAATTGGGCGAACTAAAGAAGGAATTAATCTCAACTTAAGGCCGGGAATTTCGTAAGCATCCGAAAGCAAAATACCCTTATCGTGTGTAACCAGCCAAATCTCAAAATTTTCGCTTAAATGCGCTATAGTATACAGAAGCTGCTTTTGCGCCCCTCCCAATTCAAGCTCAGTAATTATACATAATAGTCTTACTTTAGCCACTCTTACAGCCGCCTGACAGTCCTATAAACCGTATAAACATATGTGACTATATATTTTTTCCCCTCTTTTGTCAAGGAAGAAAAATTTTAAGTATATCGTTAAAAGGAAAAGTTATCTAGCATCAATCAAAGCGATACTCTGGAATTTCGGCCCGAAAAACCTTCCACTTCCCCGCTTCTTTTCTAAAAGTGACTAAAAATCTTTCACTCCCTTTCTCAATCGAGAGGTCTTCCTTTGTTTTGCCCTGTTTTGAAACCATAACCTTGGCGATAAATTTAACCTTAGCCAACTCCTGGTTTACCTCAACACTTAAGGACTCAATGTGGATAAAAATATCCTGATATTCCTGGAATAGTTTCTCAGCTAAAAATATTAAATTCCGCCGGTCATTACCCAGGGAATCTAAATACTCAGGAGAAATGAAAGAAATAGAACCTACGATATCCTTTTTTTCAATAGCCCTTTCGCCTTTAGAGATAACCCGTTTAACTTTTCCTTCTTCACTCATAAAAAAATCCTTAAGATAAAAAAACGCCGCCAAAAGAAAAATCAAAACAACTATTAAATTAAATATTCTTTTCATCTTCTCCCCATTACCTTTCCCAAAATGTTTTTTCCCGCCACTTGCGCGTGAAGATGATTGGCTAAATCCATCTGGCGGCTATCACCTAAAACGTAAAAGCACTTTCTTTCAATTTGTCTTTCCTTTAAATTCCAATTGAGATTCAGCTGTGTATAATCTTCTTTTAAAGGGTCTCCATTGATAAATACCCTTCCTTTTTTTATTTTAAAAGTTTCTCCAGGCAGGCCGACAATCCTGCCGATAAAAAAAAGCGGCGGGTCTTCGGTGGTGCGAAAAAAAATAATTTCTTTCCGGTCCGGGCTTCTTAAGCGATAAATAAGCTTATTAATAAAATAGATTCGATTCTCCTTTAAACTTGGGGCCATGCCAGAATCGAACGTCAAGAAAGGGTGGATGAAAAAATTTTTTATTAAGAAAGCTGCTATTAAAATAAAGGCAACTCTGACAATCAGCCTAAATAAAGTTTTAGACATTAGAAACCTCTCTGCGATAGCTTATCTTTTGAGAAAATTGTCCTTACTGAGAGGGAATAGAATATTTCCCTTTTCTAAAATTCATCCTTATGTTAAAATAAACCATATTTTGAGGTGATATATGGAAAATTTCAAACAACTAGCCCTTCGGGCAGCCAAAGAATCAGGAAAAATTATAATCGGGAATTTAAATAAAATTAAAGAGATTGATTATAAAGGGAAATTTAATCTGGTTACCAACGTTGACCAGCAGTCTCAGGATAAAATCGTTGAAATCATCCATCATTCCCTTCCTGACCACGGAATCTTAGCTGAAGAAAAAGGAGGCCTGAAAAAAAAAGATTCTCCCTACAAATGGCTTATTGATCCCCTGGATGGCACCACTAACTACGCCCACGGTTACCCCTGTTTTTGTGTTTCTATTGCCCTGGAGAAAGAAGGAAACGTTATTATGGCCGTTATTTACAATCCGGTTTTAAATGAGCTCTTCTTTGCAGAAAAAGGCAAGGGAGCCTTTTTAAACGGGGGAAAAATTTGTGCCTCTCAAACAAAAAAAGTCAGCCGGAGTCTTCTGGCCACTGGGTTCCCTTACAACCGCGGAGAAAATTTAAATTACCATCTTAAGCAATTCAAAAATTTTATGGAGCATTGTCATGGAATCAGGCGCGACGGTTCGGCCGCCCTTAATCTATCTTATTTAGCCATGGGCCGTTTTGACGGCTTCTGGGAAGTTAACCTTTCTCCCTGGGATACTGCCGCGGGGAGCCTCATAGTTAAAGAAGCCGGAGGTAAAATAACTACCTTCTCTGGCAAACCTTTCAGCCATTATGCTAAAGAGACTCTCGCCAGCAATGGCTTAATCCACCAAGAAATGCTAAAAATTCTTCATACCCCTTAATTTTTTCTCCCATTCCGGGGAAATGGAAAGATTGACTGAAAAAATCTAGCTAAAAACTCTTTTTACTGCCTTAATTATTTTTTCTATTTCTTTCTCCTTTAAAGAGGGGTAAATCGGAATAGAAAGAACTTCTCGATAAGCTTTATCTGTTTCCGGAAAACCCTCAAGAGCTAAATATTGGTGAAGCGGCTTAAATACCGGCCGCTCGGCACTAATGCCTTTTACTCTTAAAGATTTAATAAACCTCTCAAGATTCCCCTGCACCCTTAAAACATAACGATAATAGATACGCCCACTTCTTGAAGAGGGAAGTTTTAAAAAAATATTATTTTTAAAAGTTTGATTGAATCTTTCGGCAATTTCTTTACGACGCTTAAGAAAAACAGGTAATTTCTTTAATTGCGATATCCCTAGAGCCGCTTGAAAATCAGTCATCTTGTAATTAAACCTTAAAAAATTGAGATTTTTTTTGTGGTCATAATCCCGCCAATCCTTCATCTTTTTTAGAAGTTGGCTAGAATTAGAAACAATCATCCCGCCTTCTCCAGTAGTCATAAGCTTGGTAGCATAAAATGAAAAAATAGAAATTGTTCCAAAGCTGCCCGTTTTTTTACCCGCTAATGATGCTCCCAGGCTCTGGGCACAATCTTCTACTATCGGCACACCTAAAGATAGGAACTGCCGGATTTTAACCGGATTCCCAAACATATGCGGGGCAATAATCGCTTTGGTCCTTTGATTAATTCTTTTCTCTGTTTCTTTAAAACTTAAATTGTAACTGCCTTCTTCAATATCAACTAAACACGGTTTTGCACCAGTGTATAAAATAGCCAGATAAGGAGCGGTGCAAACAAAAGATGGTAAAATCACTTCATCTCCTTTACCTATTCCTAAAGCTAATAAAGAAAGATGAAGAGCCGCCGTACCCGAGCTAACTGCTAGGCCGGCTTTTACTCCAATAAATCTGGCAAATTTCGCCTCGAACTCCAAGACCTTTCTGCCCTGAGTAATCTGTTTTGAGCGAAACACCTCTCTTATTGCAACTAAATCTTTTTTATCAATTGCCGGTCGAGAATGATTCATCATATTTTCCTTAAAACCCTCAGGGCCTTAAATCCTTCCGCATATTTAACCTTACCCTGGAATCCCCTGAAATTGGCTGTGGCTTCGATGCTCTCTATCATATCTAAATTAGTCGGATAAATCCGGTTAACCTGAGAAGAATGAGCCTTAAGCAGTTTAACTTTATCCTCCAGGACCGGTTCGATATCAACAAAAATATTCGGTTCGAAATTACTGGTGGTGTAACTTTCATATAGAAAAACACATTTAATATAGCGGGTGGCAGCTAAACCACACAGGGATAAAGTGCGGTGGTCCTGATGGGTATCATCAAAGTAATTAAGATAGATTTCATCCGGTTTCACTTTAGCAATCACCTCTTCAATTTTGGTAATGGCTTTTTTATTAACCGGGATTTCTGTATCCATAAATCCACCCCAGAAGATTTCTTTTACCCCCAAGATACGGGCAGATTCTTTCTGCTCTTTTCTTCTCACTTTGCCTTCTCCGGATGACTCTCCTTCGGTTAAAATCAAAAGATAGATATTATTACCCGCTCGGCTTTGCAATAACAAGGTTCCGCCACAGCCATATTCGATATCATCCGGGTGTGCCCCAATAGCTAAAATATTCATAATAAAATCCTCCTTTTACCTTTTCATCCCTTTCTTAAAATTTTTAAACTATTCCTGCCGCAGTTAAATAGAAGGTCAATGATGGACATGTTTTCCTGGAATCCATTCTCGGAGAAAGCTTGAGGATAGACTAAAGGTGCGAAATTTTGAAATTGCACTTTAATGGCGGCTTCCCTAAATTTGTCTAAATCCAGATAATTCCTTCCGCCTTCCCCAGAAAGATAAATATCAGCTTTAAACTTCTGACATATATCAAGGAGACGGTCGGTTTTCCTCCCTGGTATATCTAACTCAGAAGACAAAATTAACTTCGTTTTAATGCCTAAAAAATTTTTCAAATTTTCAATCAAATAAATGTTAAGAGGAGAAAGCCTCTGCCAGTTTCTTTCATAAACATCTTTGAAAAAAGCTTGATATTCCTTAAAAAATGAAACCTTACTATAATTGGTTAAAAGGGCCTGATAGTGTTTGTTCCGCCAGTTCATTTTATTATCCACTTCTAGCTGGGATAAAGTTTGTCCAAATTTATATTTTACCGGAACTGTCAGCCATTGCCAACCCTGACTATTAGGAATGCGATTGCGATTCTGCCACTCATTCTTCTTAAACTGAACATCATCCAAAAGGACAAAGCAATCCGCTTTATCCATTTTATCAAAAAATCCCGGATATGGCAAATATTGAGGTTGATGAATAGCGATTATCATTTTTCCCCTTTGATAATAGGCGTATTTAATTTTTAAAACTAACTACCCGAGTAATTTTATCCTTACTAAGGACAGCAACAATTGTATCCCCTAAATTTGAAAAAATACGATTTAACACTCCTACTAAGAATTTTCTAAGTAAACTATCTGCGCCAAAATAGGAAAAAAGGTAAAAAAATCTTATCTTTAAGCACTGGATGCTTAAAGAAGTTTGTTTTAATATTTGCCGCAACCGTTTTTCGTCATAGTAAAAGTGATGATTAGGGTCATTATCCGGGAAAATTCCCAGAAAACTAAATTTGAGACGGCCCTTGAGACTGGGCATATTAGGCACGGTAAGAAGCATCAAGCCGCCTTCATTCAAAAAAGGCGTGAGTTTGTTAAGTAACTCCCAAGGTTTAAAAAAATGCTCAAGAATCTCCCCCAATAGAATTAAATCGTATTTTTTCACTAAGTTAACCTCCTCTATTCTGCCACAGATAAATTCAGTCTGGAGATTATATTCTTCAGCCAAGGCTTTGGCCTTATTTACCCGAATGTAATCTTTCTCTATACCTAAAACATGGTAACCCAGGTTAGCTAACTCAACAGCTATATCTCCACAGGCAGAGCCAACATCCAGGATGGCCTTTTTTTTCGGTAATAGTTCCTGAATTATTTCAAGTAAATATTTTTTTCTAATTTGGTGGCTATAAATTCTTTTTTTCCCTAATTTTGTAATTTCTAAAATATGACTTTGCGGTATCAACATTTTTAATCTACTTTAAATCAGAAATAAGTTTATTGCCACTTGCTATCAACCTAGTTAGAAATAGGTATAGTAAAATTAAACCATAGGTTTTAAAAGCCGAAAAAACACTCAAAAGGCCTTCTTGAAATATGGCAAAACGCAAAGAACTACATTTAGATAATATAAGAAGAACTGCACCTAACAATAATAAAACCTCCAGCTTTTCGATTTTACAGCGATAAATATACTTCCAGGCAACTAATAAAGGAACAAAAGCTAAAACTAGATAATGCTCAGATGTAAGAGGAGCAATAATAAGAAAAAGGGCTAAATAAGTTGAAAAATGCAAGATTAAACTATCACCTTTTTTATCTTTAGAAGAAATAATTAGATAATGTATCAAGAAAAGCAAGCTTGTAAAGATATAGATAGGAAATACCAGACAACTAAAACTGCCACCTCCCCATAATCTTCCCCAAAAGCCATAGATAGAAAAGTTGTCTGGCAAGCAGCTTAAGGGCTGGGCCGTAAGCAACGAAAGTAATCTTTTATAATGTGTGGTTATAATTCTGCTGTTTATAAACTTTAAGGAGAATAAATTTAAAGCGATAAATGAAAAAATTGCCGAAAATATCAATTTATATTTTTTCTTTATTATATAAAAAACTAGAAAGAAGGCAAAATGCGATTTCATTAAAATTACCAGGGCTAAAATAAAACCGGAGAGAAGTTCGCTTTTTAAGCTATAATATAACTGTAAAATTAACAAAAACAATATAAAAATGTTAATTTGGCCAATGCCTATATTTTCCCTCAAAGGCTGAGAAGCATATATAAAAAATAGGGCAGTCAGCCAAAAATATTTATCCCTGACTGGGATTCTTAACAATTTTGAGCATAAAAAGAGGCTAAAAATTAGTAAACTATTGTTAAAAATAACCCATGACAAGCTTGCAATATTAAAACTTATTTTGGTTAGGGGGTAAAAGAAAACAAAAAAAGCTGGATTATAATCAGGCAAATCATCTGGATAGGTCCCGCTTATATGCACCGGAATTGATGATGATTCCTTCAACTTTATTCTTTCTTCATCCGTTAAGTTAAAAGGGTTTATATGTCTTTGAACTATCACCTCGGCCCAAAAATAATAATGCGCGAAGTCAGAGAAATTTCTTTCCACAAAAAACATTTTCAAAGTATCATGAAGATAGGAAAAAGCGGCAAAACTCACAACAAATATTAAGAAAATGGTTAATATCTTCTTAGAATTATCCCGTTTATCAGGTTCCATTCAAAAATCCTTTTTCTATAAGTAACATATCATAAAGAAATTCAATTTTTCCAATCATTTGCTTAGCGCCAAATTTTTGCAAAGCTCCCCTTTTACCCAGTTCGCCCATTTTTTTTGCCAATTCGTTATTTTTCAATATTTTAATCATTGCCTGAGCTAAAAGCTCGGGGTTCTTAGGGGAAATTAAAAAACCATTAACGCCGTCTATAACTAAGTCAGGTATCCCTCCTACCTGGGTGGCAACAATCGGTAAACCGCTTATTTGTGCCTCTACTATTACCCTGCCCATCCCCTCATTTAAAGAAGGCAAGACAAATAAATCTAAGATACTTAGAATGTTCTGAATATTTTCTTGAAAATTTAAAAATTTTATTGCCTGAGTTAAACCCATTTTGTCTACTTGGCTCTCCAATTTATGCTTAAGCGGCCCTTCTCCGATAATTAAAAGTGTTACTCCCGGGATTTCTTTTAAAAGATATCTCATAGCGTCTATCAGATAAAAATGCCCTTTTATGGGAACAAGCCTCCCTACCGTACCTATTACTAAACAGTCCTCTGATAAACCCAAGGCTTTTTTTCTCAATTTACTATCTATTTGGATATTCAGAAATTTTTCAAATCTTATACCGCTATAAATTGCCGTAAATTTCTCTGGAGGAGCAATTTTAAAACTAAGATACTCTTCTTTCCCTCTTTCGGTAAGAGTAATAATCTTATCGGTAAAAGTAGCCGCCCATCTTTCTAAAGATATAAAGAACCTTGTTAAAAACCGATTGAAGTATCCGTAAAACACGTGACCGTGAGGAGTATAAATAATAATCGGCACCCCAGCTAATTTCGCCGCCAGTCTGCCAATAAAACCAGCTTTAGAAGAATGGGTGTGGACAATTGCAAATCCCTCTTTTCTTAAAAAAACATAAATTTTCAAAAAAGCTTTGATGTCTTTTAAAAAACTCAACCCTCGAATAAGCTCAGGGATAAAAAGAAACTCTACCCCATGAGATTCTGCCTCCCTTATTAAGTCTCTATCAGGACTGATAGTTTTTCCGACAAACAGGCTAACTTCAAATTTATCTTTATTCAATCCAATACAGCTAAACAGGGTATTCTCACTGGAGCCACCTCTGTCCAAACGGGTGATAATATGCAAAACTTTAATTTTTCCCATTTTTTTTAGGCTGAGCATAGATTTCTATAGATGAGCCGATAAGATAATGCTTGGAAGTTAAATGATAAATGACAGCTGCGAAAAAAGCTATAAAGATATAGACGGCTTTCTTTAAAGGTTTATTTAGGTTTCGAAAAATTGAATAAGGATCGCCCGAAGTAAAAGTAGAATTTTCCAGCTTTACTATTCTAAAATTAGATTTTTCTAACAGTGCTTTAAGAGTTTTGGGGGAAAATAGATAAAATTGGAAACCAACAGGTTCTTTTTTAAAGAAGTTTTTGAAAATTAAATATAACCGGTAGGCAAAAATAGTAAATCGGGCATTGGGCACTCTGATAACTAACAAACCCTCTTTTTTTAAAATTCTGGATATTTCTTTTAATTCACCTATAGGATCAGGGAAAAAGTCTAAGGTGTTAATAAGAGTGACTACGTCAAAAAAACCTTCAGAAAAAGCTGCTCCTTTTAAAGGCAAATTGGAAACATTATTTATTCCCAATGCATCTTTAGCAAAGTTAGATGCTTCTTTAGAAAGTTCTATCCCAAAAACATTCCAACCGTTATCTTTGGCCATTTTCAGGAAATGTCCATATCCACAGCCCACATCTAAAATATTTCCTTTTTTCACATATCTGGTTATATTGTTTAAAATCTGTTTATATACCGGCTTTCTTGCCTGGGATAAAGTTTTATCATCTATTGCCTCAAAAGTGCTATTTTGATAAAGTTCAAAGATTTTACTCCTGCAAATTCTTGGATTGCGATATATAAG
>Ga0180433_10004197_pt1 | contig 20426 bp, 19 predicted proteins | sample SS_ome_8_FD_132980 | JGI IMG/M metagenome (GOLD analysis project Ga0180433, IMG submission 132980) | Hypersaline lake sediment archaeal communities from the Salton Sea, California, USA - SS_1_D_1 metaG | ecosystem: Environmental > Aquatic > Non-marine Saline and Alkaline > Hypersaline >... | reverse complement strand
CCGGGACCGAAGGTGATGATCTCTTCGATTTTTTCAAACGGGTTTCTCCAGATGATCTGTGGGTCATGAGGAGAGACTATACCCGGAGGGAATCGATAGAGCTGTTTGTTCAATCCATTAATCCGTCAGAGCACATCTGCATTATCGCCTATCAGGAAAGGGGCATCATCGGCATAGGGAGCCTGTACTTTTCGACCTTCGGTGCACGCCAGGACATCGGAGAAGTTGAGATAATCGTTGCTGAATCCTTTAAAAATAAGCGGCTGGGTACCTGGCTTATTCTCGAGCTGGCGAGCATCGCTGCTGCGCTGCAGCTCGAGATTCTGAAAATAGAGCTCATTTCCGGCAAGGATGATGCGGCAATCGTTGCAACGAAGCGGGCAAATTTTATACCGCAGGCAACTTTGAAGAAGTATCTCAAGGATAGAAACGGCACCCTTCAGGACCTCGTTATACTGATCAGGGAGATCTCCGAGGAGTGGAGTGATTACTGACGGGAAATGCATGATATATGCGCCATGGCGGCGCGGTAAGAATTAAGCGGTCCTGATGACGTGATGATAATCAGATATCCTTGAAGAGGCCTGCCGCCTTATCCTTTCCCGTCAATCGCTCGTAGTCATCGTAATCGATAAAGGTGAGTTCGGGCAATTTCCTCTTCACGCGTGCCGCCATCTCGATTCCACGCTTCCCGCGCGCATCGCGAGCCGTGACATACTTGAATTCATGGCCGCATTTCGGACACTTCTTGAGATTTTCCAGCTTGATCCCCATCTCCCTGCAGCCGGGACAGAACCCGTATATATCGTCGACAACGACTATATGGTTCTCGATATCCTTTATATCAATTTCAGTCCAGATTCTTGCGAGGCCCATTCCCTCCTCCTTGGATGCGTGAATAGAGCGGCTCAGTTCGCGCTGCAGTATAGCACATTGCCCTGTGATGGCGCAATAATTTTTCGCTCTCACGGCATATAGACTTGACAACAGGGATTTACTGTTTGAATAGTGAGGTAGTAATGGAGCGAGGAGTGGTGAAGGAGATAATGAGAATCGGAACACGGGGAAGTGAGCTCGCCCTCTGGCAGGCGAGGCATGCTGCGGATATGATCGGAAAGGACCGGACTGAGATTGTCATCATCAAAACCCAGGGCGATCACATTCAGAATCTCTCATTTGACAAGATGGAGGGGAAGGGCTTTTTCACGAAGGAGATTGAGCATGCCCTGCTCGCCGGGCATATTGATGTGGCGGTTCATTCCATGAAAGATCTTCCTACCGATGAGGTGGAGGGATTGAAAATCATTGCGGTCATCGAGCGTGACGATCCCTCCGATGTGATACTTATTCGAGAGGAATGCTATCAGCCCGAGAATTCTCCCCCGCTTTCTGATTCAGCCGTTATCGGTACTAGCTCGCTGCGCCGTGCGGCGCAGCTGCGGCACCGAATGAATACGCTCACCGTTGAGCCCCTGCGGGGGAATGTGACGACCCGGGTACGCCGGTTGCGGGAAAAGCGGTATGATGCCGTGGTGCTGGCGAAAGCGGGGATACGGCGGCTCGATCTGGATGTGGGCGGCCTTGAGATCTTCGATCTCCCCTTCGAGTATTTTCTTCCCGCGCCGGCACAGGGAGCGCTGGCCATTCAGATCCGGGATGATGGAGGACCTGAAGAGGAGCTGCTTCGACTGAATCACCGCGAGACTGAACTGGCCGTTTTTGCCGAGCGGTTCTTCCTGAAATTCTTCGGCGGCGGCTGCCATATCCCCCTCGGCGCGTATGCGGAGGTGCAGGGTGATGAAATTTCACTTTCCGGCGTTGTCGCCTCTGTTGATGGGAAAAAGCTGATCCGGAGAGCCGCACGGGGGAGAAGCCCGGAAGAGGTCGGTGAGCAGCTCGCCAGGCTGATGAAGGAGGAGGGGGCGGAGGCGCTTATATGAAGCGTGGATTTGTCTATCTCGTCGGTGCCGGTCCGGGCGACTATGAGCTGATTTCCGAGAAAGCGCGGGAGGTCATGCGAAACGCCGACTGCATTATCTACGATTTTCTGGCAAATGAGCGGATCTTCGAGGATGTCGCCTGCGAGAAGATCTACGTCGGGAAGCAGGGTGGCGCACACACCCTCTCGCAGGATGAGATAAACCGTCTTATTATCGAGAAGGCGCAGGAGGGGAAAACTGTGGTGCGGCTCAAGGGAGGCGATCCCTTTATCTTCGGACGGGGAGGCGAGGAGGCCGAGGAGCTGGTGCAGGCGGGCATCCCCTTCGGTATCGTCCCCGGCATCTCATCATTCTATTCGGCTCCGGCATACGCCGGAATACCCATCACGCACCGCGACTACGCGAGCGCCTTCGAAGTGATAACCGGGCATCGGCGATCCGACACTTCTGACGAAGAGGATATAAATTTCCCTGAGTATCGACCGGATAAGACCTATATCTTCATGATGGGGGTGAAAAACCTCTCGTACATCTCCGATCAGCTGATTCGCAAGGGGTTTCCCGAGACGATTCCGGCCGGCATCGTCACCTGGGGAACGCTCCCGAAGCAGCAGGTCGTTACCGGAACGCTCGGCAGCATTGACCGGATTGCGCAGGAGAAGAAGGTCACGCCCCCGGCAATCATCCTGGTGGGTGAGGTGGTGCGCCTCAGGGACACCCTCAGGTGGTATGACACGCTCCCCCTGTTCGGCAGGCGCATTGTGGTGACCAGGACCAGGGAGCAGGCCTCTCGGCTCTCTCGCGAGCTCTCCCGGCTCGGTGCCGAGGTGATAGAGTTTCCAACAATTGAAATACGCCCCTGTGCGGATCAGAGCGCCCTCGAGAGCGCCATCGGGCGGCTTGAGGAGTTCGACTGGATTGTCTTTACCTCGCAGAATGCCGTGCAAATTTTCTTTGATCTTCTCAATCGCAGCGGACGGGATTCGCGAAGTCTTCACCGGAATCGGATTGCCGCCATCGGGCCGGCATCGGCGCAGGAGATCGAGCGGTTTTGCATCAGGCCCGATCTTATTCCCGATGAATATGTCGCCGAGGGGCTCCTCAGCGCGATGAATGAAATTGACCTTCAGGGGAAGCGGTTTCTCCTCCCCTGTTCGGCAGGAGCGCGGTTGACCCTGAAGGAGGGGCTCGAGAGCCGGGGAGCCGCAGTGGAACGGATTCATATTTACGATGCCGTTTCACCCGAGAAGGTTTCCGAGGACCTGCTCGAATCGGTTAAGGGGGCAGATATAATTACCTTTACCAGCTCTTCGACGGTTAATAATTTCTTCAAGCTGGTGGACACGGTCGGTGCGCAGCTCGCCTGTATCGGTCCGATTACGGCGGAAACGCTCCGGGAAAAGGGGTATGAGCCCGCTATCGTTGCCGCCGAGTACACCATCGGCGGTCTGGTTGACGCCATTGTCGCCGCATTGAGCAGTGCGTGAATGGCGGGATGTCGCTGCCGGTATTTATGTGCTGAAAATAGTTTTTTCTTCGAGGGAGGAGTGCCTGTGGAGATATATCGACCGAGAAGAATCAGATCATCCGAAATCATACGGGATATGGTAGCAGAGACCGTTATCGATCGGCGAAAGCTCATCATGCCGCACTTTATCCTGGAGGCCGATGGGATACGGGAAGAGATTCCATCGATGCCCGGCATCGATAGGATTTCCATAGATAATTTTCTGAAAGATGTTGAACGCGACCTGGGGCTGGGTATCAGATCAGTAATCCTCTTCGGTATTCCCGAGGTCAAGGACGAGGAGGGCAGCGGCGCCTATGATGAGCAGGGTGTCATTCAGTGTGCGGTGCGTGAGATCAAGAAGCACTTTCCCGAGGTGCTCGTCATCACCGATGTGTGTCTCTGCGAATACACGAGCCACGGCCACTGCGGTATCGTGAAGGATGGGAAGATACTGAACGATCCGACTCTCGAGCTCCTCGCCCGGACGGCGGTTACCCATGCGGCTGCCGGAGCTGATGTCATCGCCCCCTCGGACATGATGGATGGGAGGGTCGGGGCAATCCGTGCGGCGCTGGACGAGAACGGCTTCGGGGATATCCCGATACTCTCCTATGCGGCGAAGTACTGTTCGGCCTTTTACGGTCCCTTCAGGGATGCGGCGGGGAGCGCGCCGCAGTTTGGCGACCGGCGCAGCTATCAGATGGATTTCCGCAACGCCATCGAGGCGGAGAAGGAGGTGCTCCTCGATATCGATGAGGGGGCCGATATCGTCATGGTGAAGCCGGCGCTCGCCTACCTCGACGTTATCAGGCGGGTCAGGGAGATCATCCCGGTGCCCCTCTGCGCCTACAATGTGAGCGGAGAGTATTCAATGGTGAAGGGATCGGCGAAGCTCGGCTTCGGCGATGAGGAGCGGCTCGCCGTGGAGATACTCACCGCAATCTTCAGGGCCGGCGCCGATATGATAATATCCTATCACACCCGCGATGTCTTTGCGAAAGGGTGGCTGTAGCGGAGAACCATCCGCTGCAATCAGTTCAGCGTTACGGTGATGATATAGGTTGACGGAACTGCCGTTTTATTGTCGATGCGAAGGCCAAGGACATTGGAAGTGGCGTTGAGATCGAGCACTGATTCGTCCACGCCGTCTCCGGCATTTTCACTCAAACCAACCTGATTGGTGAAGCCGGTATCATCGAAGACATAGAGATCGACGTCTTTATAAATATTGAATACGGTGATATCGTAGCTGCTCCCCTGCGTCACCTCGAAGAGATAGTAGCTTGAACCGACGCCCGCTTCGGCGTAATTCGTCTTCTCGGGAAAGAGGTAGACCGGATTTGAGACGCTCCCCTCATTGGTGACAATCCTGATCTGGAACATTGTATTGCTCCCGTCAGCATGGATGAACACCTCGTCGCTGCCCGGCGTATAGGGGAATGAGAGGATTTCGGTAACGAACTGATCGCTGTAGATTTTCTGGATTACTGTTGGCTGGTTATTGTTGAACCAATATGTTATTCCAGCTTTCACCGTTGCCCGATAGTAGCTCTCGCCGCCGGGATCCAATCCGCACATGCCGTAATACTGCCAGCCCGGAGGAATAAGGGGTATGAGTTTCGGACTTCCCATCGTGCCTTCGTTCATATTTGAACTTACAGACCCGCCGTGTGATTCGATATATATGGTATATTCGGTTCCAATTGTATCAGTATGATAACCGGTTTTGCTTCCGTCTACGGTAAAATACAAATTTCCGACATAGTAGCTATTGGACAACTTTTCGAACATCGTTCGCCCGATGGATGGTTTGTCTGCTATTGTCGTATAGGTGCTGTCACTTCCGTAGTCGATTATATCGCCGTCATCTGTTAAATTTTCAATATAAATGAAAAAAAACTGATCATTTTCTCCAGTAGTATAGTAATAGCTTTTGCCGGTTCCGACATGTCCCTTATGCTTGTTCGCAAAGTTGTTGAGAGGGACGAAGATGGGATTTTCCGGCGTTCCTTCCGGTTTATACGATTTCAACATGTCAATTGAGAGCATTACCGAATCACCCGGATTGAGATCGCTGATTGCACTTCCCTCGTAACAGTAAACATCTTTTTGAACAGTATTCCCTACAACAGAGAATTCTCTCGATTTGCCTGCCGGAACATAGATTTTGATTATTCCCGAGTTTGGAGTTAAATTCCAATGAGCTTCTCCCATGCCGGGTCCCTTTACCTTTATGGTTATGGAGGTCAGATCCGACGGCGAATCGGCCATTGCCTCGGTACCGAGGGAGAAGAAGGTAATGACCCTGTCGAGGAGGCTCATCTCCTTCTGAGATGTCTTCTTATCCAGTCCGAGATCGATGGTGACGGCAGTCATGTCGCCTCCCACATTTGCGCAGCTGACGATGAGAAGGCATAGCATCGTCGAAAAAATCTCTTTCAGCGGTATCGATTTACCTCTTTTCATCTGTTAACCCCTTTTCGTGCATTATTTCAACGATCTGTTGAAGTGGTCATTTTTTAATGGCAAAATTATTATTTTAGCAATGTAGAGAAACATAACCGAAAAGCACAATTCGTTCAAGTAAAATGTATCTTCATTGTGAAGAAAAATTGCTTTTCGGTGATTGAAGGCATTATATCTGTTAATAAATACCCCGTTTGACAGGGGAAATGCTATATTTTTCTTAAAACACTTGTCAAATTTCCCTTTTTGCGAATTAATTCCAGAAATCATGAAGCACATTCTCCGATTATACCGGTGTCAATACTTCGCTGAGAAGATTTGAGCTATCATTATGCAGGAAGGTAAACCCATGAGCATCGATACATCAGTAAAGCTCTATGAACGAGCACTGTCCCTCATGCCCGGCGGCGTGAACTCGCCGGTGCGGGCATTCAGATCCGTCGGGGGCACCCCCCTGTTTATGAAACGGGGAGCAGGGGCGCATCTCTTTGATGAGGATGATAACGAGTACATCGACTACTGCATGTCCTGGGGGCCGCTCATCCTCGGCCATGCCGATGAGGAGGTTGTAGCCTCGATAGTGGAGACTGCCCGAAAGGGGACGAGCTTCGGCACCCCGAACCGCTTTGAGGTCGAGATTGCGGAGCTCGTCACCGAGCGCTTCCCGTCTCTTGAAAAGGTGCGATTTGTCAACTCCGGCACCGAGGCGACGATGAGCGCCATCAGGCTGGCGCGGGGATATACGGGCAGGGAGAAGATAATCAAGTTTGACGGCTGCTATCACGGACACGCCGATCACCTTCTCGTTGCCGGCGGCTCCGGCCTGGCGACCTTCGGCGTTCCCGATTCCGCGGGGGTCACGGAAGACGCTGCCCGGGATACGCTCGTCGTCCCCTTCAACGATGCCGGCGTTCTCGAGGAGGTGCTCAAAGAGCAGGGTGATAACCTTGCCGCGGTTATCATGGAGCCGGTCCCCTGCAATTACGGGCTCATCCCGCCGAAGGAGGGGTACCTCGAGGCGGTTCGGGCGCTCTGCGACCGGTACGGTGTGCTGCTCATCTTCGATGAGGTCATCACCGGCTTCCGCCTCGCACCGGGCGGTGCTCAGGAGTACTTCAATGTGCGCGCCGATATCACCACCCTGGGAAAGATAATCGGCGGCGGACTTCCCGTGGGCGCCTACGGCGCATCAAAGGAGATTATGGGGAAGGTTGCGCCCGACGGTCCCATCTATCAGGCGGGAACCCTCTCGGGGAATCCTCTCGCAATGGCTGCCGGCATAGCTACACTGCAGAGGATTCAATCGCTGGATACCTATCAGCTCCTCGGGGAGAAAGCCGAGCGCTTGCATGCTCTCATGGAACCGGCTCTTGACAGATATAAAGGGAAAGTGCTCTTTGTGCAATTAGAGTCGATCTTCGCAATCTATTTCACCGCTCTCAGCTCCATTGAATCGGTGGATCAGGTAAAAAAATCGAATATGAAACGCTTTGCCCGCTTTCACGGTGAGATGCTGCAGCGGGGTATCTATCTCTCCCCCTCTGGATACGAGGTTGGTTTTCTCTCCACCGCGCACGATGAGGGAGATCTCAAGAAGACTGCGGCGGCAATTGAAGAATCCCTTGAAGCGGTTCTGGAGTAGATTCGCTTTTCTTCGCGCTGTGCTGCGCTCTCAGCGGGGACGCAGCCGTTTCTCCTTCGGCAGCGAAAGGGTGAAGGTGAGTGTGTTCTCCTCCATGCCTGCGTGTATGGCTCCTCCGTGCAGGAGTACGGTCCGGTGGACGATGGGGAGATCGAAGTTGAGAATCTGCTCTGTTGTGGTGAAGAAGGGATTGAAGATGAAGCGAACATCCTCCGGCGTGATTCTCTCCGTCCTGACTGCAAGAATCATCTCGGCGTCGTAGGGGGTAATGCTCAGGGTGATGGCCATCGTGCTGCCTGCGGTGCTCAGATGCACGGAGTAGGAGATGAGCCGTTTCAGCGAATCTCTGAGCTTTTTCCTGTCGATGTACATCGTATAGGTCTCGATCTCGCCGCGCATTATTTTCACGGCGATTCCGCCCTTTCGCGCGAGCCGGCGAGCATTCCCGAGCGCTTCATTGAACAGGGGGATGATGTTCCTCTTCTGGAGCAGCACCTCTGACGTATCGGAATATTTTTCCGTTGTGGTCACAATGTCGCTCAAGCGCTCGGCGTCCTCGCATATATAGGTGAGATATTTTTTGAAATCGGGGGCGCTCGGGCCGAGCCCTTCCACTCGTTTCAGAAGCAGTCGCGCGTAGCCGCCGATGGAGACAATGGGATTGCGAACCTCATGCGCGATGCTGTCGGCAATCTGACGCAGGCTCTCCATATGATCTATGTGGTTCTGCTGCAGGTGCTCCATGAGCTCCCGCTCTTTGCGGTGCAGTTTCCAGAGCGTGGTGATATTGTTGCAGACAAGGATCAGGTAGGGGCTCTCGGAATCCTCTCTGACGTCTATGGGCGCAACCGTTACCAGCAGTCTCCGCTCGATCCCTCTCGACCGGTGTGTCACCTCGCGGTTGGCCGCCTCCGCTCCGGTTGTGCGGGCCTCTCTGATTATCTGCATGAGTATCTTGTTCCTGCTGAGGAAAGCCCTTTTTCGCACCGCCCGGTCGGTGCGGGTTATGCCGAGTATTTTTTTCGCTGCGTCATTGCAGTATATTAATTGCTGCCGGTTATTGAGAAGCACGATCCCTTCAGTGAGGAGATGAGAAAAGAGGTGCAGGATGTGTTTAAAAGAAGTACTTTCTCCCATAGCCGTCAATTCTGCTCAGCCCTGCCTGATGCGCCTGTTGAATTGCCTGATCGTACTCGTCGAGCGTAATTCGCCTCCTGAGATCGAAGCACTCGCGTGCGCGATATTCCGGCCGGTACTGATCCATGATGTTGATATAGGTATTTTCTGAGAGGCTGGCAACGAATGATATGACCCGATCCGTCGCGGCGAAATTGTTCGGAAGAACGAGATGACGTATCAGAAGGCCCCGGCAGGCGATTCCGTTTTTATCCAATTCGAGATCGCCGACCTGCCGGTGCATCTCGGTAACTGCTGCCATGGCGACCTGAGGATAATCCGGGGCACCGCTGAGGTCCTGTGCAACATCGCCGTTCATGTACTTGAAATCGGGCATGTATATATCGATGACGCCGTCGAGCAGTTGCAGGGTTTCAACGGCATCATATCCGCCAGAATTATAGACCAGAGGGATAGTCAGACCCTCCGGGATTGCGATGAGGAGCGCCTGGACGATCGCCGAAATCATGTGCGTTGGTGTGACGAGATTGATGTTATGGCATCCCCGTGACTGGAGAATCATCATGATCGAAGCCAGCTCCTTCGGCGTGATCTCCTCGCCGCGCCCGAGGTGCGAAATGTCGTAGTTCTGGCAGAATATACAGGCGAGGTTGCAGTTGGTGAAGAAGATCGTGCCTGAACCGCGATTGCCAACCAGCGGTGCCTCCTCGCCGAAGTGTGCATTGAAGGATGAAACGATAGGGAGCGCGCCGCTCCGGCATTTTCCCTTTTCCGATGCGGTACGGTCGACCTCACACCGGTGGGGACAGAGCGTACAGTTTTTCAGAATCCGGAACAGGCTCTCGCTTCGCTTCTGGAGTATTCCCTCCTCGTGAAGCCCTATGTAGGGGGGTACGTATTTCATCCTTTTCGTCTCTGACAAGTGATCGGTGTGTCCCGCACGACGTGTTGCACCCCTTTGGAATCGACCGATGTGAAAAAGGAGCTTCGCAGTGTCATCACCCTGTTCTCATGCCATGAATCAGATCATGGGCTTTGCTTATCGGACTCTATTCCGCTGTTCACCGAGATCAACAATTCCGTCGTCACTGAAAATTCTGGCCGAAATGGTATCACCCCGTATCAGGTAGTTGTTATTGTTTTTCCGTTCTCCTTCGAGAAAGAGCTCAATTCGCTTGCGCTGCGGAATCCCCAGTATCTCCGCGAGTCTCATTTTGAGACGGCTCGGCTGCGTCAGCGCAACACCGCCCGGCGTTCCCGTTGCGATAACATCACCGGGTCGGAGATCGAACTTCTCGGTAAGGCAGTTTATAAGCTCAGGAAGAGCAAATACCATATTCTTCGTAGTGCCCCGCTGCCGCTTCTTCTCATAGGGGGTGCCGTCCGGCCCAAAAACCTGCAATTCCAGGGTGAGATTGCTCAAGCGCTCACAGATTTCATCATCCAGCACCTGCACGAAGGGGCCCAGCGGCGCAAAGGTTCGATAGGTTTTGCCGAGAAACCACTGTCCCGACAGGAGCTGTATGTCTCGTGCCGATATATCGTTCATGATGGTGATGCCCAGTACGTATTCGGGAAGGTTCATGCCGGTTATGGTGTCATTGTGGCTGATTCTCTTCCCGATGATGACGCTGAGCTCTATTTCATAGTCCAGGAGAGAGACGGAAACGGGATACACAATATCGTCATGAGAACCGCACAGGGCACCCGGTGCCTTGGTGAAGAAGATAGGGCTCTCCGGAATGGGCAGCCGTACCTCTTCGGCGTGGTCCCGGTAATTTAATCCAGCGCAGAACAGGTGCACGTTTTCATCGGTGGGTGGGAGCGGTTTGATTTCGTCCACGACTATCCCCGCAGCAGTGGTGAAACGCTCCTCTCGTATGGTGGTGAACAGCTCCGAGACGGTGTGTCGGTTCTCAATCGGCAGAACGCTATCACCCTCGACGATGCCGTAGGTGGGGTAGACGGATGCTTCCTGCTGGAACTTGATGAGTTTCATGGAGCCTCCCTGCTTTGCCCGCACACTATAGGTGCCGGTTTTTATATTGTCAATGACATATTGATTCGGTGCGGAAGTGCAGTTTCTTTGCGATATCTCGAAAGGAACAGTTTTCACAGGATATCGGCGCAGAGTGATGATAAGCGATATTCTTCTTGACTATTTGTTCATGGTATCACAAAAGGGGGATGGTCGCAGTACATGTGGTATTCAGAACGATGAATCGCAATATACGGTGGTGGCATGAAGAAGTTTGATGATCGAAAACTCTACTTTTATTTCTCAATCATTACGCTGGTTATCGGAATTATTCTGGGAATGGTTGCCTACTATTCTATTCTCATCATTGAGCCAGAGATTCAGTCACTCCTTTCGGCAGAGGAGAACATTCCGCAGAGCTACGAGAAGGCCTACGCCATGCTCAGAGACCCGCAGATATTCGCCCGGTACGAGCACTTCGATCGGGTCGCCTATCCCATTAAGAATATCCTTCGCGACTTTGACAGTAAAATCGATGAGGGGGAAGCATTCACTGCCGATGATCAGCTCTACCTTGAAATCCTCCTCGAGCGGCGGATACTCGGTTCTCGTCTTACCAGGAATACGATGATTTTTTTGTTTCTCCTCTCCCTCCTCGGATGGATCTTCTTTTTCTACGAGCGAAGGAAGGTGAAGGCTCTTTCCTAGCTCAGCAATCCCTGTATTATCAGATCGACTGCATCATCCTCGGAGAGACCGCGCGACATGAGTGTCTCGAGCTGCTTATCGTCGACGCTCCCGATAGCCGCTTCGTGAGTGATGTGCGCACGGGGATGGCGAACCTCGACGATAGGAGTTGCTGTTGCAATTCCGTTGTCCTGGACGATCTCCTTGCAGTCAACATGTCCCCGGGCGTATGGAGCGGTTGCGGTGAGCATGTTGTATACTTCTGCGCGTGAATTGTTTCGCACCGCAATGCGTGAGGTGAGAACACCGCGGCAACCCTCTCCTACCAGGTGTCCGATTTCCCGGATCTTTATGAGATCATCGCCACGACCGTTCACCTTCGCGTTCATCTCCATGACGCTCTGATCGTAACAGGTTGTTTCGTAATTAATATCAATTATGCCGACACGCCCTCTGAGCAGTTCGAAATCGGTTTTGAAGCGGGCATTTTTTTCCAGGATGACCTGGGCGTTGGGAATCACCTTGATGCCGCCTGTTTCTCCGTGTATATGCCTTTCGAGATAGGTATAGGCGGCTCCCGCGCCCACGGTTATGTTTGCGTCCATTTGATGAACAATATCTACGGCATTGGGGAAGGTGCAGTGTGCGAGAACTGAGACCTGCGCATTCTCTTCAATTGCGACCTCCATATGTATCTCCTGCAGGCCCGTTTCGGGGAGCATTCCGAAGCAGAGATGTACCGGCTTCGCGATTATTGTATCCCTGAGGACACGGAACTGCACCTGAACGCCCTGTTTTAACTCTTTCACATCCACTTCGAGCCCCGGAATGAGGTGTTCGCCGACTACCATATTGTGATTTATGACGAGATGTGCGGTCTCCTCGTCCTGCAATGCGCTGTCGGTTAACTGCAGCGTGCGATATAATTCCTGTGCTATCTCGTTATTGAGTTTCATGATTGATCTCCGACATCAGGCATATTTTTGTGGTCGCAGGACATGCACTTATTCTCAAAATATCCGCAGATCTGGTCAACCGTGCCCTTGTTAAGAATTGATCCGTGGCACATCAGAAAGGCGTGTTCGGCCTGCTGGAGAACGGGGAGGCTGTGGGTAATGAGTATCACCGTCGAGCCGCTGTTCTTGAGGAGCTGGATCGCTTCGAATATTCTGTTGAGGGCCTCCACATCGATTCCCGAATCGGGCTCGTCGAGAAGGACCACTGATGGCTGCATGACGAGGAGTGATGCCAGTTCGATTCGCTTTCGCTCGCCGCCACTCAGTGTTTTATCAACTGCACGGGACAGGTATTCTGCCGGTTCCAGGGCGACCTTTTCGAGCGCTTCTGCGATTGACTCTTCGCTCTTGTCCCGCGCCGATGCCCTGAGAAAATTGCGGATGCTGAGTCCCTCGAATCGCGCGGGCTCCTGCCAGGCGAGGCTTATTCCCTGCCGGGCCCGCTCATCGACATTGAGCGAGTTGATACTCCTGCCGTTGAGGAGAATATCCCCCTCGAAGTCCCGATATCCTGAGAGCCCCATGATGGTAAAAGCCAGTGTTGATTTGCCCGCACCATTGGGGCCAACGATGGCGTGAACGTGCCCCTCCCAGAAATCTATGGTCAGGTTGTCGAGAATCTGCTTTCCTCCCATCGTGAGGTTGAGATTCCGTGTTTCCAGGATACCCATAAAACCTCCCTTCACCTCTGATTGTTCAATCGCGGCTGACGACCCGATGTCAGAGTATTATGATACATCAGTAATAAACATAGTGATACCCCAAAAAAGTTCAATATTTTTTATCCTGAGTGAGAGACGGTTTAGAGAATTTACGCTCCCCTTATTTTTTGAAAAAGGTGTCAAAGAGCAGAACAATAGCCGGGATGGATACCGTTGCGGCGAGGAAGCTGGCTATCATGAACTGATTGACAATGCTCCGGTTACCTCCTGCCCGTTCGGTGACGATGGGAACCGCTGAGATCGGGGGTGCCGCGCTCTGCAGGATGAGTATCAGGGCAGTGTTGTATGCTGGCCTGACAAGGAGGAGTATACCCAGAACGATGATGGGTACAAGAAAATTCTTGTAGAGGACAAATTGCACCATTGCTCCCTTCTGGATTTTCCCCCGTTTCTGGAAGTCGATGTAGATGGTTCCGCCGATTATGATGAAGATGAGCGGAACAGCGGTCTGTCCGATGAGGGCGCATATCTCAATAAAGAAATCGGGGACATAGATGCTCAGATCGGTCAATCTGAGAGCAACCGCAAGTATCGTTGCTATCAGTATGGGGTTGCTGATTCGCTTCCAGTCGATGCGCTGCCGAGGGGCTTTCTTTTTGAAGAAGAGATGGTAGGTGTTGAAGAAGAAAGCAGGGTAGAAGAGAGCGAAGAGGAAAAGGTCGACCAGGGAGGAGGAATCGATGCCGAACATCCCCGAGAGAATTGCCAGGGGAACGAAAATGCCGTTCTGATAGAAGAGGCTCACTCCGAATTCCTGACGGACGCCGCTCTTGACGGTGCGGAGCAGAAGGAGCGTCAGGAGGAAGAGCAGAAGCGTAAACCCCGCCCACCAGAGGGGGAGCATCCACCAGTCTCTGTTCAGTGCCGGATCAAATTTCGTAATAATATTTCTGAAAACGAGACAGGGGACAGCGATATCTATCACGAGGACGGGAAGCACTTCCATAATGCTTTCAGGCAGTATTTTTTTTGCGATAATCCAGAATCCCAGTATACCGATTCCCAGGAGGGTTATAACCGATTCAAATGTGATAGAGAATAATTCCATGAAAGTTTTCCTGTCGGCTCACTACTGTTATTCTGTAATGATCATCTATCCTTGTCAATTGAATTCATAGGATCCGTTCAAGGGGGTATGTATACACCGATGTGCTGTTTTCAACTGTTCATATGGATTGCGCTTTTTTGATAAAAAGTTGCAAGAATTACTGATACTGTCATCACGTGGTGGTACAATGAATATGATTTTTGTGGCGATTTACATTCAGCAGGATAGGAGCACATGGAAACATATATCAGGATTATCTTTTTTTCAGTTCTCATAATCGTGTATGGTGCGGTGCACTATTATATCTACAGGAGGGGTCGTCAGGCGCTACCGGAGAACCGCACGGTGCGAAGATTATATGCGACAATTTTTATACTTCTGTTTCTCACCTCGCTGTTCGGGAGAATCGGGCATCGCTATTTTTATTCGAAGCCGGTTGAGGTGGTGCACTGGATAGGCTCCTTCTGGTCGGGAATGGCCTTATACTTTTTTCTCATTGTCCTCCTCATCGATCTCCTTCGGCTTGTCGGACGGTTCGTCAAAGTGAATTCCGTGCGATTTCGGTTCCTCTCGGGAATGAAGGGACTTGGCATTGCTGTCCTCGTGGTGACGGTTCTCGTCATCTACGGCTCTATTAATGCGAAAACGATACGTGTTACCGAGGTGCCGCTTGCGATTGAGAAAAAAGCGGGATCCCTCTCTTCCCTTCACCTGGTTGCGGTCGCCGATCTTCACCTGGAGGGGCTCGTCACGCCCCGCCGCCTGAGGCATGTGGTGAGGGAGATAAATTCACTCAAGCCCGATATCGTTCTGCTCCTCGGCGATACGGTCAGCAATACCGGGGGCTCCTTCGAAAGAAAAGGGCTGGGCGAGATTCTCTCCCGTATCCGGTCCCGATACGGTGTATATGCGGTAACCGGAAATCACGAGTTCTTCGGTGATACCGATGCCACCGTTGAGCGCCTCTCCCGGTACGGGATTCGCTTCCTCAGGGATGAGGTGGTGCTGGTGAGGGGAATTTACCTGATAGGGAGAGAGGACCGGCACTTCAACCGCTTTTCCGCCGAAAAGCGGAAGACGCTCGAGGAGCTGCTGTCGGGCGTGAGCGCTGAAGCTCCGGTCATCCTCATGGACCATCAGCCCTTTCGCCTTTCGGAAGCTGCTGAACGGGGAGTCGACCTGCAGGTTTCCGGGCATACGCATGCCGGCCAGATATTTCCGATCAACCTGATTGTGAAGCTCGTCTATGAGTTGAGCTGGGGATATATGAAGAAGGGCGATACCCATTTTTATGTGACCTCCGGTGCCGGCACCGTTGGCCCCCCCCTTCGAATCGGCACGATCCCTGAGATTGTAAGCATCATTCTCACCTTTGAGTGATGCTTTGCTGAAATTTATCATTTCTTTACCGCCCGTGCATTTTTTCTAAACATTTTTCTGCCATTACATTCCCGCGGTATTATTCTTCTTTGAATTACGATGAATGGGTAAGATCTATGAGAGACCAATTTAATTTCAAGGTGAACTGGTGGGTTATTGGCGGGTTTTCATCTCTTCTGCTCCTTTTCCTAGTCAGCGGTTTCCTCGGGTTGTATGCAATGCAGAAGTCGGCGAATGATACGACACGGTATATTCAGGCGATTGACAAGGCCCGGGAGGTGCAGGTTGAGTTTCAGAAGCAATTTCATCTCTGGAAGAGCGCCGTGCTTGAGGGTGAACGGTTTGCCGATTTCAGAAAACACTATCACGCGTTTACCTTTCACGCAGACCGGGTGCAGGATTCCCTGTTCAACCTCAAGCTCATCTGCGGGGATTTCGAAGGTGTCCCGGACAAAATCGTTGACCTGCGGGGCAGGCACAAGATGCTGACGAATGAATTTACCTCGCACCTGATGTCGCTCAAGGAATCGAATTTCAAAAATAGAGCAGACGTCATTGCCTCTGTTCAGGGCAAAGATGGTATTGCGCTCAAGAAGATGGAGGAGATCGCTGTCCGGATAGAGGAGATTGCGAATGCTGAGATATTCTATCTGAATAACTATTACTTCAATGTGGTTCTCGTTTCGCTTGCGATTATCACCGGTGCTGCAATTGTCATGAGTGTCTATGTCGCTTCAAATCTGCTGAATGCTCATCGCAAACTGGAGATGCGGGTGCGGGAACGAACAGCGGATCTTCGGGAGGCCAACCGTGAGCTGGAGAGCGAGATCAAGGAGCGGAAGACAGCGCAGGAGTCGTTGATGCGGTCGATGAAGGAGATAGAGGAAGCGAACAGGCGCATACACGTCTCCGAGGAGAAATATCGGCTCCTCGTTGAGGGTTCGAATGATATTATCTTCTCGCTGGACGATCAATTGCAGTTCATCACCGCCAACCGCGCGCTCCAGAAGCACCTGAAAATGAGCCCCGATGAGATTTCCCGATACAGTTTTTTCGATCTCCTCTATGACAGTTCGGAGGTTCGTTCGGTTACCCTTCAGCTAGTGAAGGAGAAGATAGAGCACTTTCTCGTTGAGAAGACGCCGGTTCATTTCAGGGCCGAGTTGCAGTCCGCTATCGCCGCTGAGCCAAAAGAGATGGACGTGTGGCTTGAGTTCATCAACATCGAAGGAAAGAATGAGATACTGGGGAAAGCCTCCGATATACGAGAGGATGCGCTCCTTAAATATTTCATCAATGAGCGGCAACGGTTCAGAATAGGAAACTATCTGATTACCGCTGAGGACGTTACCCGCCGGATGACGCGAAATCTGTTAAAATATCTGGACGCTAAGATAATCAACCTCATGCGGATTGCTCTCCGCGAGATAATTATCAATGCCATAGAACATGGCAATCTCAACATCTCATTCAAGGAGAAGTCCAGGGCGATGATGGAGGATCGATACTTCGAGTTTGTGGCTGAGCGGCAGAACAATCCGCAGTACCGGAGACGGCAGGTTGAGATAGAATATCTGATTACTCCTGAAAAGGTTATCTATAAGGTCAGCGATGAGGGGGATGGCTTCGATCATCAAAACGTTCTCGATCGGGATCTGGACACTGTCAATACGGAGATGATGGAGCATGGACGGGGAATTGCAATGGTAAAGCAGATCTTCGATGAGGTACAGTACAATAACAAGGGAAATCAGGTAATGCTTATCAAACACTTCGCGGAAAAGGATTCCAGACCCGGGAATTATACCGTTGCCTGATTTGCTGATATAGTATCCTCCAAAGCCGCCTCAGATGAGAGCGGTGCTGAAATACCGCTCTGCGCGATCGGGGAGGATGGTAACGACGCGGTTTCGTCCGTTATCCATATGAAGGGCTGCGAAGACATTAGCGCCCGATGAGGTTCCCAGGAGCAGTCCCTCCTCCTTTGAGAGTCGCCGGGTGGTGTTGATCGCCTCTTCATCGGAGACGGTGAAGACCATATCGACGAGCTTCACGTCCAGAACAGCGGGAACAAAACCGTCACCGATGCCGTGAATCTGATGCAACCCCGGTTCCCGTCCCAGCAGCGCAGCGCTGTTCTTCGGCTCCACCGCCACAATCCGTATCGAAGGATTCTTTTCCTTCAGGTATGTTCCGATTCCCTGAAGGGTCCCGCCGCTGCCGACTCCCGCGACAAAGATGTCTATTTCGCCGTTGCTGTCCTCCCAGATCTCAGGGGCAGTTTGCAGGTAGTGGATTTCGGGATTGTACGGGTTCGAGAACTGATTGACAACGAAGTACTGCTCCGAATCTTTTCCGGTGATCTCCCTCATCTTTTTGAGAGAACCCGAGAGACTCTCCTCGGCAGGGGTGTAGATAATTTCACCGCCGAAGGCCTCGATGATCTTCTTTCGCTCCACGCTCATATTCCCGGGCATGACGCAGGTGACCCGATACCCCTTCTGCCTCCCGACCAGGGCGAGTCCGATGCCGGTATTCCCTGAGGTCGCCTCTATAATAGTCATGCCGGGCTTCAGGGTGCCATCCCGCTCGGCGCATTCGATAATGTATTTCCCCACCCGGTCCTTGATGCTCCCCCCCGGGTTCAGGAACTCAGCCTTGGCGAATATGTTTCCCGATGATATCTTTGTCAATCGTATCAGCGGAGTGTTGCCGATAGCGTTCAGCACGGAGTCGATGAGCATGTGATTCCTCTCTCTGTTCGTTGTTCAGGATGAGTTAACTGAAAATAATTTCTCGTGACTGTCAAATAAATTTTTTACGCTTGAAGATAAGAAGGCGGCATGCGGCATCAGTCGGCAGGTGTAAAAAGAATTGCATTTTCCATGCGCAGTGTAGTATACCGTGGTAAATATCATACCTTATAAAAAAGAGCATGCCAATCGATTAAAGGGAGACGGGTTTTTAAAACCGTTCGGCCTTTTTTTTACAATGGGAATCTCTTTGTATTTCTTCTCTTCTTCAGCACAGTGGTATTCGGGGAAGGAACAGAGTGGAAAATAGTTATGCGAAAATAGTACGGGAGAATCTCGATAGACTCTACCGCGATTGCTCCGATCGGGCGGAAGCGATACCGGCAGAGCGGGAAGGCGATGCATTCATCTTTGATGCCTTCGGCGAGAGATGCCGTATTCAGCCCGACGGCATTTATCTTGCGGGCGAGAGGCAAACCGGTGCTCCGGGTATCCTCATCTCCCTCTATGCTCTTCATGTAAAACCGGTGCCCTGCGTGCGCGAGCCCTTCCGGGGGTTCAAGGACCTGCCGAATAGCATGCCCTATGTCGGTGCGTTCTCATCCCATACGGAGCGGGTTCTGGTCCCGCGGGTTGAGATGATTCGGGAACATGCTGCTGCCATAGTGGACAGATTTCACGGACAGGAGGCGCCATCGGCGGTGGGTGGCGATTTTAGCTTTGTTCTCCTCCCGCTCCCGAAGATAGCACTCTGCTATATCTTTTATCGTGCCGACGAGGAGTTTCCTGCGACAGCGACCTGTCTTTTTTCGCATAATGCAGTCGAACACATGCCCGTTGATGCCCTCGCTGATGTGGGTGAATATACCTCGCGGAAAATTCTGGAGATCCTCGGCTGAGAATTGTTTCCCGCCGCTTCTCAGTCACTCTCGAGCTGATTCATTCTGAAGCGTTTCTTCTGATGAGCCGGTATATTTGTCTGGTAGCGGTAGAGTGCTCGCTCCCAGTCACCGTAGATGGGGTTGGGGAGGACGATGAACTGCTTTCCGAAGCGGCTCTTCAGCCTGTTCGTTTCCGTAAAACGATCCCGGATCGATTTATCCTCAAAGTCCTCTGAGAAATCGTTGAGATTGTCGCCGATCAGCAGTACGATCCGGTGCGTTTTTTTTATCTGTTCTCTCCGTGACTGCTTGCTCGGCGTTTCGTTCCGCAGGAGGACATGATTCACGTCAGCCTGCGGGAACCCGAGCTTTTTCAGGTTTTCGATGGTTTGCTCCTTGATCCGCTCACTCCGGTTCGATACGTAAAAGACGTCGAAACCCTTCGCTACTGCATTGCGAAGAAAATCACCCGCACCGGGCACCTCCATTGCACTGGCGCGGCTGCACCACTCCTCCCACCCCGCGGGATACTGCTGATTATCGGTTATGGCTTTTGCATGATAGGGGGAGGTGTCGAGAACGGTCTCGTCAATATCCACAATTACTGCCTTTTTCTGTTCGCACGGTATGTTCAATTCCCTGTCGAGTATCATTCGGGCGATGTTGAATGACTGATATACAAGAGCGCGGTATTCGGCGGATTTTTGTTGCCACAGAAGTGCCATGAGCATGGCGTCGTCCTGGGACTTTGCCGGTTCGGGGCTCGGCAGAAGACACGCGGAGATGATGAGAACAGTTGCTGCGGAGACAATACAAGCGGTGGCGCGTTTTGTGTTGATCCTGATCATGTGCTTGCTCCTCGAGGTGTTTGTCGGTCGGGCTTTTTTAATATATTTTTTTGTAACGAATACTACACCGTTTCGTATATATGGCAATCATTTTATACGCAGCGTAGAGCTCTTCACTTCCCGTACTGAATTGAAGCTCTATGGTATCCCCTCGGTGAACGTAGGGAAACGCTCGTCGCGGGATACGAGATCAGTGTAAGTGAATTGAAATGGTAGTATCAGGACTCCGGGAGATCCGAGTTCGAGCTCTCTTGAAAAAATTCGATATCCTTTGAGAGGATCTCGGCACGTTCCGATAATGACTTGGAGAATTCGCTCACTCCCTGTGCGCTTTCTGAGATGATCTGTATCGATTCTGTAATATTCTCAATTGCTTTCATGAATTCGCGAAGCGTTGTGGATTGTTCCTCGGTTGACT
>Ga0180433_10004195_pt1 | contig 20437 bp, 18 predicted proteins | sample SS_ome_8_FD_132980 | JGI IMG/M metagenome (GOLD analysis project Ga0180433, IMG submission 132980) | Hypersaline lake sediment archaeal communities from the Salton Sea, California, USA - SS_1_D_1 metaG | ecosystem: Environmental > Aquatic > Non-marine Saline and Alkaline > Hypersaline >... | reverse complement strand
TAACAACTTTTGTTATATCAGGAGCAACAGTAAGTGGTATATCATATATGGGTAATTTAGTTAATCCTGCAGCAGCAGGAGTAATATCTGGTATACCAATTAGTATACCATCAACTTTGTTAATAAAAGGTAGAGATAAACAGAAAGAATTTATATGGTCAGCATTTTTGATGGTAAGTTTATTAGCAGTAATAACAGGGTTATGTGCATATTTGATAATAAAAGTAGATATGTCAACATTAAAAGCCGTAATAATAAGTTTTTTATCTTGGTGTTTAGGTGGATTTTTATACTATAAATTTATAGTATCTAAGTAAAGAGAATACAATTATATTAAAATATTATATAATTGTATATGAGTACAAAAGAGAAAAAAAATATTGTATCAAAAAATAAAAATGCTGATAAAAGTAGAAAAAAAAATAGAGTAAAAAATTATACTACAAAAATAAAAAAAAATCAAGCAATAATTACTCCAGAAATTGCACAAGCAAAAAATAAAATTCCATTTGGCGGTAAAGTGTATATACTTTATACAGGTGGTACTATTGGTATGTCGCATTCTAGTAAACATGGGTTAGTACCAATTAAAGGAACTTTAATAAAATTAATAAAACGACTAGGAATAGATGCTGAGTTAAATATAGAATATGTGTTAGATAGAACAAATCCACTAATTGATAGTTCAAATTTAACGAATATAAATTGGAAAAAAATTTTAGAAAAATTAGTAGCAAATAGATATAAATATGATAGTTTTATAGTATTACATGGAACTGATACACTAGCATACACAGCAGCAGCATTATCTTTTTTCTTGAAAGATTGGACACAAACAGTAATAGTTACTGGATCTCAAATACCATTATTTGAATTTAGAAATGATGCATATAGAAATGTAATAGATTCTATAATAGTATCTCTCTTAAAAATTCCTGAAGTACTGGTAGTATTTGGAGGAAAAATTTTAAGAGGAAATTGTGTAACAAAAGAAAGTTCTACTGCATTTTCAGCATTTAATTCTCCAAATGGTGGTTTGATAGGTAATATAGGTGTACATATTGATATCTATAGAAATAAATTAGTAAAACAGTCACCTGGTAATATACCTAATCCAATTACTGGAAAAATTATGTCAGAATTGTCAACAAGTAGCTGGAGAATATCAGATTGGAATAGTGATATAAATATACAGGTTATGACAATAGTACCTCAAGATAATGCCCCATTATTAAATGCAATGATAGATTTAAAACCAGATGCAATAATATTAAGAACATATGGAATAGGAAATGCTCCAGTTGCAGATAAAGCTTTTGTGAAAGCGTTAAAACGAGCAATATCTAAAAATATTATACTTGTAAATACAACACAATGTTTGCATGGAGGTGTAGAAATGACCTATTATGAAACAGGTAAAGAATTAAAAAAATTAGGAATAGTAGGAGCAAAAGATATGACTCATTCAGCTTCATTTGCGAAATTATTTTATCTATTTCAGTTATTAGGAAAAAATAACACAGATAAAGTAAAAACTTTATTTGAAACAGATCTAGCTGGCGAGATAACAATAAATCAATATGATATAAATGTAAGAAATTATTTAATAAATTATTTTAATGTATATCAAGAGTTAGGTTAATCAATATCAGTAAATGTTATATCAATATATATAGATGCTCTATTAGTAATAGAATATATATTGTTAGTATTAATCATAGGAATACCTTTATTTTTAATATAGTATCTTTGATGTTTAATAATTTTAAGTTGATTAATAGGAACGTAAAAGTTTTTATTACCGATTAAGATATCAATATTATCAGTATTAATAATGCTAGTAATAGGTGTACTTATATTTATATATAGATTGTTATACTTATCTATATTAATATAAGATGGTAGTTTTGGTTCGCATTGTACAATAAGAGAATTGCAAGATAAATCATAAATAAGTTCATGATGCCAATATGGAATATAAAATATTTCTCCACTAATATCTAATTTATAAACTTCATCATTTAATAAATTGCTCAAAGTAGGATTAAGTAGTATTATATTATCATTTTTAGTACATTCTTTAACTAAATTATCAATTTTAGTAATGATATCATTACTAATATTTAAAATATTAGAATATTTGTCGGTAATATTTTTAAAATTAAGAATAGTAGTTTTGGGTAATGTTTTAAATAAGTCTATAGTAATTTCACTACATTTATTATTAATTAAATTTAAAAAACAGTCAATATCTAAATTTTTTTGAATTATTCCATCAAGAAACTGTTTAACTAAATCACTATATGTAATAGTTTTATTAAAATCATCACTAGGAATATTATGAAGAGTTTGCAGATAACTATAAGCAGATTGTATTTGTTGAAATTTATCTGTAGTATCATTATCTAAATTTCTATCAGGATGAAATTTTAATGCTAGATTATAGTAGGCTTCTTTAAGTTCTTTACTAGAGAAATTGTTATTAAGATTTAAAATATGACAAGCTTTATAATAATTCATTGACAACTGCTGATATATATAGTATGTACTTCTCTAAATGATAAATTGGTCTATAATTATTATTATATAATCTCATAAAATTATATTGATTAAGTAAAACCTTATTAAGTTTTTCAGATGATAATAAGTTTTTATCTATTAATTCTTTAATAATATAATTAATGCAATTATAGATATTTAGATCAAAAATACATATATCATATAGATTTTCTCTCAACTGTAAAAATTTTATTTTATCATAATTAATAATTTGTTCAAGTATTTGATCGCAAATACTTTTATGTGAATCTTGCATAATTGTATTGTGATTTGTTAAGAGAGAATTATCATAGCGTTTAATGTCTTTAATATTATTAATTTTATTTATATTATAATTTTTATCTATTTTAACTTTGTATATTTTATTATAAGAAGATCTAGATGGTCTAGGTAAAACAATTTTTTTACAACAATTAACTATATTATTTGGTAAAAAAGATATGTCAGATGTAATAATAATAAATTTAATAGTTAAACTAGAATTATATCTAGTTTGCATATAACTATAAAAAGTTTCTAATAATTCATTATGAATATCATTAAAATTTTTACATAAAATTATACCACATTTAACATTTTTTGCAGAAATAATATCAATAATTTGGTTATAAATTTCAAACCATAATAATTTTGAATTGCATCCTAAGAGAGACATATCAATTTCATAATGTATATCACTTATTTTAAAATAATAATTAGATTTATTATAAGTTATAGTAATTTTTTTTTCATATTTTAAATTGTTAGAAGTGATATGTTTTATTAAGTTTAATGCATATGTATATTTACCAATGCCTTGAGGCCCATATATTATAATATTAGTCATGTTATCAATAGAAGATATATTATCAGGTAGAGTATATAGTTCGGATTTTTTAGAATTATTAATATAATCAATGAAATGACTTTCAAATTGTTTCATTTAATTTTACATATACAAATTTTTTTAAATGCTTAAAAACAACTTATTAAATTTTACTATATGAATTTAGTATTAGATAAAAATAATTATAATGTAAACAATGTATTTTTTTATGAACCAGTAAAAAATACAGTAATGGATGATAGTAAGTTTATTAGAATTATATATTCTGATGAACATATAATTTTGAATGGGTTATATTTAAAACTAGAGAAAAATAGTAAAGATATATCAAAAATATTAGAAATAATAGAAAAAGATATATTAAATAAATATATAGTTAGTAAGAATAATCTAAACAAAAATAAGTGTAATAAAATCAAAGAACAATTGACATTTTTGCAAAGTAAAAATGTAGATACAAATTTAATCTTAAAAATATCTGGTATATGGGAAACAAATATGTCAATAGGATTAACCTATAAGTTTATATCAGTATAGTATTTAACCGTCGGTAGAAAAAAATTGTAATATAACTTGGGTAATACCTAATATAGATAAATTAGTAAGTCCAATAGCATAAATTAGATATCTTTTATATGAATTTGGATGTTTATCAGTAATAGAATAAAATCCTAAAATTGCTATTTGTAAAAATAATAAAAATGTAAAACTATTAATCCAAGTAAAATAAGTGCTGGCAATATGTTGATCAGCAAGTCGTTGTTTAAACAAAAAGGTTTGTGCAGCAGCAAAAATGAGAACAGTTAATGTAATAATAGCAGGTAAAGGATAGATAAGTATTCTATAAAATCCACCACTCCAGTGTGAAGATAGATCACCTTGTCCTAAAGTAGGAAGTTTATTAGTATTAAATTTTATAAAAAATGGAATTAAAAACAATATAGCTGTAGCGGAAATAATATAACCTGCAGCGCTAGTAGTTACCCATGATTGTGCACTAGCAGATGATTTTTCAGCTTTTTTTTGACCGATATTACCAGCAACAGTTAATACAATACCTATAAATACAATACTATATAAAATATATTCAGTTGTTTTTTGTGCATAAATTTTTTTATCAACTTTCATATAAATAATATTATTATTTTAATTTTATTTATAATTTATCTTTTAACCAATCTAAAATACTATCTCTAGGACAATTAAGATAATCATCATTAAAATTATTAAGTTTAATAAATTTAGGTTTAGTCATTTTATTAGTTTTGTAAAATATATAATGACCATATTGTCCATTTCTTATAGAAATATCTTTTGTAATTTCTCTAAGAATTGTAGTATTAGTAGCAGTTTTATTTATAAAACTAATTACATCATCTAGTGTAATACTAGCTTCATTAATATTAATATTATTAATAGATTTTTTATTATTACCCCAAGTAACATAGAGACCAAATTTACCTTTTTTTAGTATTAAATCAGTATTTTCATATTTTCCTAAAATTTTATCAATTTGATTATTTTGTGTAATATCTTCTAATTTATATTCACCATTTTTTAGTTTTTCTAAATCAATATCTTTTTTAACAGATATAAATCTAGATTTTTTATTAACTGTAGATTTAATAACTGGACCATGTTTTCCAATCATATAAATATGATTATTGTCAATTTTAATTTGTTCAGATTTATTAACTTTTATATCATCATTAATAGAGTCAATTTGATTTAAACATTCACTACATAATGTATGATATTCTTTTTCTCCTTTTGCAATAATATCTAAAATATCTTCCATTTGTTTTGTATAATCATAATTAAATAGTTGAGAGTAGTTTTTTATTAATAATTCAATAACTAAAATTCCTGTCTGTTGTATAACTAGCTTATTTTTTTCATTACCAAATTCTCTCTTAGTTTCAGTTTCTAATATTTCATCATTTTCTAATTCAAAATCAGTACAGGTAATTGTTTTACCTTTAATATTTTCACGTTTAACATAACCTCTTTGTTGAATTTTTTCAATTAGTGAAGAGAAAGTAGATGGGCGACCAATACCCTTTTGCTCTAATAATTGAACTAATTTAGCTTCTGTATAGTGAGTTTTTAAGTCTTTAAGTGTAAATTTACAAACAATTTTTTTATAAGGAATAGTTTTATTAACAATTTTTGGTAAATATTCATAAGCCATTTTTTTAGTAGAGTCAACAACAAGTTCTTCTTTAATATTGTAGTCAATAATTTTCCATCCTAAAAAGACTAGATTTTCACAAGTATATCGATATTCATGTTTTTCGGGTGCACTAATTCTAGCTAATATAGTTTTAAATAGAGCATCACACATGCAACTTTCTAGTGTATTTTTCCAAATAAGATAATATAATTTTCGTTCTCGTGTTGTAAAATCGCCATCCTCAGGTAGTTTAGTAACACTAACATTAGTAGGTCTAATTGCTTCATGAGCTTCTTGTGCTTTATTATCATCTTCTTTTTTAGTGCCTTTTTTTTTGTTAGATTTACTAGCCGAGCTATCAGTTAGTACATTAGTATCTTTACAGCAATATTCTTCTCCATAATTTTTTTTTATATATTCAATTGCTTTATCAACAAAATCTTTACTATAGATTTTACTGTCAGTTCTCATATATGTAATATATCCTCCTTCATATAGTTTTTGACAAATTTGCATAGCTTCTTTTGGCGAAATGTGTAATTCATTGCTAGAAGTTTGCTGAAGTGTACTAGTAGTAAATGGTTGTGGTGATTTTCTAGTAGAATCTTTAGGTTTATCACATGCTAATATGTGACTATGTTCAGTAGACATTTCAAGAAATTCTACCATTTTTTCTTCATTATCATAATTATAGTTTAATGAAAATGGTAAATTTTTATCAGTAAAATAACCATTAGTATTATAAGATTTAGTACCAGGAGAATTATTAATATCAGTATAATTTTCATAAAAGAGTCTTAAAGCAGGAGTTTGACATCTACCAGCAGATAACTTCATTGTGCGGGATATTTGTTCCCATAAAATAGGCGATATCTTATATCCGACAAGAAGATCTAAAATTTGTCGTCCAAGTTGAGCATTAACAAGTGACATATTAAGAGTCGTCGGATTTTTAATAGCTTTTGTAATAGCAGGTTTTGTTACTTCATGAAATATAATTCTTTTTGTATCAGTAATTGATAAGTCAAATAATTGACAAATATGCCAACTAATAGCTTCACCTTCCCGATCATCATCAGTTGCTAAAATTACTTCTTTTGAGTGTGTTATTAATTGTTTAATCTTATTAATTTGTTGTCGTTTTGTATCAATAGGAACAAATTTTGGTTTAAAATTATTAGAGATATCAATGTCATTTAAAGAGTTGAGTTGTTGTAAATGACCATAACTAGCGATACATTTATACCCTGGTCCTAAATAAGATTCTATTTTTTGACATTTAGCAGGAGACTCAACAATAACCAAAGTATAAGACATATTATGGTTATTTTAAAAAAATAATAATTATTTTCAATTTTAATATAAATATTAGTATTAAAATATATTATGTTAACGCAGTTTATACTTTTATTATTGTCAACAACAAATATAATATTACCTACAGTAGGAAATATATATAAAAAAACAATACAGTTTCCATTATTAGGAAATCAAAATATAGAAACAAAGTTTATGCAAAATAACATGATAATTATAAAATTAAGTGGATTATTAGATAATAAAGGTAGTGCAAAATATAGTTTAATAGATAATACACTAAATATAGAGTTATCTGATAATTTAAAAATATTAATGAAAAATAAAAAAACTGAATTTAAACTGATAAATTATGATGATGAAAAAGATATTGTAAATATTTATTTACATATTAAACCATTGTTTTACAAAAAAAATATAGAACTTGAGAGAGAATAAATTAATTAATTATAGATAAAAGATTAATTAATTATAGATAAAAGATTAATTAATTATAGATAAAAGATTAATTAATTATAGATAAAAGATTAATTAATTTATGGTAAAGTATTGTTTCCACCACGAGAACTAATAAATTGCATTTGTTCTTTTGAGATGCATGCACATCCAGTAGATGATGAATACTGTTGAGGTGTAAAGCAACATTCAGGTTTGAATAAGTTACTGGTCCACATAAATAATCCTTTAGATGGTACTTGGCCTCCGGTGTGTCCAGCTAAAGAAGCATACATATTTTGATAAGCTTGGTTAGCAGTAACAGGAGGAGCACTCCACATATCATTAGGAACTCCATGTCCTAATTGATAATTTAATGGAGCACCATTTAAGAAACCTTCTTTTTTATCAGAGTTTAAAGATGTTGAACCACACAAAGTATGAGAAGCAATAATACCACCGATTAACAAACTAACTATGATAGTTAATAAATTTGCACCCATAAAAGTATATGTAGAATATTTCATTATTATATATAATTATTAGATAAAATTTTCAATAAGTATAAAAATGTTAGGAGTTTTTGTTTATAGTTGAAAGTATATTTTGCTAAATTAATAAATATTACCAATGAGGCATACTAGTACTTTGATTTCCTTGGAATATATTATTAAACTTAATAATAATAGGAACAGTAGGAATCATAATTGCAGTTGCTAAAGCAATCGGTGCGGCAGCTAATCCCCATCCAATGAAAGGAATCATCAGTAAACCTACAATAGTAGCCACTAAAGCAACTAATATAATTACTACAATAATATGAATAATAACCATTATAGTAGATTTCATAGTAAGATAAGTTCCCATCATCATGTATATACCAGAAGTATATACGCCTTTAATTCTCCATAGACTATCTTTTGTAGTTATAGCCATATGAGTGGGTGGTATCATTACATTAAGTGTTCTTCCAGAAATACTTTTAGCTGTATCAGTAATATCATTTCTCATGATATTAAAGAAACCACGTATAGAGTCAACAGCATTTATTGCATCTTCAACGCCTTCTTGTGCAAGTCGTTTTGCATAATATATAGGTGCAAGCGCATCTTGTGCAATACTTTCAAGAATGTTTTGAATGCACCCACTAAAGTTATCTTCAATAACTTTATTTGCTGGTTGTGTATTATTTTTTAATACTAAACTTGCAAAAGGCATGAATAGTGGATTACATCTATTTTTAGGCCAAGATTTTCTAAGTTGAGGTATATGATTTTTAACATAATAGTAAGTAATAGCAACAAGATAAATGTATATTATAATAATAGATACTAAGAGATCACTACCATAACTAGAGAGATAAGATTTTTTATGTTTTAAATATAGAAGATGTATAATATCTTCGATGCTACTCATATATAGTAGAATGATAATATATATGAGTATCTAAACATTTTTTGATGGTGATCCTTGATTATCTTCCCAATCATGGAATATATAATTTCCTAAAGGAATAGTATGATCTGATGTAATTAGACATATAAGAGTTCTGGTATTAATTTCTGACAACTTTGCATCAGGATGATTTTTAACATTAATAAAATTATTTATATTTTTATCATAAATTAGATGAGAACCAGATACTAATATAGGAGTCAAATTCTGATTAACATCAAGTTCACCATCAAAACTATATAATTTTTCTACATAGTTACCAGTATCATCAAGATTGTGTAATTTCATTGTGCCATGTACAATTTGTGAATTTTTGAGAATATCACCAGGATCAATTTCACAAATAGGTTTAATAGTTTCATCTTTTAATTTAACTAAAGTATTTGGATGAAAGCATAACATTCGAACCATATTTCCAGGTGGACCTTCCCATCCAGATTTCATTGCCATAATACCTCCTTCCATAAGATATAAAAATATAGTAAGTGTTCCAATAGTTTTTTGGAATAAGTCTCTAATAGAAATAATCATATGTTGAAAGCCAATCAATAAATTTAGAAAAACACCCATAATATCTTTAATTATACTGGTAATCATATTGCGAATTTTATTAAAAAATGCTCTAATAGAGTTAATTGCGTCGGTAAATTCTTTAGTAATATTACCCATTACACTTTCAGCATAGTGTACAGGTTGTAATAAGTCTTGCATAAAGGTAGATTGTAAATTTTGGACACAAAATGAAAAATTCTTCATAGTATCTTGCCCAAAAACATTAGCAAAAGGCATAACAACTGGATTGCACCTATATTTTGGCCATTCATTCTTAATTTTTTTTATACCAACTGATAGTATATTTGCACTAAATAATATAATAAATATTAATATAATAAGAAATGTTAATAATATGTCAGTTCCTTTCATAATAAATTATAGTGTTATTTTTATTTATTTTTTGAAGCATAAAAAATAATTGATTTAATAATCAATATAAATATAATATATTGTTAAATAATATCATGGATGAAGTAATAGATTATCAAGATCCAGATATTCAGCAGTCTCCAGAAGGATTAGTATTTAACCCATTTAATCCATTAAATATTGAGATTACATTGAGCGATGTTCAATCTATTCTTAAAACTTATGGAGTAAATTATAATATAGATAATATAAATTTATATACGAGAGCTTTTGTACATAGATCTTATGTAAAAAGACCAGCATTAGAGAATGCGACATTAGATATAAAAGTAGCAGAAAAGCCATTTAATTGTATGTCATTAAAAACTAAATCAAATGAGAGATTAGAATTTTTAGGGGATGGAGTATTAGAGTTAGTTACAAAATATTATTTATATAAACGATTTCCAAAAGCAGACGAAGGATTTATGACAGAAAAGAAGATTGCTTTAGTAAAAAATGAACATATTGGAAAATTAGCATATGAATTAAAATTGCATAAATGGTTTATTCTTTCTAAACACGCAGAAGAAAAAAATACTAGAACAAATTTTAAAAAATTAGGGTGTCTATTTGAAGCATTTATTGCCGCATTATTTTTAGATGTAAACAAAATATCAATAAAAGATGAAGAAAATTGGTTTAATAATATATTTAGTACGGGGCCAGGATTTCAAATGGCTCAAATATTTATTGAAAATATTTTTGAGAAACATGTTGATTGGATAACATTAATTAAGACAGATGACAATTATAAAAATAAATTTCAGGTATTAGTTCAAAAAGAGTTTAAAATAACTCCAACATATTTAGAAATTAGTCATAATACAGAAACCGGTTATGAAATGGGTGTATATATTTGTTTAGGTCAAGAAATATATGAGACATCTATTAAAAAGGCTCTTAATTATAGAGATATAGGTTCATTTAAAAAAATTCAAGAACTCTTAGAAACACATCCAAAACAGTTTATATTTATGGGAAAAGGAGTTCATAAGATAAAAAAGAAGGCTGAACAGATAGCTTGCGAAGAAGCATTAAAACAATTAGAATAAGTTATTTAATATTTAATGTCTTTATATATTAAATATGTCAGAAGAGTCAAGCCAACTTTTAGATAAATTGAAACAAAAAAAAGAACCAGCAGTCAATAAACCAGTGAAAATTAAATATGCAGCAAAATCTAAAGAAGAAGTTAAAATAACTACAAAAATTTCAGACAAACGGCCTGTAGCTAATATAAATAGAGAATCTATATTACAAAAAATTGGTATACGACCAACAGTAACAAGTCAAATATCAAGTAAAAAAATTACAGAAGAAGAAGATGAATTTAAATTAGGCACACAAATGAAAGCATTAAGTATAAGTAAACCAGCAGAACCTAGTCAATCAGTTAAACCAGAAATAGAAGAAGATGACGACGATGATGATGCAGCATTGCTAGCAGCTTTAGCTGAAGCAGAAAAATCAGAAGAAAAAGTTAAATCAAAAACAAAAAAACCATTATCAAAAATAAAAGAAGAATTAGAAGAAGAATTAGAAGATGAAGAATTAGATGAAGAAGCATTATTAGCAGCATTAGAAGATGCTGAAGAGATGGAATTAAAGCCAAAAAAAGAGACATCTATTAAACCTAAAAAAACATCAACAAAAAAAATAACAGGAAAAAGTGTTACAAAAGTAGGGGATACTCTGTTAAGTGAAGCACCAAAAAATGCTGGTGATTTACAAAAATTATTACCTGATAAAAAACCAAAAATATTAGTTCAGGCAGATTCATATTATTTAAATAATCGTGAAGTTTTTGTAAATTTTATAAATGATTTATTAAAAGACTACAAAAGCAAATTATCTGACTCAAAAGAATATAGTTGTGATGATAAAGGTGATGGTAATTTTTCTCTCTTAACACATCAAAATATAGTAAGAGATTATATCAATTTATTGACACCATATAGAGGATTATTATTATATCATGGTTTAGGATCAGGTAAAACTTGTTCTTCTATTGCTATAGCAGAAGGTATAAAAAGTGACAAAGAAGTATTAATTTTATTACCAAAATCACTAGAAGTTAATTATAAACAAGAATTAAAAAAGTGTGGTGATGAACTATATAGAAATAATCAATATTGGGAAAAAATAAATACAGTATCTAATCCAGAATTAGTAGATCCATTAGCTTATATATTATCATTATCACCAAAGTTTATTACTAAACAGGGAGGGGCATGGTTTGTAAATAAAAGCAAAGAACCAAATTATAATTTACTAACAGCTGAGCAACAAAAATCTTTAAATGAACAGATTGAAAAAATGTTAGAAAACAAATATAAATTTATTAGGTATAATGGTTTACGTAGAAAAAAATTTGATGAAATGGTAGAAAAAGCCGGAGGAAATCCTTTTTCTAATAAAATAATTGTTGTTGATGAAGCTCATAATTTAGTAAGTAAGATAGTAAATCAATTACAAAGACCAGACTCTTTATCAATGGATATATATAAGTATTTACAGAGTGCAGAAAATACAAGAATAGTATTATTGACAGGTACACCTATAATCAATTATCCTCATGAAATAGCTATAATGATGAATATATTACGGGGTAATATAAAAACTTGGAAATTTCAATTAAATAATAAAGGTAAAAGTGGATTTAAGTTAACACAAGATTCATTAATTAAATTATTTAGAGAAAATTTAGATACAAATTATTTATTAGATTATTTAAATTTTAAATCTACTCCACAACCAACACTCACTATAACTCGTAATCCATATGGATTTTATACAAAAAATAATAAGAAAGGTGAATATGTTGGAGTATCAGGAGGTGTTCAAGGAGAGATTGATGATACAAAGTTTTTAAAATTAATAACAGAAGAATTATTAAAAAAAAATGTAGAAATTGTTCAAGAATCAGTAGAAGTAATAAATTATAAGTGTTTACCTGATAAAAAAGATGAATTTAGTGCGTTATTTGTTAATCAAAATAGTACTAAACCAGAAGATTCAGTAACTAATATGGAATTGTTTAAAAGACGTATACTAGGATTAGTATCATATTTTCCAGACATAGAAGCTTTACTTCCTAAATTTGAAAAAGATCGAGATTTTAACTTAGTATTAGTACCTATGAGTAACTTTCAATTTGCTGTATATGAAGAGGCAAGAGTAGAAGAACGAAAAATAGAGAGAAATAATGCTAAAAAGAGAGGTAGAGGACAAGGTAATGATATATATGAAAATTCTGTTTCAACATATCGTGTTTTCTCTCGTGCATTTTGTAATTTTGTATTTCCACGTCCAGATATAATTAGACCTTTACCTAGAGATAGTAAAAATTTAGCAGATGTAATAACTGAAACAGCAAATGAAGATTTATTAGATGCAATTAGTGAAGAAGATAGATTAAAAGAAGAAGGTATAATAGATGGTGAAGTAATAGATGATGTAGAAAAACAATTACCAAAAGAACAGACAGCTACATCATTAAAAGAAAATATTTCATATGCAGCAAAACAGCGAAAAGCATTGCAAGACTTATATGATAAAAGAGATGAGTATCTTAATCCACAAGCGTTAGAAATATATAGTCCAAAGTTTTTAAATATTTTGCAAAGATTATTAGATGAAAGAAACATTGGTTCACACTTAATATACAGTCAATTTCGACAGCTTGAAGGTATAGGAATTTTATCTATAGTATTAGAAGCAAATGGGTTTGCTCAATTTAAGATAGTAAAAACAGGAGGAGTTTGGAAATTAAATATAAAACCTGAAGATATGATAAAACCAAAATTTGTTTTATATACTGGTACAGAATTACCAGAAGAGAAAGAGATAATACGTAATATTTTTAATAGTAATTGGGATGCATTAAATACAGGTGAAACTAGTAGTCTTAAAGAACAATTAATAGAAATAGAAAAGACAAATCCTGTTGTAGATGGTAAAAAAATTATAAAAAATTATTTTGGAGATATAATTAAAGTAATTATGATTACAGCATCTGGTGCAGAAGGTATTTCTTTAAGTAATGTAAGATATGTACATATAACAGAACCATATTGGCATCCAGTTCGTATAAATCAGGTTATCGGTCGGGCAAGACGTATATGTAGTCATAAAAATTTACCACTAGAATATCAGACAGTAGAAGTATTTTTATACTTAATGGAATTTACAGAAGAACAGATAGAGAAAGCATCAAGAGAATTAAAAACACAAGATAAAAGTAAATTTACAAAAGAAATCTATATGAATTATAAATCATTAGATAATCCTTATTTAACAAGTGATCAATCATTATATGAAATTTCAAATCAAAAAGAAGTTATTACACAAGGAATATTAAAAAATATTAAAGAAGCATCAATAGATTGCAATTTACATAACCCAATTGGCACTAGTAAACAACTAAAATGTTTAGTATTTGGTTCAGACAATCCTAATAAGTTTGCATATGCACCATCTATATCAAGTCAAGAAAAAGATGAAGCGGCACAATTAAATAGAACTGAACTGAAAATTAAATTAAAGAAAGTTACTTTACCTGATAGTAAAGGAAATAGAACAGATTATGCATATAATGCAGCCGTATTAGAAGACCCAAGTAATGAAAATAGTGATGGAGTAATAGTAACTAGAATATATACTTTAGATAGTGCTGCAGCAGATAATCCTATACCAATTGGTAGTTTATATTTTAAAAATCAGGCAAAGCCAGGCGAAGCTCCAAAATATAAACCTGTTGATTTTACATTTTTAGCTCAAAGTAAAAAATAAATTATAAGCTATAATATTATTTTAAAAGAAATTCTAATATCTTATCTTGATTTTTTAATGTTAATTGCTGGTTAATTGAAATTGTTCGTAATAAATTTAAAATATTTTTAATGTCATTATTGTGTTCTCTAGTTACTTCAGTTGTTTTACTCTCTGTACTCTCTTTAGTCTCTTTAGTTTTAAGTTTACTAATAATATTTTCAGTAGATGGAACAAATGATACTTTTTTTGATTCATTCTCTTTTGGTTCATTTGGTTTAGTATCAACAGTATATTCTTTTGATTTAGGCAATGGTGGTAAAGTATCATATGATCTATCATTAATTAAACTATTTAATTTAAGATTTAATTCTTGATCATTAAATGGTTTATCTACATCATCACTAAATGATACATCAGTAGGTTTATTATGATTCACTAGTTGAATAAATTCCTGTTTTTTATTTTGAAATTCTTCATTAACTTTAATTTTAACTTCTTGTAAAGGTTTTTGTATATGTTCATTTGTAAAATATCTTATTTTTTCCATCATTTTAGCCATTAACATTTTATTACGATCAGTAAGAGACATATTAGTTAAATTCGAAATTTCTACAATAATTTGTTCGTATATAGTTTTTATATTATCAAAATATGTATCTGGTATATTAACAAATGCATTTGCGTCCATAAGAAGTTGCCAAATCATTGCTTTATTGTTTGTAGATATAAACTCTTTTTCTGTCATATATAAAAATAAATTAATTTATTTTTATATTAATTAAATAATATTTTTCTTAATTTTTCCATCTCTTTATCAGGGATTCTCTCTGTAAAATATGGTAACATGTTACTAGTTAGTAAAGTAATAATAATGTATAATACATACATTCCACATTCCGTATCACTTTTTTGATGCTCTGTCTTATTAATATATTCTTTAAGATTTATATTAAGTCGTTTAGCCTGATTAGTAACTCTATCTAAAAATTTTCTTACCTGCTTTGGTGTTTTATCTGCGTTACTATCAAAATAATATATAAAATTTTTATTTAAATTAATAAAAATGCATATCCAGTGTGAGCCACCTAGATAATGTGGATCAGTATTTAAAATAATTCCGATTTTATTAATACCTTTATTTAATACATTTTTCACACTGAAATTACATAAATCGTTCCATACACATTGACCAAACATTTTTTTTTTATCAAAATCAATAGGCGAAGGTCCAATAAATTTAAAATTAGGATATTTTTTTTCATATTGTTTCATTACATTAATAATATCATTGCTATTAAGCCATTCATTAGGATTTTTTTTCCATGTAGGAGGTGCGCTTGGTGCAAATGTATATTGTTTAAGTGAACTATCTAAATTATCTGATATAAAATTTTGTTTTAACCAACAACGTTCATTTCCACAAGTTTTACTTAAATAGTGTTTAAGAGTTTTCCAAATTTGATATGTATCGTTTGTATAAATTTTCTTGTCTGGATAGTCTTTATTCCATTCGCGTTTTAATTTAAACAAGCTAGATGGAGAGTAACAGGTATATGATAATTTTTTATTTGGACTACAATTTAAGTTTTTAAACTTTTTATGGGTTTTATTTCTTACCTTTCTATTTTTTTTTGTTCTACCAACCATCTTATAATTATATAAGATTATTCTTTACTACTTATAGTTTTTACACCTTTAACTCGTAGTTTTGGATCTTTAATATTAATATTTTTTTTTTGTGGTATTATATGATTTTCTGATGTATTTACAGAAATTTTTTTAACAAAGTTTTCTAAATTAGGCACCGAATCATTTGTAGAATTAATTAATATATTATTAATAGATTCAATATCTTGTTCTAATTCTGCATTAGTATCTTTTATATTATTTAAACTTAAATCTAGATATTCTTGCTGATATATATCTTTTGTATCTTGTTGTTTAAAGTAGTAAATTAACTCAGATGCATATTTTTGAAAAATGATTTGTAAATCATTATTGGGATAATTGCCTTTAATCATATCTTTTGTTAATTGACTTATTCTTTTTCTATAAAATTTAATATCTTTATCTAATTTGGTGTCTAATAAACTTTGATTATTTTTTATTAACATATTAGGATTTAGTAGATATTCTAAAGTAATTTTATTTATATATTCTTCATTATCCATAATAATATATAAATATTTAATTATCTTTTATTTCTTGGCGCGTATCATTATTAAATAATTTATTTCCTAAATTTACTGGAGGAGGCAAAAATAGATAACCAGCTTCTCTATTTAGTGTAGGTTGTAAACCCCAAATATTATACTCATAATTTGATGTAGGTAAATTAGGGTATAATCCTTGTGCTGTGCTAGTGTCTGATTTTGGAACAGTTGAATTATATAAATCACTGGTACTATTGGGGACATATGTTGCTTGTGGCGCATTTTGTAATGCATAAACTTGATTTCTTAAAATAGATTCTGTATTAATATTTTGATTATATTGGCTCCATGTACCTCCACTTGTACAAGGTAAGAAATATTTTTTTGGATCCGAATTATATTTAAGAACTCTTGATTTACAAATAGGGCCAGGAGGAATACTATTATGAAATGGACGAGTATATAATGTAGATTGAGGTCTAGGAGAGATTAATACATCTATACTACCAGCTGCCATAGTTCTTGCTAAAATTCTCTCATTTATTTCATTAACTAATCGATCTGTAGATAAATTACAATTTATTGTGGAATTGCTCATATATTTATACTGTTATAATAAAACAAATCTAAAGATTTAATTTATTATATTGTATATGTGTGGAATATTTGGTTTATTAAATTATAATAATACTGAAATAACAACAAATTTTATTGGAGAACAAGCTCAAAAAGGGCAGCATAGAGGCCCAGATTCTTATAAAATAGATATTAATAATAATATTTTTTTAGCATTTTATAGATTAGCAATTAATGGTTTAGATAAAAAATCTGACCAACCTCTTAAATATAATAATAAAGTATTAATTTGTAATGGAGAGATTTATAATTATAAGCGTTTATATGAGATTATGGATATTAAACCTATATCTAATTCAGATTGTGAATGTATTATTTATCTATATGAAAAATATGGAATTAATTATACACTAAATGCATTAGATGGTGTTTTTGCGTTTATATTAATTGATTATGATATAAATAAAATATTTGTAGCCAGAGATCAATTTGGCGTTAGACCACTTTATTATTTATCAAGTGATACATTAGAAGAGAGTAATAATAAAATGTTAGGATTTTCATCAGAGATGAAACAATTACATATGTTTACTCAAGATATTGATAAACATAAGTATAAAGGAATAGATATGTTAAAAGTAAATCTATTTGATCCAGGAAGTTATATGGTATTAAATCTGGAAGATGATGTTTGGAATATATCTGAAAAAATAAGATTCGCCAATTTTCATTTAGCACGAATAAATCCACCAAATGACGATATAGAAGAGCGTAGTATTGTGCAAAATATACATGATATTTTTTGTGAAGCGGTATATAAAAGAGTTACAACAAGTGATAGACCAATTGCTTGTCTATTATCTGGCGGACTAGATAGTAGTATAGTAGCTGCATTAGTTAGTAAAATTTATAATAAACCATTATCAACATATAGTATAGGTTTAGAGGGATCAGAAGATTTAAAATATGCTAGATTAGTAGCAAAACATATAGGATCTAATCATACAGAAGTAGTAGTATCAGAAGAAGACTTTTTTGCATTTATTCCTTCAGTAATTGAGAATATAGAAAGTTACGATACTACAACAGTTAGAGCAAGTGTTGGTAATTTACTAATATCTCAATATATTTCTGAGTCATCAGATGCTAAAGTAATTTTCAATGGAGATGGCAGTGATGAACTTATGGGTGGATATCTCTACATGAATCATGCACCAGACGCATTAGAATTTGATAATGAATGTAAACGATTATTAAGAGATATACAATATTTCGATGTTTTAAGATCGGATAGATCTATTTCTACTCAAGGATTAGAACCACGTACACCATTTTTAGATAGAGATTTTGTAACATTTTTTCTTTCTATACCAGTAGAATATAGATTTAAAACTAATAAACAACAAGAAAAATATCTTTTTAGAAAAGCATTTGATAAGGATTATATACCAAAAGAAGTTTTATGGAGAAAAAAAGAGGCATTTAGCGATGGTGTAAGTAGTAAGGATAGATCGTGGTATCAGATAATAGATGAGCTAGTAGCAAAACAGACTAAAGTTACATATGACTTAGATAAAGTCTATTTACATAATTCTCCAGAAACAATAGAACAATTATATTATAGAACAATTTTTGAACAATTATATCCAAATCAAGAACATTTAATACCTTATTTTTGGATGCCAAAATATGTTCTTGCGACTGATAGTAGTGCACGTTCATTAGATATATACTCATTAGATACAACTAATCAAGATGATAGTGATGATAGTCAACTCTTAAGTGATTTAGACAGCATAGATTTAGATAGTTAATTTATATATCGTTTAATAGTTTTATTTTTAGTTTCATATTTATTGCGGCGAGTAGTTTTATTAATTGGGTGTAAAAAGAGTTCGATATGTTCCATTAATTCCTTACCATTTAAATTATGATTAAAATTTCGTTTACTATCTTTTTCTAAATCTGACATGTTGTACTGATTCATAAATTTATGAATATAATTATTAAAACTATCATATGACATACCCATATTACTCTTATAAAATCTATCAACAAGTAAATTTATGGGTAAAATTACACTATAAGGTTCAATGTGAATATAGTAAACATTATCATTATCCATTTTTTCGTGGTATAAGTCATCAATAAAACATATTTGAGTTTTATTTCCTAATTTAGTAGTTCGTAAGAAATCACCCACAGTTTTATCGTGAGTTGTACGTTGAGATTCAATTTGTATCCCATTAACAATATAAGCACCAATATGATTGTCAAATAATTTGTAGTTTACTTTATTATCTAAATAGAGACAAATACGTCTTGCCCATTCTTTAGGTCCTTGATTATTAGTATAGAGACATACTTTATATAATTCGCCTTTAATTTTTTTGTCTCTTAAAAATTTCATAACATTAAATATATTAGGTCTAAAATATTCAGGATATAAGTCTAGAATATGCATAAATTCTTTTCTTGTAAGTTTTTTTTTATATAATTTTTCAATAGCATCACAGAAAATACCTAATTGCTGAAAGCAACCAATTGTTTCATCTAGATCAAATACAACAACACGTTTAACTTGATTTCTCATATAGTAATAGTACGATAAAAAAAATATTAGCAAAATTGTTATAATTATCAAAATAATTAAATAATTATTTTTTACTTGGGATATTAAATTATTATAATCAATCATAATAATTTAATATAATAAATTATCTTTTTTTTGTCTTTTTATTCTTTTTAGTTTTTTTAGTTTTTTTACTCTTTTTAGTTTTTTTAGTTTTTTTAGTTTTTTTACTCTTTTTAGTTTTTTTACTCTTTTTAGTTTTTTTAGTTATTTTAATTTTTTTTAACAATTTACCACCTATCATTACTTTTGCCCATAGTGTTGGATTAGTTTTAAGACTATTAATAGTATCTAGTTTAATAGCATTATTTGCATTGTGAAATAAAAAAGTATGACCATTGTTATATAATATTGTAGTATTATTCTCGTATGGATATACTGTCACACCATCAATATCAAAAAAATCAGAATAACAAGGAAAAAAAAGTAAATTATATCTATCTTCTACTTTTCTTGCATTAGGATCATTAACTAACATTAAATAATTACGATTTAATGCATATGGTAAAAAATTTAATAATTCAACTGGTGTATTTCCTAGACCAGATAATGGTTGTAAACGTCGAGTCATT
>Ga0180433_10004194_pt1 | contig 20442 bp, 6 predicted proteins | sample SS_ome_8_FD_132980 | JGI IMG/M metagenome (GOLD analysis project Ga0180433, IMG submission 132980) | Hypersaline lake sediment archaeal communities from the Salton Sea, California, USA - SS_1_D_1 metaG | ecosystem: Environmental > Aquatic > Non-marine Saline and Alkaline > Hypersaline > Sediment... | reverse complement strand
TCAGAATCCATCGACCATGCCATGTGTTTTCTTTTCCAGGGGCAAGGCCTTCATCACACATAATGACCTTGGCACCTGGCTTTGACACCCTCACCATTTCTTCAATGGCTCGCTTCTTATCTCCAATTTGGTTCAATGCTCCGACATGCAGGACCCCATCATACCTTTCATCTCTATAGGGCAACCATGCAGCGTTTCCGCATGCGAGTTCTACGTGAATCCCTGCGGCTTTCATTTTTCTTCGGGCCACCTTAAGGGTTTCCAGTGAGATGTCGATCCCATCCAGCCGATGATATTTTCCAATCAGATTGGCAATAATAAACAGATTGGCGCCAGTACCTACGCCAGTTTCCAAGAGTGAAGCGTTCTTCTTGAGCTCCAGTTTGTCAATAAGATGGCGCCTAGCCCGAGTGTCCCATAAGGCGATCCATATGCCAAGACGCAAAGCCCACCGCCGAGAACTGTAGTCCGGGTGTTGGTCATGATATATTTTGTTTTGTAAATCCGATTCTTCCAAAGTGTCCGGAAAAATGAGGTTCGGCAGTCCCTCGTCTATGTCGAACTGCCTCTTGCACTCAGAACAATCCAGCGTGCCGTCTGCAATTTCTACTTCATTTCGATTCTCAGCCGTTAGCTGGAGATTGCCTTTGCAAGCAGGACAGCAAAGTACATCGACCGAATCCATGCGCATAGGCCCATTCCAGCAGACTTACACATTGTCAGGGGCTTCTGGTAGACCGGATCCCAGGGATTAGCAAGTCACCAGAAGGATGAACCACATTTTCAACGACGAAAATGTAACTGAAACCAGTGACAGATGATTTGAAGCGCCTTATCTCTATCATTTAATAATGTATATATGTGGTCAGACTCCTTCAAGTATTCGATCTGTAATTTATCTTGAAAATCTGACCTCCTTAACCCAAGCATCTCCTCAAACTGTTCACGATAGTTGTAATACTTCTGGACCCCACCTGTATAAATGTAAAGTAGCTTCACGCCTCTTTCTAGTAATTCCATCAACTGCGCTCTTACATCTTGCTTTGGGGGAAACACCCGCGGGAATATTTCCTGGGATGGGGCGTTATCTCGAGTTTTCTCATATATCTGTATGAAGAATTTCTTCCATTTTCTGACGCTAAATAAGCGTCGAGCGACGTGAAACAAGTAAAAACGCCAGGTTCGGTATCCATAAGCATCAAGCAACACCGCCCCGGAAACCCTCGAATCCAAAACTGCAGCTGGATGCACCTTGTCTGCCCCTGAGCAAAGGCCAACCAGCACAAATTCGTGAAATCCGTTTCTTGCAGACATAAAGTCCATTGCCATGAAAATATCATCAAGCTCCCGCTCCTTGTGCGATCGCGAGTCCTTGCGTGTTTCACTATCCCCACGTCCGGATACATCGAATCTAAAAACTGTAAACCCCTTGGAGGCCAGTCTTCTGGCCAGAACTACATAAAATCGGTGAGGACCTATATGATGTAAAAGCCCTGCGTTCCAAAGAAGCACAGCCGGTAACTCTGCTTTCAGTTCTTCTGGATTAGGTGCCGTGACGATCCCTATCAGACAGCCCTCTCTTCCAAATGTATACGCTTCCTCTATCATATCTTTATCATGTTGAGTTCTGTGTAAGTAAGTTTGTAATAGCAAGAATTATCTTACTAGAAAGCTGTACCTCAAGAAGAATGGCGCGGGTTCCCCAGCGGGCTGGATCCGGTACAAGATGATATTCAACGTGCACGCCGTTTGCACTCATTTGGTCACTCAATCGAGCATATTCAGCCCTTTCCTCCGATACGACGAGGAAGGTCGTTTCCGCAGAACAGTGAGGCGCTTGAAGAAGGTTGATTTTTTCAATCGAGGCCTTCATCTGTGGAGAAAAGGGATAGCCTAAAAGCTGATGGAAATTCCCAGTTGTTATTAACTCTTTTCTAGGTATTGGAAAGTAATCACTGAGACCGCTGTGCATGGCCTTCATTTCACTGATATGGCTTTGCCCATCTATCACCGGGTCCCAGAGCACGAGATCCTTCACATTGATACCGTCCATGGTCGCTTTAGCAGCAAGGGCGGCCCCAAAGCGAACGCCTACCATACATACCTGTCTGACCCCTGACGTGTGTTTAAACTGTCGAACAGCAGTATGAATATCTCCTATCCACTGGCTAACATCGCCTTCCATGCTGTCGCCAGATGAATCACCTGTTCCGAAGTAATCGAACCTAAAGACAGGAAAACCCCCCTTTGACAATAAATTAGAGAGTTGCCTGAATGCCATATGCATTGTCATATATTCGTGAGGCATGGGATAGCAAAGGCACACGCCTACATCCTTTGATAACGCAGACCTTGGAGGGTGATAAACGCCGAACAACCTCCTTTGGGGATTCCCGAAATATAGGGGTCTAATTCTCATTCCTTCTGGAACTTTTCGAACTGGCGGCCCTGCCTGGTCTTGCCGGCGCTCTCTTTTTAAGTTTCCTTCTACTGAAGAAGCCCCCGACGAAAGAGCTGGTGCAATATCCCCTAGGGTGTTTAACAAAATCACATCCGGGCCCAGGCGAACACCTGTTTTGCTCCTGATCACTTCAACCACCGCTACAGATAAGAGTGAATTGCCGCCAAGATCAAAGAAGGTGTCGTGGACACCAACACAGTCTACGCCCAGCACCTGCTGCCAGATGCCTGCCAGCAACACCTCGGCGGGACTGCGCGGAGCATCGTACGGATCCTTGTTGACCATGTCAGGCGAGACCTGCTCTGCCTCTTGTGGCATATTGTCCCAATCTTCGCTCCGGGTTAATTGCTCTGAAAAATCGCTTTCCACCTTCACCAGTGGTGAGCAGCGATGAGGTTCAATCCAATGACGCTTGCGCTCGAATGGATATGTGGGCAGGGGCACACGGTGGCGACGTTCCTGGCTACAGAATGCGTGCCAATGAACGTTAACGCCAGCAAGCCAGAGTCGGCCAAGGGCATCGAGAATAAAAGCAACATCTGAGTTTTCCTCCTTGGGATGACGGATCGAAGAAAGTACAATTTGTTCCTTTGATTTCTTTGGATGCTGCCTTGCCAGGGTACTGAGTGTTCGCCCGGGTCCGACCTCCAAAAGGACTCTACTGGGTTCTTTGAACAATTCTTGCAGACAATGAGAGAAACGGACTGTCTGACGCAAGTGATTGGCCCAATAGCTTGGGCTCACCGCGTCTTGTGGGGTAATCCATGTACCGGTGACGTTTGAAAGGAAACGAAGTTTCGGCTTATGCAGTCTGATCTTTTGTAATTTCTCAACAAAAGTCTCCAAGATGGGGGTGACCATCTCTGAATGAAATGCGTGAGAAGTCTGTAGATAGCGACACTGAATATGCCTTTCAGAAAGCTGTTTCTCTAAATCCAAGATGGCTTCCTCTTTACCAGAAACCGTACATATGGAAGGGCCGTTGATTGCTGCAAGAGATAGGTTTTCAGCCAAAAATGGCTCAATCTCTTCCTCCGAAAGAGGAACTGCCATCATACCGCCCCCGGGAAGCTCCTGTATCAGTCGACCCCTGGTCGCTACCAGTAATAGTGCGTCTTCGAGGTTGAATACACCGGCAAGACAAGCCGCCACATATTCACCAATGCTATGGCCGGCTAAGGCTTGTGGCATTATTCCCCATGACATCCACAGTCTTGCAAGGGCATATTCGATGACAAATAAAGCGGGTTGGGTAACAGACGTCTGTTTGAGTTTTTGAGATGCCTTTTCGATATCTTCCTCTCCTGGGTATAAGACGTCCCGTAAATCGAGGGAAAGGTGAGTCGTGAGAATTTCCGAGCAGTTATCAATCTGTTGTCGGAACTCCGATTCAGTTCTATAAAGCTCCAATCCCATATTAACATACTGCGAACCTTGACCAGAAAACATGAACGCAACAGACGGATCCCTCCGTTCCTGGTAAACAGTCAGCATCCTGGCTCCATGGGTATCTTCTAACGCTGACAAAGCACCATCAAGATCCTGGCAAACAAACATCCGGCGATGGCTGAAGGCTTTTCGTCCGACCTGAAGCGTGTAGGCGACATCCGAGAGCTTAAGTTCAGGATGCTCCTTGAAGTAGGCGATCAAATTCTTGGTTGCTGTCTCCAAGGCAGAACTGGTTTTAGCAGAAAGGACAACTAATTGATAGGGCCTCGAAGCACTAGACATGTCTCTTGCAGGAGCCTCCTGAACGATGACATGGGCATTGGTCCCTCCGAAGCCAAAAGAACTGACTGCAGCCCGGCGTGGGAATCCGTCTACCCTCCATTCGGAGAGCTTCGTATTGACAAAAAAGGAACTATTTTCAAAATCGATTTCAGGGTTTGGAGCTTCGAAGTGGAGACTGGGAGGAATAGCCCGATGCTTGAGGGCCAGAACCGCCTTTATTAAGCTAGCCACGCCTGCTGCCGCGTCCAAATGGCCGATGTTAGATTTTACCGAGCCAATAGCACAACAACCATTCCTTCGGGTGCCCAAGCGAAAAGCTCTTGTCAGCGCGGCAATTTCCGCAGGATCTCCGAGGGCGGTCCCCGTACCGTGTGTTTCCACATAAGTAATCGTCTCAGGCTCCACCCCGGCATTGGCCAGTGCCTCTACAATGACCTTTCCTTGACCTTCCACACTGGGTGCCGTATAACTCACCTTCAGAGAACCATCGTTGTTGGTTGCCGAGCCCATGATCACGGCGTCGATTGAGTCTCCATCTGCCAGGGCGTCTTCCAACCTTTTCAGAACCACAGCGCCGACACCGCTGCCGAGCACTGTGCCCCTTGCTTTGGCATCAAAGGGTCGACAATGGCCATCTGGCGAAACGATCAACCCTTCCTGATACAAATAGCCGGTATTCTGTGGGACAAATACCGAGGCCCCGCCCGCGACAGCCATATCACATTCAGAATTGAGTAGACTTTCGCAGGCGATGTGGACGGCCACCAAGGAGGTAGAACAGAAAGTATGTATGGTATAACTGGACCCCTTCAGATTCAATTTGTAGGCAACCCCTGTCGTCAGATAAGCCGGATTGTTGAAAATAAAGCTTTGAACCCCCCCGCCTGACGCCATAACTACCGGGTTTCCATGGAGGTTGTTGATATAGTAGCTGCTCATGCAGGCACCAGCATAAACGCTAATCCCACCCTTATAGCTTTCAACGTCATAGCCGGCCGTTTCAATCGCCTCCCAAACACATTCAAGGAAAAGACGATATTGTGGGTCGAGGAGTGCGGCCTCCCCAGGACCAAATCCAAAAAAGGCAGCATCGAACAGTTCAATATCCTCCAACACAGGCCTGGCCTTGACGTAGTCGGGGTTATGGAGCAACTCGGGTTCCACCCCTGAGGCTTGCAATTGTTCATCGGAAAAAAAGGTAATCGATTCTACCCCATCTCGCAGATTATTCCAAAACGCTTCAATCGTTTTGGCGCCAGGGAAACGCCCTGACATGCCAATAATGGCTATCTCTGATCCGCTCAAATGTTCAGAGGGTTTCAGATCCTTCACAAGCTCTCATCCTTTTTTCCGGTATCATTCTTTGAAGTCTTCTTTCTTTCCGCCTTTGCCCTCGCCTTCGACTTTCCACAAAAGAGCTTTCTCCGTCCTGGTCCTCCAATATCATCTTACTTAACGAATGGACCGTTGGCCTTTCGAAAAGAGTTGCTGCGGAGAATTCAACTGGAAAAACCTGCCTCAAACGGGCTATAATCCGAGTCGCCAGAAGTGAATGTCCGCCTAATTCGAAGAAGTTATCGTGAATTCCCACCTTTTCAACACCCAACAGCTCTTGCCAGATTGCTGCAATGGTTTGCTCCGTCGGATTTCCAGCAACAACATAGTCACTCGACAAGGAAGGTCTGGGAGAGAATGAAAACACGTCATCTTTTTTTGTCTGCTCCTGTTCCCGTAGCGATTGTAGTTTAATCCATTTGTCCAATCGGGCTTCTAGATCCCATGTAGAGACAACCAGTTGCGTGTCTAAATCCAGTGACAGAATATGTTGCAAGGCTATCCAACCTTCTTTTGGTTTAATCGATAGTGCCGCCAAATCACTTCCCTGCCCCAAGTTTTCCCCATTTCCACCCCCAAGTTGCCAGGCATCCCAGTTTACGGTGATCCATGGTATAGCATGGCTTTGATTGTGCCGGTGAGCGAAAGCATCCATGAAAAGGTTGGCAGCGGTGTAGCCCGTGTACCCTATACCACCCAACACAGAAGACAGGGAGGAAGTCAGCAAACAAAAATCAAGAGCTTTACCCTCTAAAACCCTTTCCAGTACAAACAGGCCGTTTACTTTTGAATGGAAATGCTCTTCAAACAAACCTGGAGTCAGCTCTTCGATGGGAGATTCAACAATGGTTCCCGCCGCATGAATGACACCATTGATTCCGCCAAAGCGTTCCTCGGTCAAAGCGATCATCCGCTGCATCTGCCCCTCATTAGCAACATCGAGCCTGACCACCAAGACTTCTGCCCCCAGTTCCTCGAGGGCCTTGACCCTTCGTATCTTGCGGCTGACGGAATCCTCTCCGTTGTGCTCTTCCAGCCATTGTCCCCATTCGTCCTTGGCTGGCAAACCCGTTCGTCCGGTCAAAACTAATTTCCCTTGAACGGTGCGTGCCAAATATTCCGAAAAAACCAGACCAATGGCGCCGAGGCCACCTATGATGATGTAGGTACCCTCTTGTTTTAACCGAGGTCTCACCTTTGCAATGCCTTTGGATTTCACGGGGTCGAAGATTTGTGTCCACCGATGCTTACCTCTGAAAGCCACGGTGAAATCTGTGGGCCTGGCCGCCAGTTCGCCTAGGAGTTGTTGAATCTGTCTTTCCTGCGATACGCCAAGGTCCAGATCGATACTCCTGCACGTGATGTTCGCAAATTCTTGCGGAATTACCTTGCATGGTCCTCTAAGAGGCGCCTTTTCCGGGCAGATGAGTTCCCTTTCGTCTGTGACTTCATGCAGGTGGGTACTCACCACGGCCAGGTCAATCGACTGAGTCATGCCCTGTCTAGCCAAAGCCTGGGTCAAAAAGACCAGACTATAAAAACCCAAGGCCTGAAATGGGTTAAACGATTCAATTCCAGATCGGAGAGCATTGCTCGGGGCGACATTCCATAAATGAACGATCACTTGAGGAAACTTCCCAAGCGTTCGCAGCGTCTGAATTAAGCTGTCATAGTCTTGCTTTGCTTGGGGATCAATCACGTACCTTTCTCCATCGACTGGCCCAAATTCTCTGCCCGCCTGCACGGCAATGACCTCCTGGCCATAGCGCTCCAATTGTGCAACGAGTTTGGAACCCAAATCACACTCATCCATAAATACGAGCCAGCACAATTTTCGGTCCTTCCATTCCCTGTGGCTAGGCAGCTTGGGCATTAGACTTCGTTTCCAGGAGGGCAGGTAGAGCCACTCGCCGATAGGCAATTTCTCATGGAACGGCTTTTGACCCGAAGAACCGTCCTGACTTTTTATCTGTGGCTCAACCCAGTGCCTTTGGCGCTCAAATGGATATGTGGGCAAGGACAGGCGATGGCGACGTTCGTTCTTATAAAATCCTGACCAATCCAGCTGAATCCCGGCAAGCCAGAGTCGGCCCAGGGTTTTGAGAATAAAGGCCACATCGGATCTTTCGTCCTTGGGATGACGAACCGAAGAAACTACAACATGCTCCTTTAACTGGCTTGAATGCTGTCTCACGAACGTGCTGAGTGTTTGTCCAGGTCCGACCTCCAAAAAGACCCTGCTTGGTTCTTTCAATAACTCTTGCACACAATCGGAGAAACGGACTGTTCGGCGCAAGTTTCTTGCCCAGTATTCTGCAGCCATGATTTCGTCCGCAGCAATCCATGTGCCGGTAACGGTTGAAAGGATAGGAACATGTGGTGTATGGAAATGGACTCGTTTTGCTTGCTCAGTAAATGCCTCCAGAATTGGCTCCATCATGCTGGAATGAAACGCATGAGACGTATGCAGCTCACGACAATCAAAGTTCTTTTCAGAAAGCCGCTCCACCAAATTCCAGATAGCCTCTGCTTTCCCCGACACAACACAAAAGGAAGAACTGTTGACCGCACTAAGGGAGAGTTCGTTATCCAAAAATGGCCGAATCTCTTCCTCCGAAAGTGACACCGCCAGCATGGAGCCACTGGGGAGTTCATTGATCAGCCGCCCTCTCGCAGCGACAAGCGATACAGCCTCTTCCAGGGAAAATACTCCCGCCAGACAAGCTGCCACGTATTCGCCTATGCTATGGCCCACTAAGGCTGTCGGGTGAACTCCCCATGACATCCACAGTTTTGCCAGAGCATATTCAATGGTGAATAGAGCGGGTTGCGTGATCGATGTCTGTTTCAAGCGCTGCGCTGCTTGTTCGCCATTTTCCTTTGCTGGATAAATAGTGTCTCGCAAATCCAACCCTAAAAGAGGCCTGAATATCTCTGAGCAGTGATCGATTTGTTGCTGAAATTGTAGTTCGGTTCTGTAAAGTTCCAGTGCCATGTTTACATATTGTGAACCCTGACCTGGAAACAGAAATACGACTTCTCGTCTTGTGGGTTGTTGACAAGATCTGACTACGCGGTTAGGATCTGCTGCATCTAGGGCACTTACTGCATCAGTTACATTCTGACACACGATCACCTGGCGATGATCAAATGTCTTCCTGCCAATGTTAAGCGTATAGGCGACATCTGCAAGTTTCACATCAGGATGAAGCTTTAAGTAACTGATAAGGTTTGTCGTTGCCTTGTCCAAACCAGTGCTTGATTGAGCGGAAAGCACTAATACTTGCCACCTCCTGGATTTTGCAGAGGGCCCGACAGTAGGGGCTTCTTCGAGGATGCAGTGTGCGTTGGTTCCTCCCACGCCGAAGGAACTAACGCCAGCCCGGCGCGGAAATCCATCTACCTTCCATTCCGAGAGCTTCGTATTCACATAGAAGGGACTGCTTGCGAAATCAATCTTCGCATTGGGTTCTTTGAAATTCAAACTGGGCGGGACCATTCTGTGTTGGAGCGCCAAGACCGTCTTGATCAAACTGGCAACGCCGGCTGCCGTATACATGTGGCCGATATTTGTCTTGACTGATCCAATTGCGCAACAACACTCCTTCTGGGCACTTTCGCGAAAGGCTTGCGTAAGAGCAGCGATTTCAATAGGGTCACCCAGCGCCGTGCCGGTGCCGTGTGTTTCGACATAGGTGATCGTTCCAGGGTCAATGCGGGACATAGCAAGTGCATCACCGATTACCTGGGCCTGCCCCTCGACACTGGGTGCTGTAAAACCCACCTTGGCCGAACCGTCGTTATTGATGGCGTAGCCTTTGATCACCGCATAGATGTGGTCGCAGTCTTTGAGGGCATCAGCCAAGCGCTTTAGCACGATGACGCCGATGCCGTTTCCAAAGACGGTGCCTTGTGCATTTTTATCGAAGGCGCGGCAATGTCCATCGGGAGAATGAATCTCCCCCTCGATATAATGATAGCCTTGTTTTTGGGGCAAGGTGATGGAGACCCCGCCCGCTATAGCCATATCAGACTGACCGCTCAGCAGGCTGTCGCAAGCCATGTTCACAGTCACCAGTGACGTGGAGCAAGACGTCTGTATAGTAAAACTGGGCCCTTTCAGATTCAGCTTGTATGAGACACGTGTGGCGAGGTAGTCAAGATCGTTGCCGAGACCGATTTCAAGCTTCCCAAGGGATTGAACAAGATCAGGGTTGGCGTGTATATTGTATAATAGGTAGCTACTGGTGCTTGCGCCGGCGAAAACCGCAATCAATCCTTTGTAACTTTGCGGATCGTATCCAGCGTCCTCCAAGGCTTCCCATGCACATTCCAGAAACAGCCGGTGTTGGACATCAATGAGCCTGGCTTCCCTTGGGCTGTATCCGAAGAACTGAGCGTCGAACCACTCAATATCGTGCAAAATGGCGCCTGCTTTGACATAATTTGAATCCTTTAGCAGAAGAGGATCAACACCCGCCTCCATTAGTTCCTCATCTGAAAAAAAGGATATGGATTCAACCCCATCTTTCAAGTTTTGCCAAAAAAGCTGAACATTGGGGGCCCCTGGAAAGCGGCAGCTCATCCCGATGATGGCAACAGCATCTTGTTCTATCAATGTATCTGGGTTCAACCTGGCCACCTTCTTCTACTCATAAATTTCCTATTGCCTTGCTCTGGCACGCATGCGCCGCTCCCTCGCCGATCTGAGGAGGTCGGCCCTGTTATAAGTGCCCCGGAGCGGGGATGGTTCTCCTTGCTCCAGGCTAAGGCGTTGAGACAGCGATTGGATAGTAGGATATCTAAACAGGTCAATGATGGGTATATAACGCTTAAGGACTGCTTTCAGCTTGCTATGGACCTGGATAAGATGAATGGATCGACCCCCGAGATCAAAGAAATTGCTGTGGATGTCCACGAACTCTGGATTAAGTACCTCTTGCCAAACCGAAGCGATGATACGCTCTAATTCAGTCCGGGTAACCATCTCAGACAAGAGTCGTTCGTGTCTCGGGCCTTTGGAGGCAAGTGGATCCTTGTTCACTTCACAGACTGGCCGGGCATTCTTCCATGCCAGGATCAGGTCGTCCCGCTCAGGTTGGCATAGAAACGGAAGGGCTTCAAGTTTCTGACTCGGGTCACTTACCACGCATTCAAGTAAAACCTGGTAATGCTGCAGAACGCGGTCGATTGTGTTTCCATCGAACAACGTTGTGCTGTACTCCAGTGAGCCGGATAGCGGGCCTTTGGTGTCGGATACGTGAAGATGGATATCACGCATGGCCGTTCCCCGCTGGACTGGGTATTTCTCGATGGTCAATCCCGGAAGCTGCAGGTCCTCTTCGGCAACATGATTGTGCAAGACGAACACGACCTGCAGCAGTGGCACTGAACGAACTTCTGGATCAATAGAAAGGGCCTCCAGTAATTTTTCGAAAGGCAAATCCTGATGCGCCAACGCGTCAGCTGTTACCTGATGGCACTGCAACAATAGCTCGCGAAACGACAAATAGCCATAAAGCTGGGTGCGGAGTAGTAAGTGGTTGGCAAAATACCCGATCAGGCCCTCGAACTCGCTCCGACTCCTATTAGATACCGTGGTCCCGACGATGAGGTCTCCTTGTCCCGTCAGTCGATACAGGAGTGTCTTGAGAGCTGCCAATAACACGGTAAAAACAGTAACACCCTCCTGGCGACTGAGGGCACGGATAGACTTGGAGAGCTCTTCAGGGAACAAGAAATATTTTGTTTGCCCTCTGTACGTCAGGGCGTTTGGACCATAATCCCCCACGGGCCACCGGAGCATTGGGGGGCTGTCTTGCAACTGCTGCTTCCAGTAGGTTAGTTGAGGTGCCCAACGTTCTTCTTGGAGCATCTGGCGTTGCCAGATAGCGTAATCTGCGTACTGACCTCGCTTTCTTGAAAGCGGTGAGGCCTTGCCCATTGAAAAGGCTTGATAGAGTTGTCCAAGTTCCTGCAAGAGGACTCCCTGAGAGTAGCCGTCAACGACAAAAGTGTGTGTGGTCAGGATGAAGACATAAGATTCGTTGTCTGTCTGCAACAATTTGGCACGTATGAGAGGCCCCCGGGCGATATCAAAGGGCTTCTGGGCCTCTTCGGTAGCCAACTGAACAGCCGTGCTTTCCCGTTTGGCGACGGCTAGATCACGCAGATCCGCAGTCGCCAGAGCCAGCTTAATAATTAATATAATGCGCTGGACTGGCTCCTCATCAATAATGGCACAGATTGTACGAAGGATTTCGTATCGGCGCACGATTTCGTTCAGACTGTATTTCAGTGCAGCCACGTTGAGATGCCCACTGATTCGAAACGCCAAAGGTTGGTTAAAAGGGCCGTGGCCGGTTGTCTGGGCAGCAAGCCACACTCCCTGCTGGGCATAAGACAAGGGGAGTGCTCCCTCACGTGGAACGGGTTGCTGGGGTAACGGACAGCCGCCGGCAATGGCATGGGCCTGGCGCAAAAGCCCCAGGATCTCCTTTTTCTGCCTAATCAACGCCTGGCGTGCATCGGCGGTCATCACGCCTTTCGGCGCCCTGTAGCGCAACTGATCACCATCAGCCCACAAGGCTACACCTTGTCCGCGCAGGTATGCCAAGAGTTCAACTGTGGTCATATTTCGCCTTCCTCCCAGTCGCCATCGCTAACATCCCTACCACCAGCGGGATGTTCGAAAGGTGACCGGCTCTTTATGGGCTCGCTATCGATCAGACCACCAAGTAAAGAGTGAACAAGGACATGGCTTTGATCCAGCGCAAACAGATGTCGTATTGGCTTAAAGTCCAAATCACCGATTTGACAAAAGCCGATGCCACCAGCAGGTGCTGTAATCTCCAGGAGTTGCGCCATCAGCCCAGCCTCAATCACAACATAGTGCATACTTCGATCCCCGTACATGGGGACAATGGCACCCATCTGAGCAATGAGAAATAGGCCGAAGGCGGCCTCATCGAAAATGGGTCCATTAATAATTGGATCATAGACGTCTCGATCAATCTCAGCATTCTTGGAAAGTAATACGAGGCGACAATCTGCGGGATGAAAGTAATAGATCCCACCATCCAGCGCCTCCACGCGTCCTGGTTTGACATACAGGTAAGTCTGTACGGGGTATAGGCCACCGGCTGAGCCGAACAGATACTTGGGTTTTCCATCAAGTCTAATCTGGCGCAGGCAGCCGAGCAACCTGCTGAACTGAACAAAGGGGATTGGCTCAGGGGAAAAGTGGCGATAGCTGCGTCGTTGAGTAAATGCCTCTTTCACCATGTCATCTGAATCTACCAGATGGAGAACAACATATGGTCTGCCATCGACGCCTCGACGCAACCCATGCTCTTGAATTCTAAAGGCTGCACGTTCTTCGGGGTCCAGTAACAGCTGGAAACCGGCCACAGCAGAATCAGGAGTTCCTAATATCGTATGCTCCGCTGCTCCTTTTCGCCTCTGACCTTGATACTGGTGTTGCTCATAAGATCTCGCCAGGCCTGAGACGGTTGGCAACCGATAGAATTCATTTATCTGCGGCCGGAAGTTCAGCTTGCTGTCCAACAGGTTAACAATCCTAATCATATCTACTGAGGTTGCGCCCAAGTGCAGCAAATTGGTTTCTGGGTCTATGGGATCAATTTTCAAAACACTTGCTACCAACTGGCCGATGCGGTCTGTAATGTTCGGTGCATCTGCTGGCCGAGCCTGCAGGGACTTGGCCGGCATCCGACCTGGATCGGGCAAGGACTGGCGATCCACTTTTCCGTTGGGCGTCAGGGGCAGCTGATCCAGCAAAACAAACGCAGAGGGTATCATGTACTCGGGCAGCTTTTTCTGCACAAACTGACGAAGTTGCCTGATTTTAGGAGCAGGCTTCCCTTCGGGTACAACGTATGCTGCCAGGCTTTTTCCCCCGTGTGTCTCACCCAGGGCTGTGACCACCACCGTCCGAACCCCTGGATGCTGAGCCAATGCAGCTTCAATTTCCTCCAATTCAACTCGGTAACCTTGAATCTGCACTTGGAAGTCTTCTCTGCCCAAAAACTCGATGTTGCCATCCGGCAGATACCGACCCAGATCTCCTGTGCGATATAAGCGCTCTGTGGTTTGGGGATGGATGATGAAGCTGGTTTCTGTCTTCTCCTGGTCCCGCCAGTACCCCCTAGCTAACCCGATTCCTCCGATAAAAAGCTGGCCCGGCACCCAGACAGGACAAGGTGCTAGGGCTTCATTCAAGACGTAGAATTGCTGATTCGCCATGGGTTTGCCATAGGGGATACTCGTCCAAGCCGGATCAACCGTCTCAATGGGATAGAGAATAGACCAAATCGACGCCTCTGTTGCCCCTCCGAGACTAATTGTCTGTACCTCTCCAAGCTGGGCTTTGACCTGATCCGGCAAAACGACCGGGATCCAGTCACCGCTCATGAGAACCAATCGGAGAGGAAGGGAAGGGAGGCCAGGATGGCCGTTAAGGTACTCCACCAGTAGTTGCATCAAAGCCGGCACGGAGTTCCAAATCGTCACATTTTCCTGAACGATGAGCTGTGCCCATTTTGATGGATCACGGACATGTTTTTGGTCTGGCATGATGATGGTGCCGCCGGCAGCGAGTGTTCCGAAAATGTCATATACTGAAAGGTCAAAACCCAGGGCGGACAAAGCCAGGATTCGATCATCGGGACTCACACCAAAGCGCTCGTTCATGTCAAGGATCGTGTTAACGGCGCCACGGTGATCGATCATTACGCCCTTAGGAAGCCCTGTTGATCCAGAGGTAAACATAACGTAAGCCAGATCTTCGGGTTGCTGCACTGAGTCCAAGGGAAGGTCGTCCACACCAGCGAGCTCTTCATTATCCAGGCAGATTCGCTGTAGACCAACAGGCCATTCCAGGGTCTCATTCAACCCAGATTGAGTTAGAACGAAGCTGACTTCGCCGTGCTCTAAAAGGTACCATAGACGCTCCTTAGGCAAACCGGCATCGATGGGCAGGTAAGCAGCCCCGGAGACAAGAGTCCCTAGGACGGCTACTATCTGTTCCCATCCCTTTTCCATCAATAGCCCTACCAGCGTGTTGGGCTTGACTCCCAGTTGCCGGAGGCGGCGCCCCACCTGATTGGAACGCCGAGACAGTTCGTCATACGTCAGGGTTCGGTCAGAGGAGATAACCGCGGGTTGATTTTGTCTTTGGGCAACCTGCCTGGCGAACAAGGTGTGGAGCATGTCTGCCGGTATGGGCGCCTCAGTAGCGTTGATAGATGCCCGCTGTTCGAGCTGGGCAGGTGGCAGGAGCTTCTCCACTGTTTCAGGCCAGCTGTCTTGCCATAGCTTGTCATCGTGAGCCAATCCCTTCAGAAAATGGCAATAGCTATCAAACATCTCCGGCACCAGTCCTTCGGGAAAGAGCTTCTCCACCCAGTTCCAGTTGAGTAGCAGTTCGCCAGCCCGTTCCAAGACGATATGATCAAGCCAGACCTGTGGCGTCTGCGCAATGCCGTAAACGACGTCACCCATCCAAGTCATCAAGGTTGGATCTTCGGCCTCCAGCTCATTGGTGAGTAAGCTGGTAAACACCACCGGCATCCCTGCTCTTGGCGCTTCGCTTTGCCGTCTTGCCAGTTCACGCAGCACCTTTACTCCACTGAGATATCTATGGTCCAAATCATCCCAAAATTGCTGTTGGATGCTTCGGGCGCGACCTTCAAAAGTGTCTTGTTCTGAATTCTCCACTGCCAGCAACGTCACTGATGTGAAGTCTCCTACAATACTATTCACCTGTGCATGTAAGGGCAGACGATTAAAAAGCGTCAAGTTGATGGTGAATCGGGGATTCTTGCTCCAAACCTTCAGAACCTCCGCAAAGGCTGTTAACAAAACTCCTGAGGGAGTTAGCCCGGCGCGGGCGGCCCGGTTCTTTAGGTGTTGCCAGATCTCCTTTTCCAACCTCGCATTCCGGCACACGAATCGCGGATGTGTCACCGAGCTTGGGTTGTTCGCAAGAGGCAATTCAGGCGCAGGCGGTATTGTGGATAGTCGGTCCCACCAGTATTCCTGAGACTCCTTGTACAGCTCCGAACCTTCGAGGGATGCCTCGACCAGGACATATTCTCGAAACGTTAGCTCCAAAGGAACAAGCGCAGCATCAGGATTCTTGTAGAGCTGATGTAGCTCTCGAACAAGTATTTGAAGACTATAAGCGTCACCAATTAAGGCGTCAAAGCTGACATGAAGCCGGACGCGCCGGTCCTTCAAACGAGAAGCTCGAATTTCAAAGAGGGGACACTGGTCGCTTGGGAGCACTTGGTGGGACATATGTTGGCGAATAGCTTCCAAGTCGGACATGACTATTTTAGGATCCCGTCCCCTTAAGTCCGAGACCTCAATCTGGTATGGAGGAACTTCCTTCAGCACCTGTTGTCGGCCCTCAGGAAGGATGATGGCCCTCAGCATGTCGTGACGGTCGATCAGTCGCTGTAAGGCAACGTTGAACCGTTCCAAGTCTAGATCAACACTTTCGAGCTCCAGGTAGATATGGGTCGACACATTGCCTAACTCAAAGGCCCCGGTACGACCTATCCAATAGGCCTGCTGGATGTCTGTCAGGGGGAAAGGCAAATATGCCCTCTCTGGCGCTGGCAGGACAACTGGCAGTGCGTGCCCAGACGCTTGATTCCCCGACGCTTGTGTATTCTTCAATTGAGCGATTTCAGATGCGAAACTAGCCACGGTGGGGTCGTTGAAGAAACTTCGGATAGACAATTCCACTCCGTATTTGTCACGTATCTCAGAAAGAACTTCAACTGCTCTAAGCGAATGGCCTCCCAACTCCAGGAAATTGTCATGGACGCCCACTCGGTCAATCCTGAGAGCCTTACTGATGATCTCTGTAAGAAATTTCTCAATGGGATTCCGGGGGGGCACAAATTGGATGCCTACCTCACGTTTACTACGTTGCTGTCGGCCTTCAAGAACCATCAGAATCTGCTGCGGGTTATATAGCTCCAAGGCAATCCGGGACAATAAAGTGGATTTGTCCTCTGATTCAGAGCCAGAGCTGTCTGCAACAGTCGAAGAAGCAGACTTGTGTTGAGCCACTTGGCTCGCAGGAGAGAAGACGGCGTCAGTTATACTGTTCATCCACTTCACTGGAGCATCAGCCGGGAAACGAAAGAGAAAGCCATCTCCAGCAGGTTGCTTGAATCTGTCGCCCAGATTATCCAGAAAATCACGCGCCGGCTGATTTCTCTTAGTGGGAACATAGGTCGCGTCTACATAGCTAAGTCGGCGCTCTCTGGCAATCTCTCCCAACTTGGAAAGCATACGATGCTCAACACCCCTGCCCAATGCACGACAACTCAGCAGAAACGTGTCGACCTTGACGGACTCCATGCCGGTTTGAAAAATGATAACACCAACCAATCCGTAATGACCGAAGCGATCAGTAACATCTACGGCAAGACATTCAAATCCCGACTGCAAGAGTTCTTCGATTTCGCTTTCGGAACGTCTGATTGTCGTGAAGTTGAATTGGTTTGTTCGTTCAGTGAGCTGCGAAGCCCTGGAAATTTGATCAGACGCAAGACTGGAAATCTGAATGCTTAAATCGAGGCCTTCCAAAAAATCTTTGAAACTCAAAGAAGCTTCACGGTGGCGTTGCCGCTGCACATTCTGCCGATATAGTATGGTGCGCTTTTTATCCTCTTCAGTACTTTTCAGGTGATCAAAGGCCCAGACATGTTGAATGAACCTGGTCATGCTTGTCGTTTCCCTGGGGAGCTGAAGAACCAACACCTCATGACAGTTTGTTCGCACCTCAGCACATTCAATCGGGTTGTCATCTATTAGTATAAAGCTATCAAGCCCCAAGTTGAGTTCATCAGCCAAGGACCGAATGTTTTCAGACTTTGGCTGCCAGTTGATGCGCCAGGACACAAGGTGTTCACGCCTTAAAGGCATCTCTGGGTGACTGTCAAATACTTCAGTGACATCTTCTTCATTATTCTTACTGCACAGACAGATTAGCATCCCAGCATTGTGCTGAGCTACCATGAACTCTTGGAGTGCGTGTCTCTGAGCATCAATTACAATGCCCTTAGCTCCATCCTCCGCACAGACACCATTCCAAAGGGTGTGATCGCAATCAAGAACAATAACCTTATGTCGAGGGCTCTTCAGAGCGTAAATCTTGCGGGCAATAAGAGTCCCGAGCGCACAGTAGAACAGCGGCGTAAAAGGAATATGGCCGATTTCATCCCCATGTGGATTGTAAACGTTTGAAACTGGATACAGGGCAAATTCTGCAGAAGTCACCAGATATGCGCCGTTCACGCCATCCAAGTCGGAGGCCATTTGTTCTTCCATCCGCCTAAAGAAATTCATTCGGTTTGAGTCAGCAACAGCCACATCGGAAGCAGGGCACAAGCAGATGACGTGAGGAGTACTGGAACGCTCCACTGACGACTTCAGCGAGAGCACCAAATCCTGGACGTTTCGTTCAATTTTTTCATAAGTATCGGGAAATGGCCCTCCTGATGTCTTCCTGGCTTCGTCTTCAAACCTTTGCCAGTCTTCAAGCCTCACCAGTATTACATTGGTGCCCGTAGTGTTTTTTGACAACAAACTGGAAGGGTCCAGCAGCTGCTGGAAAACCTGATTATAAGGTGCAAATTCTATTGCAGACGGGATATGGACCTCTCGCATCCAAAAAGAAAGAGACTCCTCAACCGGCTGTGCCGTGAACGTGGCTGCGATGGCTATCTTTTGCTTCTGCATCATACAGATATCGGGTGCTTTGCAAAACCTCGGCAAGCGACAATTATGAGGATTTTGGGGCGCCCATTCAGGTGACAGGAAGGGCCCGCCGCACCGGGCAAATTGCAAACTGTGTGAGGCTGTTGGGCCGAGTTTTTGCGATTTAGTGCGTGAACGCCTAGAATTGCAGTTCCCAAGGCGGAAAGCAAAATGTTGGAGAAGGCACAGGGGCAGATCTGTTTTGAAATCGCTTCAACAGAGTGGATAAGTGATAGTGTGCTCGCTAAATGGCAAGCGTGGCTAAAGGATTCTTAACGCCCATGAGGCTAACGGTAGCCCTTTGGGTTTCATCGAGCAGACTTGCCTGGTAAGATATGTCTAGACTATGTGCTTGAACCAATAGATTCAACATTTGATAACCAACCTCCCAAAGGGATATTGCTGGGTATTCATTTCTTCCCAGAATGATGAAGGTGTGATTGGGATATAGTACCCTACTAAATTCTTTGATTAACCCGTCGTTGATCCTGTCTAACATTGAAAGGGAATGGGTCGGTCTTTCGTCGTCCCAATTGATGTACCTAGACAATTTGTTGTCTGAGAGTAAATAAACACTGGTCACACGCTGCTTTCCTGCACAAGTGGGAATCGTCATTCCCCATGGTCTTGACTTATAAAAATGTGGACTTCTCCCCCTGGCTGACCACAGAAGTTGGCTGACTTCGTCATTCGTCGATTCTCTGGCATTTCTATTTTCGGTCTTCAGTTCTTTCAAGGTGGATATGAGAGAATTATGCCCATCTCTAACAGGATCTGACAGATTTCCTGTTACCCATGACTTCTCCCCGGCAGGGGCCGACCTGCTCCAGAAAGAACCACCGTAACTAGGCCTCATAGGATCAAGTTGGACCCTTATGTTCGCATGATCACTGGCTGAAATAGGAATGCCGTCCACCCCCAGATTCCTGAACACCATGCCCACTCCCAACGCAGCGCACACCAGCCCTACAGCCTGTTGCTGCATACCGCTTTCTACCATGATCCAATCTTTCAGTACACCTGAGACATGGTTCTGCACTATGAAGGTGAGCATGTTTCGGTCGGGTTGAATCTCGGCTTTTTGATCAGTAAATCGGGGAATTCTCGCAAGGTCGATGATTGTTCTAATTTGTTCGTCTGAGAGTTTCTTTGCTCTATCAAATATCCCCCAATGAAATGTCTCAGGATTTCCGTCATAGTCACTCGTGCATCGAGAATTTAGTGCTGTTTCAACGGACGTGAGATCGCCTCCTTGGGGGAGCTTTGCCGTAGGTTTGAAGGTATGTAATAAAGATTTGATAAGATTTTTTGTTGTTGTCATCAAGGAAGATTGAAAAAATAATCCAACTACTCCACCCAAGACCGCCAAAGATACCCATGTCACAAAACTTCTTCTCCTCACACTTACCTCACAAAAAATGGCGATAACCCAAAAAGAACACAATTGACAGCACTTAACTCGTCATTTCTCTTATGTACCGCCTGCACGTCAGAAAACGGCAATGTCGGAATCTCCGAATAACCCTTGAAAGCCGCAAATATGTCTTGTCTAGATTAGCATAATGCCTTAGCCTATAAAACATATGGGCATCTTTGACTTTGGGCTGCTCCGGATCAATTTCCCATGGATGTATGTAGAACATATAAGCATGGTCCTTTTTCAATATAATTTCCAAACCTTTCTTGAATAGATAAGGGGGGAGCAGTCGAAAATATCCGCCGCCTCCCAAGGGTAGCACGAACTTTCCCAGTTTGAGATTGCTGATGGGAACCTCATAGAAGGAATGTGACATTTGAGATGCAATACCGATTTTGTCATTGCCGGTGGTATTGACGCTGCCATATCGACCATGCATACCAAAAGAATTAAAACTGGAGTCATAAAGATAGCCACAGGCCTGGATCATTTTCAAGATATCATGGTTGATGGAAAAACTCGGGGCTCGGTAACCAACAACGCTTGACCCAGTGATGTCTTCCAGGAGTTTCTTGCTCTCAACCAAGTCCTTTTTTAGGGTGTTGGGTGCTTCCCGATTACATAACTTATGGTAATAGCCATGGGAGGCGACTTCGTGTCCCCGAGAGTGGATCTCACGGACCAGATGAGGAAGGCGTTC
>Ga0180433_10004193_pt1 | contig 20443 bp, 14 predicted proteins | sample SS_ome_8_FD_132980 | JGI IMG/M metagenome (GOLD analysis project Ga0180433, IMG submission 132980) | Hypersaline lake sediment archaeal communities from the Salton Sea, California, USA - SS_1_D_1 metaG | ecosystem: Environmental > Aquatic > Non-marine Saline and Alkaline > Hypersaline >... | reverse complement strand
TTGAAAGAGAAATTCAAAAGAAAATTGAGCTGCTGTCTGAAAAGTAAGTTGTAAATCAAAATTTAGAATGTTGGGGCGACCAAGAAGTGATTTGTGATTTCTTGGTTGCCTTTTCTTTGGCATGATACGTAATTTTAAAAAAATATAACACTTTTCCATTTTTTTGATAATATAAAGAAAGTTTTTATAATTATTTTTTATGTTTCTTAAAAGGGGAAGTAATGAACAATTATCATAAGATTGTTGTATCGTCAGTAGTATCAGTTTTTGGAATACTTTTTTTGGGATATTCGTTTTCGCTATTAACAGATAAGTTTGGGGGAGATTTGCAGGGTAACGGTGAGAAATCTGTTGCGCAGGTTTCTAAAACTGCTCCTGTGTCACAGGCAAGGCAGCAAGGGAATGTTCGGGTTACCGGAAGTCCGTATCAAGATATTATTGTCAATAATAAAATAGTAAAGCGTGGACGTGGTCCAAGTTGTGAGTCGCGATATGAGAAAATTGCTCATATTTTGTCGCAATATAAGCGTCCAATTACCGTGCTTGACATAGGTGCCGCAGAAGGGTATATGTCTTTTAGAATTGCGCACGATTTTGATGCAAGTTGTGTAATGATAGAGCATCCATCAGGAGAAAGTGGTGGCTTTTTGAAAAAGCTGTGTGAGTTAAACACTGATCGTGATAATATCATATTGCTGTATAAGAAGATTACAGCAGAAGAATTGCAAGTATTAAGTCAAAGTGAGCACTTTGACGTAGTGCTTGCGTTTAACGTATTGCACCATTTTCCACAAGATAAATGGAAAATTGCAGCTGATGCCATTTTGAATATGGCAGATTATGCAATTGTAGAAACGCCACCTGTTGAGGATACTGGTTCCATTGGAAGGTCAACACTTGCAGGGATTATTGAATATTTAGAACAAAAGAATGGTAAAGTTGTTGCGCAAACATCAAGAAGACATACCAGGCCAGATACGTTTGCAAATATGTATTTGGTAAAAGGGTGTAATGTTGGATTGGGGCGTCGAGGTTTGCTTGATATGCAAAGCCCAGGGTATAAAATTGATACTAGTTTAGAAGATAGATTTTTGTTAAGTAAATCAGATGGTAAAAAAGTTGATTTTCCCAAAGGTATCAACCTTATGACTTTTAAATTATTTAATGGGGTGTATCCTACAAAACAGATGGTCAAGACGTCTTTGGCAAAACTAAAACAAAAGGGGCATAGTGTTATTCCTCAAGATGTGGTAATCCAGGGTGAAAAGTTGGTGTCTATTGGTGAAGCGAAAGATGGCAGTTTTTCAGATGATCAAATGTTAGAATATGCATGTAATATTATTGATACGTCAGATATGAAGCAGGTTGTACAGCTATGCAAGCAGGTGTATACAAAAGTGCATGAGAAAACAGATACAGTAACAAGTTAAAAAGGGGTTTAAAACCGTGAAAAAATCACACAATAAAGTGATAAGTGGTTTTGGTGTACTAGTAGTTGGGGTAGTTCTATTTTTCACTTATGGTAAATTTTTTAAAAAAAATAGTGTAGTAGGGGCGGGTGTGTCTACTTTTGCAGTTTCGCAAGCAGGTGAATCTTTTGAGAGTGAAAAAAAAGTAAAGGAGAGAGTAACGTTTCCTGATAACCCATATCAAGATATTATTGTTAATAATAGATTGGTTGCCAGAGGACATGGGCCTAATTGTGCTCAAAGATATGCTTTTATTAAAGCACTTTTAAGTCGATTTGATAGGCCAATTACAGTACTTGATATTGGTGCAGCTTACGGGTACTTTTCTTTTAGAATAGCTCATGATTTTGATGCCACATGTCTCATGATTAGCGATCCAAAATTAGAAAGAATGAGTCTTGCACAGTTGTGTGCGCTTAACAATTCTTTGGATAAAGTAAGTTGTATTGCAAAAAGGATAAATGCAAAAGAGTTAGAGCAGTTAAGTCAGCGTGAACATTTTGATGTAGTGTTAGCGTTGAATGTGATACATCACTTTCCCAAAAACCAGTGGAAGCGTGCAGCAAGAGCCATTGTAAACTTGGGTAATTATGTGGTTATAGAGACTCCACCTGAGGGTGACAGGACTCTTGGGCGAGAATTTTTGGGTGATATAATGAAATTTGTTGAATCCAAACGGCACGCAAAAATTGCAAAAATTCCACGTCATACTAGTCCGGATAAACATGCAACTATGTATGTTGTCAAAGGAGAAAATAGTTCAAAAAAATTTGTTTCTCTACCACAAGGGGTAAGCTTAACGACATTTAAATTATTAAATGGCGTGTATCCAACAAGTCAGATGATTAAAAAATCTTTAGCACAATTAAAAGAAAATAACTATAGTTTTTTATCCCAGGATCTTTTTGTACAAGGTAAGCATATAGTGTCAGCAGTAAGTACATAATTATGTTTTTATGAGGCCCCAAGGGGCCTCAACTTGTAATTCACTAATTTACAAAATTTTGCAACTCTTTTAATTTACTTTTTTTTATAAAGCTTAATTTTGTTTTTCCAGATTGTATTGCTATAAACACGGGGTTACTTTTATTGTCACGAATCAGCTCTATCGCGTCGATATTTTTTTTGAGATTAGTTGTAAAAAATGGTTTATCTTCAGCTCCTTTTTTTGCCAGATGTACGATTTGCTTATTAAATACAGAAACAGTATACCCATCTTGTTCAAATACAACTGTTTTTGGTCCATGAGATAATATTTGCTCTATTGTATAATTACCATCATATGGTATTTCAAAAATAAACTGTTCAAAAGTAGTAGCTTTTGTAAAAAAAGTAGATAACAATAGTATGATACTCAATGTGAGTAAAAACTTGATTTTTTTCATAGATCTTTCCCCTTATTTCTTGTTCCCCCTAGCTCGCAAGAGTGCAGGAGAATATTTTAACCTCGATTATACTGGTTTTACTGTATCAAGTACGTGTAGTTAATTTCAATGTTTTTTTAAAAAACGTAGTTTATTATTATTTTGGGGTATGTTTCACGATTCTAGCCCATAAATAATATCAGAGACTTTTTTGGTAAATTGGATAGCGTCTTCTAATTTCCTTTGGTATATATTTCTACCAATGGCAGCACCAAAAGTTCCACCAATATGTATCTGATTATACAAATTTTGTAAAAATGTTGTATCATCTACTTTTGGACCACCAGAGCAGATTAACTTTGTTTTACCAGCAGCAGTAACTGCTTGCTGTAAATCTTTGGGGTTTTGGGGTGCGTTAATTTTTGCAAAATCGGCACCCAAAGAGACAGCAACACCAGCAGCACCAGCAAGTAGATCAGGATTTTTTTCATCTTTTACATGGTGACCTCGAGGGTACATCCACAAAATAGCAACAAGACCTTCTTGGTGTGCCTCGTATACCAGTTGTGATGCTTGGCTGAGCATCTCACTTTCAAATTCACTGCCCAAATATACCGTGTAACCAATACCACAAATAGATAGACCAGAATTTTTTTTAAACTCTACTACTTTGCTTATGTCCCATAATTGGGTACTAATCGGGTCAAGTTCGTGCTTTGGGATAATATCTGTTTTTGAGTTTAGCTTAATTATGTAGTTAATATCTGGGTGTTTTTTGCCATATTGAGCTATTAATCCCATTTGGGTAGCAAATGCGCCAACTTCTCCTTTGCTTGCTATTGCAAATAGATGTTCAGGATTATTCACTTCTTTGGGGATATTATCTCCATAAAAATCTTTATTTAAGTGTTCAATTTTTTGATCTCCAGCAAATAAGAATAATTTGCCAGTATTTTTTGTGATTTTTTTGTAATTTTCTTGATATATTTTTTGAGTGCTTGCTGGAACGTCTGCAGGGGTTTTTATTTCGCTTTTACTCATACTATTTTTCTCCCGAAGGGGGTGTTACATTTTCTTATAAATTTTTATAAGTATTGATTTCAAAATTTTTTCTATGTTTTTTATATCTTTGTCACTTGCTCTTGCTGAACATATTTGTTTCTCTTTTATTTTTGATTTATGTTTTTCTAGTAATGTTCCTTGTTGGTCAAGTGATTTAAGGGGTAGCTTCCAGTAAGAGCTAATTATTTCAAAATTAATATTATTATTATTCTGTGTAATAATAAAAATAATTCGCATAGTGCCGTCATAATTTTTATTATTAATAACTATTGGTTTTGATTTTTCACAGCTTTCGACTAAGAATATCTTTTTTTTATGTGTAGCCCAGTAGTTGTATGCTATATCAGGATGTTTTTTTGTCTTTGTTTTATCTTTAAATATCTTTTTTAGTGTTTTATCCAGATCTTTTTTGTCGACTATGATAATTCCTCTTCCTTTGGACGAGGTGGTTGGCTTAATAACAACGGTGTCTGTTTGTAGATCTTTTAGTATTTGATTTGCCAATCTGCTTGTGTATTTTGCAGGATACGTTTTCCATTTTGGTTTATAATGTATAAGCTCTTGATTATTAAACAATTTACTTGCTTTGTGTTTATTTGCACAGTAAAGCACTGACTTATTATTTACAATGATAAAATTTGGATATTTTTTTCTTAATTTTATGAGTGCGTTTCCCGTATGACACTTAGAGATAATTATGCCCTTATAGTTTTTGATTTGTGTTGGATCAAATGTTTGCGTATTAATTTTTTTATTTTTTGCTTGAATAAATTGCCCATCTTGTTTGATTTCTGCAAATGTATGCTTATGAGTGCCGTTAAGCTCTTTTAAATAATCAAGGCTTCTGAGAATGTGATCATTTGGGTAGCCGTATCCTGCGTACCAAATGGGCAACTCAAAACTGTTTAAATAGTTCCAAAATTTAGTCCATATTATTCCAGGGGGGTATAAACTATTATGCCCCTTAAAGCGGGACATTTCCAAGCGTCCAAACTCTAATATTTTTATGGGATGTTCTTTATCCGGGTTGTATTTTAGATCAACGATCATACAAGATATATCAGCAGGTTTACAGGAGTTTTTTAAAAAAAGAAAACAGAGTACAAAAAATAATAATTTTTTTTTATAATTTTTTTTATAATTCATGTGTTTACCCATATTTTTTAAATTAATCTCTAAATAATTTTATCATGAATTAATGTTTTTTCTGCAATCTTTTCAAATAATGGGACTGCAACCGATTGTGCATATACCTTTCTCTTGATACCATTTTTATTGAAAGTTGAAGCTACTTCTTTTACAAATGTGACGATGACACGTTTATAATTTTCTTTTTCTACGATCCCTGCGCAGGTGAAAATATTATCATCTTGAGAATATTTTCCATCTATCAGGAGATTTGCAGTTCCTGTTTTACACATGACATTATATCCCTTGATACGAGCTCGTCGGGCCGTGCCCCTAAGGGTTGTGTTTGTGAGTATTTCTTTTATAGTGTCGATACTGTTTTGTGAATAAAGCGGGGTATAATTTTTTTCTTTTTGTTCTCGTTGGTTTTTGTCTAAAACTAAACGGGGAGATACAGGATTGCCATTTTGTGCAATCATGCAAAATGCTCGTGCAAGTTGCAAAAGAGTTGCAGAGATTTCATATCCGTATGAAAGTGAAATAATAGATTGCTTTGACCATTTGTGTGGTGGATTTACAAATCCTCTTGGTTCTGCTGGAAACCCAATGGTAGTTTTTTCTCCAAAGCCTATTTTTTTATAGTGATCATATAGTTTTTCACCTACTCGTTTTGCAATAATAGCGATACCAATATTATTGGACTTTTCGACAACTTCAGAAAAGGTAATTTTTCCATGAGCTTTGACAGTATTGATTTTTCTGCCATCTATATATGTTGTTTTTTTATTTTTACAGTCGATGATTTCGTCTTTTGTGACTACTTCCTCCTCAATGGCCGCAAGAGCTGCAAATACTTTAATAACAGAGCCCAGTTCATATACTTGGGTAATTGCTTTATTGTGACAGTTTTGTGATGAGAAACTTTGTGTGTTATTGGGGTCAAAGTAGGGGTAGTTTGCAATGGCCGTAATATCACCATTTTCAGGGTTTATAACAAGAACTGCTCCTTCTTTTGCGTTATACTGTGTTATTGATTCTTTTAATTCTTGTGCAACAAGAAATTGTAAATTACTGTCGATAGTAACTGTTATTGGTTCTGCTATTTTTCCCCGTACTTTTGTTTCTTTTTTAAAATAAAAGTGTCCTGATCTGGCGTCTTTTTCTAAAAAAAAGGTCGTTGGTTTTCCTGAGAGTTTTTTATTATATTTAAGTTCTAATCCTGATAGCCCGTTATTGTCAATATCAGTTATGCCAACAATGGTACTGGTAGATTCAATTGGGTAAAATCTACTTTGCTCTTTGAGCAGGTGTATATCTGCAATATTACTTTTTTTTATAATCTCTATTTGTTTATCTGTGAGCTTTCTTTGTATAAACATAAAATGTTTGTTTTTACTTTTTTCAAGTATTTTTATTTTTTCAGGAAAATGTTTTTCAAGAAATTGTACTAAAATCTCTTGGGATTTTACTTGTTTAGGCAAAATAAACGCAGAAAGTGTATCTTTATTTATAGCTAAAAATTTTTCACCAGTTCTATCATATATCGGGGCGCGCTCTGGTTGCATAGTAATAGTTATATTGTACTGTTGTTTGCCCAAATTAGAATAAAAGCTACTTTGCATAATTTGTATCATAAATAGGTTCGCCCCTATAATTATAAATAGAGCGCAGAAGATAAGAAATATAAAAACGGTTCTTATTTTACTCACTTTTTATTTTCTTTCAAGTTTCGCGTTTAGTGAAATTTGCCCGAAGTAGCTACGTCTTCGTTAAAACTACGACGCACAGGCTTCGGCGGAGACGGGTTTACCTGATTTAACTTTACTTTACTCATTTTCAAATTATCTTGAGCAAATTTTTGGATGGTTGAGTATTTTTGCAAGTGACATAGCTTTTGCACCAGTTCTTGTTTTTTTTTGGTCAGTGTTGCAAATTCATTTTCATATTTTTGTTTATTATACGATAATTTAATTATCTGGTTATGTTTATTTATCTGGAAAAAGATAAAAAACAAATGGGTGATTATAAATAAAGATACAAATGTTACTTTTCTCATTATTATTCTCTTTTTTTTTAATTTTAAAACAAAGTAAGCTATCAAGTGTTCTTGCTAATATTACAAAAAATTTTAAGTGTTGATCAATGAAATTTTGATTATTGTGTGTATAGGACTTATATTGCCAGCCACGTTTTATCTTATACCACCGGCAGAGCCGGTGGTATATTCACAAGTATTAATCATATTTTTTAAATAACGCTTTCGGGTCAGCAATAAGTTTATAGATATCAAAGCATGGATCGCAAAAAAGTAAACACCATGTCTTGCCTTGTACCGGTGTATTGCAGTACTCACATATGCATTCACAATTGAACGTTTTTATAGTAAGCCAAGTTGTTCGCAGGTATGATTTTTTCTTCTCTACTGGGTGATATATAAGCGATGTATTATCATCTTTGTTTACTTCTTGTTTTTTGCGAAGCTGTAACTTACTATCCATGCAAGATATTTGGCAACATGCGAGTATCAATGTGATTATCACGAAGCATAATAATTTTGTTTTTTTCATAAAAAAGCCCTTATTTTTGTTGTTTAGTTGTTGTATTTTCAAATTTCTTTATTTTGTTCAGTTAGTTAGCATCTGGGCAGCCCGTCATGCCGCCATCGCAGTACCCTGGCGTACCTCGTGGAATTTCCCCACTTTTAAGATATCTAAACATTTTGAGACAAACCCAACAAAACTGGAGTTTGCAATTTTTGCAGGTCATATGCCTACACCCGCCATCTCGATAAACAGGTGCGTTACATCGTGGACAAGGTTTGGTGTGTTGTTTCTTCCATTCCTCGCTTTGTTTATCTTCTTCTTTTTGTTCTTTTGCTCTTTTGCAAGATATACTTCTTTTGTGTGGAGTGCTTAAGCAATTTGCACAATATTCTTTTTTGCAATGTGGGCATCGTATTTTTTCTCGAGAATTTCTATAGTTAATAAAAGAGAATTTGCAATCAGGTATTGGACAATGTTTGATTTCAGTTTTTTCGTTAGCTTGTTTTTTAAGCCACTCTTGAGTAGTGATATTTCCGAGTGAATTGAGCTTAGAACGATTATTTTCTGAAATTTTTATAAGATCTTGGTAGTCGATTGTGCTTTCGCATTCTGAATCGTGGCACTTTAAATGAGAAGAATTTTTTTCCTTGAGAGCCAAATCAAGAATTTCTCCTAAACATTCTTTGCAAAATATATGGCCACATGCTAATCGCATAAAATCTTTTTTGAGTTTATCGTCAAAACAAGCAGGACATTCAAGCTCTTCTTGAGCAGATTCAAGTGCAGTAAAACCATTTGCATCTCTTATAGAAGGGTCAGCCAAGTGCCTAAAAAGATATTTATATACTCTAACATGCCCATTTTCGGCGGCTAAATGTAATAACGTTTTATCCTCAAATTTTTTATAGTCAAGATTTAACTTTACCTTTATGGCAAGTTCTTTTACGAGCTCCAGATCCCCATTTTCACACGCAGAGGCTAGATCATTGTAAAGGGAGGCAAGAGTTGAGAGATATTTGGCAGTGTGATGGTGACCATTTTTTGCTGCGTAATCAAGAGGTGTATTTCCGTGTACATCTTCTTTGGTAAAAGATTTTGCTATTTTTTGTTCAATAAGATACTTAACAGTTGTTAATTTTCCTCTAAAACAAGCGTCATGTAAAGGATATTTGTTTCGACTTTCTTGTTTTTTGTAAATATATTTTGCTATTTTTAAATGGTTATACTTGCATGCATAATCAATAGGGGTATTATCGTCAAGACTTTCTTCTTCCAGGTCACAATTTAGTTTTTCTACAAGATATTTGACGGTTTCTAATTTTTCTCTTTTGCATGCAATGTGCAGTACAGCCCATTCTTTATCAAGTTTTTTATAAATATATTTAACCACTTTTGCGTGGTTATTCTCACATGCATAATCAAGAGGGGTATTTCCATATGAATTTTTTTTAGTAAGGGGTATTTTTTCTTTAACAAGTTTTTTTACAAGTCTTAGATTTCCATTTTTGCAAGCAGAGATGAGAAGCTTGTGTAGGATATGAAGATTTTTTGAGTTTTTCTTTTGAATCTTGGCTCCTTTGTTAAAAAGATATTCGACAATATCAAGATGGTCATTTTTAGCCGCTATATCAAGAAGAGTTTTACCATTTATTTTTTCATTAATAGATATTTTGTTTTTTTGAATCATAGTTTTAATTTTTGATAAATTTCCTGCAATAAGGAACTTAAGAGCGTTTTTGCAATTTTTGCTGTGTAGAGCTTTTTTCAAGTAAGATTTTATTCTTGGATTGCTTGTTTCTTGAATGTGTGACTCATTAACGAGAGAACCGTTATTGACTAGGAGTTCGATTAAATCAAAGTTGTTATTTTTTATAGCCGTATGCAAAGGGAATGTATTTGGATCGCCTCCGTTTTCTACAATTACCTGTATCATGGGGAGACTATTTTTTTTGCAAGCTTCTTCGAGGGGATAGAACTCATGATTAGTCCAATTTTGATAAACCTTGCAACTATAATTTATTGATTTGCGAGGATTCATTTTTTGTGCCAGTTGTCTTACCAGTTTAACATTATCATGCCAAATTGCTTGGACCAAGGCGTAGGGGCTTGCACTTGCACCAAATGCCAAAAGAGAGAGCGCGACTTCTGTATGATTTTTTCGGCAAGCGACTTCTAACGGACTTTTGTTATATTTAAAATAACTATAAATTGAGTTAGGTCGATTATTTACATCTGCACCATTGTTAATGAGTAGTTTAACAAGTTTTGTGTTGTTGTGTTCACAGGCAATATGTAATAGAGTTTTGTCACTTTTATGTGTATAGTGAACATCAGCGCCTTTTCTTAGAGCTTTTTCAGCGATATTGTAGCAATTTTCTTTGCAGGCGGAATATAGACTGTTGTTTGGAGATTTTGTTATATAAGCAGCTTTACATAGAAGTTTTTTCATTCCCCGTGAATTACTACACTGTGCTATTACACACAAAAAGATAAATAATTTTGTGAGATTATTTTTAAATTTTTTAAATTTTGACATAATGGTCCTTTGAAAGTCTAATTTTGAAAATTTAATTTCGTACCAATCCTAGAACATCTGTTTTGCACAATGAGCATTGGCGAGGATATCTTAGGTAACATGTTTCACATACGCTGTGTCCACATGGTATGAGAGTTATTTTTGCAACAGGATTTTCTTCATTTTTCAAATCTTCGTATTCTTCTATGCAAATGGGGCACTCTTCCGCATCAAAAATTTCTAGGCCACGGGGAATGCGGTCAAATGTTGGAATGACTCCGTTTTCAAGATTTATGTGGCCTCTATCGCGGGCTAACTCAAATGGTGTTAGATTGTTAGAATCTCTTGTGGAAATATTGGCGCCTTGTTTAATAAGGTAGTCGAAAATTTTCATGTGGCCATGTTGGGCAGCGACATGTAAAAGAGTTGTTCTATTCATAAAGCGGTTTACCTGCAAATTTGCCTGCTCAATAAAAGCTTTTATTTTTTCTAAATTTCCTATTTTGCAGGCACGGAACAATTTTTGATAAAGAATATCAAGTGGTGTTTTGCCTTGTGAATTTTTTGCAGAAGTGTTGGCGCCTTTTTGTATCAGATATTGATAGATATTCATGTTTTCATTTTCGGCGGCTATGTGTAAAAGGGTTCTCCTGTCGAATTTTCTATTGTATTTATATTGAAAATCAAAGGCTGCTTGCTCAAGTTCAATGAATTTTTGTATTTTTTCTAGATCTCTATTTTCATAAGCATGTAACAAACTTTGGTAAAGAAGATCGAGTGGCGTTTTGCCTTGAGAATCTCTTGCAGAAATATCAGCGAAATGATTGATAAGATATCGGGCAATGTTCAAGTGCCCATTTTCAATGGCTATATGAAGAAGTGTTTTTTTGTTTTTCCTTCTTCCGCGTAAAAGACCGTTTTGAAAAGGTTCTTTTATTTTTTTTATCTTTTTCAAATCACCTGTTTGGCAGGCAAATACTAATTTTTGATATAGTAAATCAAGTGGGGTTTTGCCTTGAGAATCTCGGGACTTTCTCATGCAAGAATCAGCTCCTGCACAACCAGCCTTTTGGAGGTATTTGAGTATATCTATATATTCATTTTGGGCAGCTATATGAAAAATGGTTTTCCCGTCCGCTATTTTTTCGTGTGTATACATGCCTAGACAGAAAATGCGACCAACTATATTTTTAACTTTTTCTAAATTTCCTGCAGCGCAAGCATGGGCAAGCTTGCGGTTTTGAGTGGATAGATGAGTTTTTAAATAAGATTTTATTTTAAAATTATTCGTTTTATTGATGTGCTTTTTTTGGATTATTGCTTCATTTTGAACAAGCAGCCTTACAAGTCTAAAGTTATTATTTTCTGCAGCAAAATCTAGGGGTGTGTCTAGTTCTGAGGTCTGGGTATTAGTATCAGCTCCATGTTGGAGTAGCATCGCAGCTGCATCCGTGTGGTTTTGCATGCAAGCATATTGTAGTGGAGTGAGCCAAAATTCGCTATCTTTAGGGTATGCAGAGCATTTAAATAAGCGAAATTTACTGTTTATATGGGCATCATTTTCTATGAGAAGCTGAACCAGTTTTGGGTTGTTATTTTTACAAGCATAGTATAAGGGGCTGTGATTTCTCGAATTTGTTTGATTTGTATCCGCTTCATTTTTAATGAGATGTTTAACTTGTTTGAAATGGTTTGCTTTGCAAGCATAGGTGAGCAGGGTATGACCCGAATGGTAATCATCAATATCTTTTAAGAGAGTGATTGCTTTAGCGCAGACTTTTCCTAAAGCTGTAGATTTAGTCTTGCAGGCTAATTGAAATCCTAACATCCCCAGTGAATTATTACACTGAGAGATTATACATAAAAAGATAAATAATTTTATGAGATTATTTTTGAATTTTTTAAATTTTGACATAATGGGTCCTCTTAGTTTAGTCTATCTTAAATTTTTTTTAGTTATCTTCTTCTTGCCAGTTGCCACCATAAAATTGGCATCTTTGACATCCTTCTCCCCAACCATTTCCACAACTGTAACAAAATTCATGCCCACATCCACCAATAACTCTGCCATCTTTATCTTTTATTATACAGGTCATGTGATTACAGCCCCTAGTTTTTTGAATGGCTGTAGTGCATTTTGGACATCGTCTTCCATTTTCTAGTATCCATTGTTCAGTAAATCTGTCTTCTTTTGCTCTTCTGCATGGGATGTGTTCTTCATGTGGAACGTCTAAACAATTTGCACAATAAAACTTTTGGCAACGTGGGCATAGGTGGGTTTCTCGAGATTTTTTATCGTTAATAAAAGAGTGTTTACAGCCATCCGTTGGACAATACTTAACACCTTGCTGTGCCCTCATATATCTCCGAGTCGTGATATCTCCAAGTAGGCTAAGTTTTGAGTCATCATTTTCTGCGATTTTAACGATATCTTGGTAGTTAATTATATCTTCACATCCTCCATCTTGGCATTCTAATTTAGAGGGATTTTCTTTTTCGATGGCAAAATCAAGAAGTTCTTTTAAACACTCTTTGCAAAATATATGGCCACATGCCAATCGCATAAAATCTTTTTTTAGTTTATCGTCCATACAAGCAGGGCATTCTAGTTCCTCTTGAGCAGATTCAAGTGCGGTAAAACCATTTGCATCTTTTATTGCAGGATTAGCACCGTGTTTAAGAAGCAACTTGTATATGTCCAAGTTTCCACTTTCTGCTGCTATGTGAAGAAGTGGTTTTCCATTTTTGCTTGTACAGTTGAAATTAACACGAGTTCTGGATTTGTAGAAAGCAGATTCTTTTAAATAATCTAGGTTGCCATTTTTACAAGCAGAGATTAGAGAGAGGTTAAGTATATCTTTTGGTGTCCTTCTCTGATCGTCTTGTATGTTTGGATTACTACGATTAAACTCAAGAAGCCATTTGTATGTTTCCAAGTCTTTATTTTCTGCAGCCAAATGAAGCAATGTTTTACCATCTATTATTTTTTCATTAAAATCAAAATTTTCACTTTCTAGATGTCTTAGCTTGTAATAGTTAAACTTTTCTTTAAAGAGAGATAAGATATATTGACGTCTTAAGTCAGATGGTATATTGCCATTGTTGTCTCTTATATTAGGATTTGCACCATTTGAGACAAGATATTTATAATCGTTTAGACGTCGATTTTCAGCGAGTAAGTGAAGAGGAGTTTTGCCATTTACTATTCTTTCATTTACATCAAGTTTTTCTTGTTCAACAAGATAACTTACTCTTGTGGTGATACCGTTATGAGTAGAGCCGTTTTTTTTTGTGAATGCAGATATTAAATATTCTCGTCTTAAGTCTACAGGTGTTTTTCCTGTGTCGTCTTGTATATTTTCGTCTGCACCATGTGCAACAAGATATTTATAAATATTTAAACTTCCGTACTTCGCAGTTATGTGAAGATGGGTTTGTCCGTTATCCCACATTTTTTCGTTTACATTAAGATCTTCTTTTTCAACAAGTTTTTCTATTCTAGAAGTGCAGTATGGAGCACATCCTTCTTTCAAAAGGTCAAAAATATACTCGCATTTTAAGTCCTGGGGGGTTTTACCATTCCTATCTGTTACCCTTTTCCGAGCACCTTGTTTAATGAGATATTTGCAAATGGTAAGATGCCCATGTTCGGCAGCTATGTGTAGAGGTTTTTGCTGGAGGTAGCTGTAACAGTTTTTATTTAAATCAAGTTTTTCTTGTTCAACAAGTTCTTTTACTTTTGTAAAGTTTCCCTTCTCACAGGCAGAAGCGAGTTTTTTCATTCCCAGTGATTTATTAAATTGCGATACTACACACAAAAAGATAAATATTTTTATGAGATTATTTTTGAATTTTTTAAATTTTGACATAATAAACTTTTCCCTTAGAGTTAGTTTGTTTCTTAATTTTTCTTTTTTTTTGTTTGTTTTAAAGTAGTTTTCTAAAGAACTACGACTTAGGCCGTTGTCAAGTGTTTTTTGTGCATACCAGAGCATTTCTTCCATACTTTTACTTTTTTCGAAAATAACGATATTATGGGTCCATGGTATTTTAAAAATAGGGAGTTTTTCCAATTGTCGCGCCGCTGTGCGACAATTTTCATAAGTTCGATAGAATGCTCTCATTCGGAATATATTCGATTTTGAAAAACCACCCATTCCAGGAAATGCACTTTGTAGGTCTTTTGCCAGAGATTCTATTACTTTTGTGCCCCAGCCACTATTCTTTTGTTTTTTATCTAATGTTTTGCCTATGGTCCAGTATAGCTTTATTAATTTTTCGTTGGCTGAAATAGCAGCTTCTATTTGAGCTTGCCTGATTTCGTCTTTTATATTTGATAATGTCTGTGCATATTCTTTTGTCAAAATTTTTTCATCTTTCCGCTCATCCTGAGCCTGACGAAGGATTTTTTTTACCATATTTTGCCCTAATTAAATTTTTATATTCTGATTAATCAAGTTTTGATTAACAAAGTATAAAATATAAAAAGTGCCACGTTTTGTAAAAAAACGTGGCACTTTTTATAATAATTGTATGTTTCTACCAATCGTAGGTCATGCCAAAGTGAACCTCACTTGGTGTTTCAAGCAATTTCTTTCTTCGATCAAGCTTGAAACCCCAGTCGATTCGAACAGGTACAGGATTCATCATCCTAAAGCCAAACCCAACGGTGTGTCTATAATTGAACGTATTGCGTTCAATTTGAGTTGGGCAACACTGGGTGTATGGATGATCCCAGCCGGTACCACCATCATAAAAAGCTACACCCTTTATATTAAAGTCTTGGGTAATAGGGAACAATAGTTCAACATTGGTAAAGAATGCTTTTGTTCCACCGATTGAATCACCACAGAATTGAGGACTGACCTGGCCAAACAAGAAACCACGGACACTTGCAGGTCCACCAATATGGAATAGTTCTCGATAAGGTACAAATCTGTTTTTAAATCTTTGAATATACCCAAAGTAACTGTGGAAACGAAGTACTAAATCGTTGACTCCAATAAGTGCAGTATACCAGTTAAAATCGAAATCCATTTTGAAATATCCAATGTTACAGTTTAAACTTGGAATGCCAAACTTACCGCATACATTCCATTTGTATCCTTTGGATGTATGCATTGGATGATTTTTTCTATCTTGGCCAACATGTGTTTCAAACCAGAAGTATGATCCGCCAACAAATAATCTATCTATAATTTGTTGATACTGTGGGAGAAAGCAATTTTTACCCATTGGTAAGAATTGAACCAATGGCCTTGTTTCGTATCGTACTTTATCTCCACCAAATCTAAATAAAACTTGTGAATTGTATAGTCTTGGTGATACAAATCCTAGTGTTACACCACCACCGGTTGTTTTTTCATGCACCGGTCTTAAATTTCTAAATTCACCATAGGTTGGTCGTTTGTGATATAAATCAAGCGCACCAGTAATTGGTTTATCAAACAACCACGGGTTGGTTATGTTAAATACGATATTTTGTTCACCTTTTGCCAGCGTTGCATTTAATGAGAGCATTATGCCGGTTCCAAAGAGATTGGTGTCGTTAAGTTCACCGGTTAATGAAAATCCTGAGTTTGCAGCGGTAATACTTTGTACTGAGCCACCAAATCCAAGTTTAATACCTGCATGACCTGTTTTTACCTCTTTTAAGATAAGATCTAAGTTTGCTTTGTTTTTATCAAGTCGGGTGACTTTCCAGTTAACACCGTCTCGTGGATCAAAAAATCCGAGTGATTCGATATTGTATTTAGAAATTTCTTTTTTTCTATTGGTGATCAGCTCACCTTCGCGCATCATAATTTTTCGTCGAATGACTTTATCTTTGGTTTTTTTGTTGCCAATAATATTTATTTTATTAAGAAAGATTTTTTCACCAAGTTCTGCATAGAACGCGACATCCACTGTATTATCATCGTCGTTTGGCTGAATTGATGGTTCTATATGAACAAAGATATACCCAAGGTCACCCCAAAGTAATTCAAGTGCCTTAATTGCGTCGACTATTTGCTTTCTTGAATATAAATCGCCAGGTTTAATTGGTACTCGTTCTGTTAAATATTCGTCTTTTAAAATGTCATTTCCGTGAGCTTTAACACTCTTTATTTTAAATAGATCATCTTCCTGAATATGGAAAGTAACAGTAAACTGCTTTGTTTCTGGGTCCATATCAACATTTGCCCCAGTGACCTTTGCTTTCATGTATCCGTTACTTTGGTAATATTGTTCGATAATATGTTTATCCCCCTCAAGGCGCTCTTTTTGAAGAGCTCCTGATCCATCCAAAATACCCAATATCCAATCTTCTCTGGTATAAATCAGCTTTTTGAGTTCTCTGCTACTGATGTTATTGTTTCCAACAAAGCAAACTTGTTTAACTTTCGATATAGGTCCTTCATCGACGTTGAATATTGCAATTGCTCGTTTATCGGTGTCAATTTTAAGCTCAGAAGAAACTTTTGTATCATGATAATTTTTTGCTTCATATACTTGTTTTATAATTAATTCTAATCTTTTTAACTCTTCTTTATCTAAGGCAGGAATTTCTTGTAGATTTATTTTCTTATTAAGTTCTTCACTGATGAGCTTACCCTTTTTGTTTAAGAACTTAATTTCTTTTAATACGTGCTTTTCTTCAACTTTGACCAGTAAGTTAAGCCCATCTTGACCAACAAGCTCACCAAGTACTTTGACATTTCTAATTCTTTTAAGGTCAAAATATAAGTTATGAATAAGTTGACGTGTTTTTCTCGGGTCAAATTTTTCGCCAACCTTGTACGGTATCTTATTTAAAATAGCTTGTGTGTCTACAAGTTTATTTCCAGATACTTTGATTTTCAAAATTGTCTTTGGAGTTGGCTGATTTTGTTGTAGGTTTGCAAGTGGCATTGCCATTTGTGATGCTGGGTCACCAGGTTGTCCAAGGTTGTGTGCAAGGGTTTGGGGGTTTTGTTCTGTACGTATTGCATGTCCCGACAGTAGTAGCGATATGTTAAATAACGCTATATACACCGTTTTATAAAAGTTTTTATAAAAGCTTTGTCTTGATGATATCATATAAGCTCCTGTATATTTTTCTAGTCTTTATATTCTAATCATTAATAATAAAGGTTCGATACATACGATAATACTATTTTTTTTTGAAATTGGCCAGTTATAAGAATTCTTAAAATTATGTATACTAATTTCGTAAATTGTTACAGTTTTTTTTAAAGGGGCCATTAAATATGATTAAAATTACCAATACGTTAACTGGAGAAAAAGAATTTTTTAAACCTTTAGATGCCAACAAGGTAAAAATGTATGTGTGTGGTATAACCCCCTATGATGCAGCGCATATCGGGCACGGTCGCGTATCGGTAGTGTTTGATGCTTTTTATCGTTTATTAAAATTCTTAAACTACGATGTAGAATACTGTAGAAACTATACTGATATAGATGACAAATTATTAAAAAAAGCAGAAAAAGAGTTTGGGGATCAATTAAGATATAAAGAAATCGCAAAAAAATATATTAAGTTATATACTCAGGACGTTGAGAAGCTCAACTGCTTAACCCCAGATTTCGAACCTCTAGTGACAGAAAATATCCCCGAGATTATCAAATTTATAAAAAAATTAATAGATTTAGGTCATGCATACGTCGTTGACAATGACGTATATTTTAGCATAAAAAGTTTTGACGAGTATCTAAAACTTTCAAAACAAAACATGGATGATTTAAAAGCTGGTTCTCGTGTGCAAGTAAGCGAAAAGAAGAAAGACCCGTTAGATTTTGCTCTTTGGAAAGGGACGCAAGAAGGGACTTTTTGGGAGAGTCCCTGGGGATGGGGTAGACCCGGATGGCACATCGAGTGCTCTGTGCTTGGTAATAAATACTTAGGCGACCAACTTGATATTCACGGTGGCGGCATGGATTTGATTTTCCCTCATCATGAAAATGAAATTGCACAATCTGAAGCCCATAACAAAAAACAGTTTGTGAAATATTGGATGCACAATGCATTTGTCAGAATTGACAAAGAAAAGATGTCCAAATCCCTGGGCAACTTTTTTACGTTAGCCCAGGTATTTGAAAAAATTGATCCAATACTTGTAAGATATTATATCTTAAAGCATCACTATCGCGCACCACTTGATTTTGATTTTGAAGAACTTGAAGCTAGCAAAAAAAGTTATAATAAACTAGCAAATACGTTTTACAATATTGAGTGTGGGGAGCACACGCTTGAAGAAGTTCAAGCATCGCCTATAGCTGGTAAAATGCTCGAATTTCTTTCAGATGATCTTAATGTCTCAGGAGCCTTGGGCGTTGTTTTTGAGCATTTAAGTGACTTAAAAGAAAATTCCAAAGAGTTATGTTTAGTCAAACTTATACTTACAGAAGTCCTTGGATTTACGTTAAAACCCATTACAGAAAAAAAAGTTGAAATTACTCCAGAGATTCAAAAATTAATTGACGAGCGTGTTCAAGCACGAAAAAATAAAGATTGGGCAAAAGCTGATGCCATTCGTGATCAGCTTACTCAAATGGGCATTGATGTCCAGGACCCTTCGATACTCGCCGTAGGTACTACTCAGGACAGGTCCAAAAATTAAATAAAAAAATATCCCCTTGTTTTGCCTACTTTACGACTTTCACAAGGGGATTTTGTAAATTTTATATCACACTACTTTGAATTACTTTCTCACTTTTTTTGTAGGAGGTTTTGGAGCTCTCTTGCTTCTTTGCTTAGCTTTTATTTTTACTCCGCTTGGTTGTTTTTTCTTGCTTTTTGCTTTCGCTTCTTGAATGAAGCTTTCTATTGTCTTATACTTTTCTGTATTTTTTGCGATTGCTACCAATTTTTCCTTAATGGTGGCTAATCTTTCTGGATAGTAAGCGAAGTCTTCGTAAAAACGGAACTGTCCTTTAAGTAATTTTTCTATTTCTTCAGTTATGACGAGCTTATAGAAATCATTGCCTTTCTGTTTTATTATTGATATATACACTAATTTGAGATCTGGAACTTTAGGATCTGATGCTTTATAGTCCCTGACCATGAAGTCAACATTTGGAGAAAAAAAGTAAATCTCAGCCTCGGATTTGTCCTCAAGGGTTATTTTTGCTAGTACTCCGTTTCTAAACTCTTTTGCTTCGACTTTATATTCTTTTTTGTCTAGTTTTTCTATAAGATTTTTTATGTCTTCTGAATGTGAGAGTTTAGTTGCTACCATGGCCTGCATATTAGTATTGAATGCTAATATAGATAAAATTAATAATATTTTTTTCATCTTTTTCTCCTTACTTTTTTACCCGATTTTTTGGCATCGGGATATTAAAAATAATATTACTTACTTCTTAATTTTAAGGTACTAAAAGTGAATATCAAAAAGCAAGTGTTTTGTAAAAAAAAAATAATTCTTGCGAAATTGTTTTCTGGTCGAATTATTGGGAGCAGAAGAATATGTAGAAATTTTGAAAAAATACTTGAAATATGGGGTTTTTGGGGGGTGAGGCGAGAGGTTAAAAAAATCCCCTTGTTTTGCCAATTTTGCGGCTTTCACAAGGGGATATTATAGATTCTATGATTTTGCATTTTTATTTATTGTAAGAACCCTTTCCCAGGGATTATGATTTTTTTACCTTCTTTGCCTTCTTTACCTTCTTTTATTTGTATTGTAAATGTTTTGAATGGGCCTTTTTTTCTTTTGATGTCTCTTGTTCTTTCTCCTTCATCTATAAGTTTTTGTTTGTGTTGTTTTTGTTTTTTTAATTTCCATTTTTTAAAGCTTTTAAGTTTTTTCATGAACTGGTTATCAAGTTTTACCTGGATTTCTATTTCTGCCTCAGATAGTCTAGCACCATTTTTTTCAAGAAACTCTGCAATTTCAAAATTTTTTGCTAATATTGCTGAGTAAAGTGGACTTATGCCATTTATTCCTTCTTTATAAGAGTATTTGTACAGCCCTCCTTTTTTACTAAGGAATTTTACAATTTCTAAGTTGCCATATTGTGCTGCATAGTCTAGTGGAGTGCGTGGTGAGTATTCTTCCATCAGACCAAACATAGTCTTCAGTTTGGCGCCACTTTCAACAAGAAGTTGTACCATCGGTAGATTTTTTTCTTTTATAGCAGTAAAAATATGTCCCGATATATTGACATTTACTCCGGCTTCTATTGCTTTTTTTGCTGCTACAAGGTCGTTGTTTTTAATAGCTGCAAAGAGATCATATTTAAGTCTTCTAGGTTCTGGCATGAGGGTAAGAAGAGGGTCGTCTAGCTTTATAGGTTCCATTGCTTTTATATTAGTTATACATGTTAAAATAGGCAAAATTAATAATATTTTCTTCATATTTTTCTCCTTACTTGCCCGATCCT
>Ga0180433_10004192_pt1 | contig 20444 bp, 15 predicted proteins | sample SS_ome_8_FD_132980 | JGI IMG/M metagenome (GOLD analysis project Ga0180433, IMG submission 132980) | Hypersaline lake sediment archaeal communities from the Salton Sea, California, USA - SS_1_D_1 metaG | ecosystem: Environmental > Aquatic > Non-marine Saline and Alkaline > Hypersaline >... | reverse complement strand
CCCAACGCCCGCCATTCTCGGCCCAGAATCCCATACAGGATCATGTCGTAGCGTTTCCCATCGCGCTGCAGGAACTCGCGGTAGACACCCTCGCGCTGGAAGCCCAGCTTCTCAAACAGTGCGAGCGAGCGCTCGTTGTAGGTAAAGACGGTTACCTGAACGCGGTGCATGTTGAGTTCGTCGAAGGCAAAGGCAAGGGCAAGCTGGGCCGCCTCATAGCCGTAGCCCTTGCCCCAGTTGGCCCGATCCCCGATCGCAATCGCCAGACCACACACGCCGTGGGGCCACAGGATGTCATCGAGTTCAAGCGTGCCGATCAGATCGTCGCGGTCGACGGGGCGAATCGCGAAACCTACGATTTCCTTGGACTTGTGCAGGTTCTCCAGCCACCGATCCAGCTCGGCCTGCGTCTTGGGAACAGCCGCGCGGGCGTCGTACAGCCGCATGAACTCGGCGTCCTCGTACCAGCGGGCGATGACCGGGAGATCGTCGGGGGTCAAAGCGGCCAACCTGACCCGGGAACCGCGCAGGAGATTTGGAAGCGTCATCTTATATCTCGTTTCACGTCCATTGCTCAAAGGTCGAGCATTCCCTTGTGCCCCTCTTCGTAGGCCGCCACGATCCGTTCCGCCACGGCCTCAGGCTTCAGGGCATGACCAGGCAGTTTGAACGGGACTTTCTGCCAGATTGCGGTATCCACCGCGCCAGGCCGCACGACCGTCACACGACGTCTGCGCTGCTCCTTGCCCAGGGCCGTGGCGAAGGCCTCCAGACCGGCTTTGGCCGCGGCGTAGGCTGAGAGGCCAGGCAAGCGCATGCGCTCGCTGACGGCGCCCAGGAACACAATGTGCGCATCGTCGGCCAGCAGCGGGAGGCTATAGTGTACAGCAAGGTACGCACCAGTCAAGTTGGCATCCAGGATGCGCCGCCAGGTATCGGGAGACATGTCGGCCACGCGGACCGAGGTGATGTCACCTACAGCGTAGATCCACAAGTCCAGTGTAGAGACTACGCCCCGCGCCTCCGCCAGCGCCGATTCAACACTGTGAAGGTCAGCCACGTCGGCCTCAATGACATCGGAGGCCAGATCCACCGGATGACGCAAAAGAGCCACCACCGTCCAACCATCGGCCATCAGCCGATCAACCAGCGCCCGACCGATGCCGCCGCTGGCACCCCAAACCATCGCTGTCCCATTGACTCCCTCCTTATAACACTCCGCTCACACCTTCATCCACAGGTCGCGGACCGGGCTGGAGCGCAATATCGCCCTGTCAAGCTATCCTTGTGCGACAGGGTCCTCGTCAAGACGATAATCAGCAAGCACACCCCACGGCTCGGTGCGGTCATAGCGGCTCTGGGTAGCGTGAAACCGGACCCGGATGGGGGCCTGATCCAGCTCAGGACAAGCTCGGAAAAGATGTCGATCGCCAAAGCGGAAGGCCTCCAGCACCAACGGCAGCTCTCGCCGAAAGATCGCGTCACGCACGCCGGCCCACCCGAAAACCAAACCACCGCTGACGTGGCAGTGAACGTGGAGAGCATAGCCTGTGCCCTCCTCCAACCACTCTGCCACCACCTCGTCCCTCATGATGCGCGTGTACCACCCGCGGATCTGCTGAAGATCGTACGCTGGGCCAATCGTCAGGAACAGATCGCCGGTCGCGTCCGAGTGGGTCAATGTGTAACGACGCGGCGTGACCGGTCCATCAGACGAGGTAGCAGGCGCAAATCGAACGTGCAGCTTGTCGGGATTCAGGCGGCTCACGGGCACCTCGCCTTTTCAGTCGCCAGTGGTCCTGAACGACTGAAGTCGTCACTACGAACCGTTTTTGGTCCCTGATGGTAAGCCAAGAGTCATGGTGACTGCTCCGCCCCTCGCGCCCGGGCATATGCCGCCAACGTCCGTTCCCGCGCCCAGGCGTGGTCCACGATGGGCGCCGGGTATTCCCGCCCAATCGTGCAGCCGCACTTCTCCTGCACATCGTCTGGCATCTTCCACGGCTCGTGGATGAACCGATTGGGCACGCTGGACAGCTCGGGCACCCAACGACGCACGTAGCTCCCACCCGGGTCGTGTTTCTTGCCCTGCAGCACCGGGTTGAAGATGCGGAAGTACGGCGCGGCGTCGGTGCCCGTACCGGCCGTCCACTGCCACCCACCGTTGTTGGCCGCCGGATCGCCATCCACCAGGTGCAGCATGAAATGGCGCTCACCCCAGCGCCAATCGATCAACAGATCCTTCACCAGGAAGGAGGCCACGACCATGCGAGCGCGGTTGTGCATCCAGCCAGTTTGGGCCAACTGGCGCATGGCAGCATCGACCACCGGGTAGCCCGTTCGTCCCTCCCGCCAGGCAGCGAACGCCGTCTCGTCGTTTTTCCAGCGAATGTCCCGCAGATCGGCCCGGAAGCTTCGATCGAGAACGCCGGGGAAATGGTAGAGAATGGCCTGGTAGAACTCGCGCCAGATCAACTCGTTGAGCCAGGTCTCAGCTCCCTTTTGGGCCCCGGGATCAGGGGCGGATTTCAATGCCATCCGCGCGGTCGCCACCGCCTGGCGTGCGGAGATCATGCCGAAGCGCAGGTAGGGAGACAGGCGCGACGTCCCATCCACGTCCATGCGGTTCCGCATATCAGCGTACCGATAGATAGGCTTGTCCCCGCCATTTGCGAATGCGGCAAGACGGCGCCTGGCCTGTGCCTCACCGGGCGGAAACGGCACGGAGGATGGCAGTGCTGGCTCTTCCGGTATCGGAAGGCTAAATATCCCTGGCGGCGTGGAGACCGGGCCTGGAGCCGGAAGAATCGCGCTCTCGGCAGGGATCGGCAAGTCTTTCCACCGCCGACTGAACGGTGTGAACACTCTGTATGGCTCACCGTCGGCCTTCAGGATCGCACCTGCTGGGTGAACGGTGAGCCCTCCGACCAGGTGCAAGGGCAACGCATCGGCCACACGGGCATCACGGCGCTGGGCATAGGGCCACACATCATCCTCGGCAAAGACGGCATCAGCGCCACTTTCGGCCAACAAGGCGGCGAGTTCGTCCGCCGGATCCCCTCGGCGGACGATCAGGCGGCTACCCCGAGCGCGGAGTTTGGCATCCAACGTCCGCAGCCCGCCGAAGAGAAAGGCCACGCGCTTTTTTCCGGCATCGGACGCACTGAGCAGCACCGGATCGAGTACGAACACGGGGATCACCGATTCAGCGTGAGCCAAGGCAGCAGCCAACGCCTGATTGTCCGTCAGGCGCAGGTCACGGCGTGCCCACCACACGGCAGTCGTCATGGCATGGCCTCCTGTGCAGGTCGATGGTTATCCGTGAAGCTAATACTCAGGCTCCTTGTGATGTGTCATTCCGAGCGAGCGGAGCGAGTCGAGGAATCTCCGCCTGCAATGGCAAGAGTGTCTCGATAAAGAGATTCCTCGGCTCCCTTCAGCCGCTCGGAATGACGGTGGCTGAGCAGTTACGCTCTGTCAACGATAAACTGACAGAGCGCAGTGGCGACTCCAGTCACCGAACGAGCGGCAGAAACGACTGAAGTCGTCACTACGAACCCATCAACACACGATTGACAGAGCATAGAAATGTGACTCACCCCTGACGAGCTTGAACACACACAAGCCCCACCGATCCTGGTCCAACGTGAGCGCCGATGACGGACGTCACTTCCTCACAGAATGGGTCTATGCCCTCGGGAACGAGATCCCGCGCGGCCTGCCACAGTACCTCAACCCGATCGCGCGCGTGAGCGTGCACCAGGGCCAACTGCTCCAAAGGACCGAGGTCCCGCACCAAGCTCAGCATGCGCTCGATGGATCGCTTGCGAGTGCGTACCCGCTCCATCGTCAGCTCCCCGTTGTACATCGTCAACAAGGGCTTGATCCGAAGCAGAGTGCCCACGCCAGACTGGATGCGCGTCAGGCGCCCCCCACGACGCAGGAACTCGAGCGTATCCAACGCAGCAAACGAATAAACACGCTGAACCATATCCCTGAGCATGTCGATGATCTCAGCCATCGATCGCCCAACAGCGGCTGCCCTGGCAGCCGCCAACGCGAGCAAGCCTGTGCCCAGCGTCAACTGCTTGGAGTCGAAGACAGTCACTCGAGCAGCCTCTGTCGCCTGCGCGGCTGCGTGAGCGACGTTCAGCATGCCGCTGAGCGTAGCAGATATGTGGATGGACAGAATCTCTTTGGCGCCCTGTGCAGCCAGTCGCTCATACGCTTCGACAAATGTCCCCACGGAAGGCGCCGATGTCGTGGGTGGGGTCTCGTACTCAGGCAACCGCTCGTAGAACTCCCCCCGCGTCAAGTCCACACCGTCCACGTAACTCTGGCCGCCAATGTTGATATAAGCGGGCACGACAGTGATGCCGTACTCGGCAGCGGTCGCCCTCGGCAAATCACTGGTGCTATCAGTCACTACCCTGATTGACGCGCGCATACGCACCTCTCTTCATTTCTGTGCCTACAGTATAGTACAATATTGAACTCGCTGCCTATGGATTTGGTTGAAATTACCGTTGAGTTGAGTTGCAAAAAGTTGGGGTTTGGTTGGGCACTTGTAGCTGTGTAAGGGGGATGATGTCCACGTCCGAGACGCCCTCACTCAGGCACATCCGCGCCACCGTCGGTTGTTCGCTTGACGTGGCGCACACCGCTCCAGGGTTGACCAGCATCTGATGTCCTATCCACTCGACGTGTGCCCGGTGCGAGTGCCCAAAGACAACGACGTCCGCCTCAGGATAAAGCCGCGCCAGGCGGCGGGCGATGCGCCAATTGGTCTGCCCTTTATCCGTCAGCCGCACCGACTGAGCGAGCACATCCAGACCCTTGAGGAAGAAACCCAACGCACCGGGCTGGTGGCCGTGGGTGAGCACGACGCGGTGACCGGCGATTTGGAGCGTGACCACGGCCGGCAGCGTTGCGCCACCATCGGAGAAATCCTGGATGTGGATGTTGCCTCGAACCGCGTACACCGGTGCGAGGGCACGCAGTGGCTCCAGTGCAGCAGGGTCGTCTACGTCGCCAGCGTGCAGAATTAAGTCCACTCCATCCAGCGCTTCAAGCACAGCACGGGGCATTCGCCTCAGTCGACGGGGAATGTGGGTGTCAGACAGCAGACCAACAACGAAGCCAGGCATGTACTCAGTCTAACACAGATGCCAGATCCAAGCAACTGTTTCGTCGATTCCGCATCAAGTGCTGGTTTAGAGACCGTGCCACATGGGTCCATGGAGGCATCTTGGTCCTATTTCAACCATCACGCCTTACCACTGGAAGGTAGATGGTTTGCACATCGGCTATCTCCATCAGCAGGTTATAACCCGCTTGGTCGGCACAGCCAAAGGAGGTCAAGCCAGCCTGTGGACTCACGCTCAGGTAATAGCGACCACTTGAGGCAGACGTCCACACCAGCCGGTTGGTACCCATCACACCTAGAGCCGATCCGTGCTCATCGTACAGCTCCATCAACGTCTGAGTGTTGGTGAGCGGCGCAGCCACAAACTTGATAGCTTGCGGACCCAAGACATCAAACCAGACAAAATCCTTGTCAGCAGCATTCATTGTTGGGTTGCTGTCGAATGAATGCACCTGCACGATCCCAGGTTCAATGACGTGCGCCTCAGTGAGCGTCTGCCACGTGTCGTCAATCTCGTAGTCATCGCGACAAGAATGCACAATAACACCCAGGGGTGATAGCACAACGCCACTGTGGGAGGCTGCAACGCCTCCACCGCCACTGTTCCGCACGACGATGGGCAGATAGATGGGAGATGGACGCTGGCCATCAATCGTGAGATCGTACTCGGTGCGATAGCCGGTCAGCCCGGATCGGTTCGTAGTGCGCACGTAGTACACACCATCAGTTGGAGCCATCCACACGATTCGCGAGGAGTAGTCCGCCGTTCCCGGGTGGTCATCGTTACCTGCTAGCATCGTATGGCCGTCGGTCCCAAACAGAGCGAGGAACGTGTCGGTCCTTCGACCCCAAGAGAACGTTGTCAACGTGTAGGTGGTATTGGCTCTGGCCGGAAACTTGACCCAGTCAGTTGCGTCATCGCAGAACTGATGCGCCTGGCTTGTACCAACGACGAACACTACAGCACGGTCGGCAGTGTCATCATCCTCGTAGATGTCTGCGTCACAGTTATAGACCTCCGGCGGCATGTCACCGAAGTCCACTGGGTAGTCAAGTCCCAGTACTACATCGGTGACTACCTCGTTGGGCGTAGTGGAGATATAATCGTCGGGGTCAGTCTCGACGACCACGCGCGTGCCTGCCGCGCAGGTAGGGAAGGTGTAGTTGCCATATCGATCGGTCGTGGTCGTAATCACTCCATCTAACGTGATAAGTACACCAGCTACACCCAACTCGCCCACATTGCGCATCCCATCACCAGAGGCGTCCTCAAACACCGTACCGTGGATCGTGGCGAAGTCGGATCCTATGGGAGCGTCCCCAAAATCCAGCCTGTGACCCACACCTAAGATCACATCCACGTGCCCAGCGTTGGGCGTGGTCGAGAAGTAACCATCGGGGTCTGTCTCAGTAACAACGTGTACGCCCGCCATGGTGATGGGGAAAGTGTAGGTGCCATTGAGATTGGTGGTGGTCGTGACGAACCCGTTCAACGCCACGAGTACACCAGAGATACCCAGATCGTCCACATCCCGCACCCCGTCACCATCGCCGTCATCGAACACGGTACCGTAGATAGAGGCAAAGCCGGAGCCGGCGAGCATATCGCCGAAGTCTACCCGATAGACACTGCCCAAGGTCACGTTCACATACACCTCATTGGGCGTAGTGGAGAAGTAGCTGGGCGGGTCGAGGAGATCCGTGGGAGTGAGGGCACGCTCGATACCATCTGACACAACATCCGTGTCCGCTGAACCATAGGCATTGGGATCCGTCTCGACGACAACGTGTACTCCCGTTGTTGTGATTGGAAAGGTGTAGTTGCCACCGAGATCGGTGGTCGTCGTCACGATACCGTCGAGCGTGATGAGCACATCAGGGATACCCAGCTCGCCGGCATCGCGCACCCCGTCACCGTCGGCGTCTTCGAACACGGTGCCGGTAATCGCAGTGCGGTGAGTAGCCGTCGTCGCCACCTCGACCTCGTTCGACCGAATCCAGTCGCGGAGGTGCTCAGCGGTCTCCGTGCTGGAGATGTAGGCGCCATTCCGGATGATGGTATCCGGCATCAGAATATCGTTCACCCGTACAGCAAACCCGGCCGCCACCTGCGTGCTGGGGGGCAGCCCTGCATCGTACCACCGGATTTGCGTGACCGGCGTGATGGGCACCGTGGGACTCCAGGTAACGCCATTGTCCCAAGAGTATTCGACTTGATCGCCACCGTACACCGTGCCGGAGATGAGGCGGGTGGAATCCGGTATCGGATCGCGCATATAGACCTCTGTCTGCGCGGTCGTCGTCGAGGCATTCGCGTAGGTCAGGGTATATGAGATGACGTCACCTGGGGCCACCTCCGACTGCACTGCTGCTTTGCCGACCACCAGGCTTGAGATGCGGGTAACTGCCAGGTTAGAATCGCGCGGTATACCCAGGTCACGATCGATAGTAGCCCAGTTTTGAACGCGCGAGCCCGCTGGCAAGTCGTGTCCGAGCTGCACGCTGAAGCGGATTCTGCCTACCTCACCGGGGGCTATAGTCCCGGGGTTGACACCCGGGGCGATAATCAACGTGGGCGAGATGTAGGTGCCTTGATCGCCGTCGGCGGCGTCGGTCAGCGTGGCCCACCCGCTGCCGGTGTCCAAGGTCAGACTTCCACCCACGTAGGTCGTAGAGACGGGAACGGTGTCCTGGATTGTAACGTCGGTTGCATGCGCCCCGCCGACATTCTCGTATAAGAGAGTATAAGTGATTACCTGGCCCGACGCAGCGACGGTCGGCCCAAGCTTGACGAACCCGAGGTCGGGCGCCAGCACAGTGGTGCGCACCACGTTGCTGCCTCCGCCTACCCCCTCGGCGCTGCTGGCATACGCCACATTCTTAATGACGGTCCCATCTTCCACAAAGTTGTTCAACGTCACGGTGAAAGTCACGTGCCCACTGGCCCCCGGCGCGAGCGTGCCGAGCGCCCATGTGACAGTACCGCTGGCAGGGTTGTAGATGCCCCCTTCAGAGGCGGACTCGAAAGTGACATGTTGGGTGGGCAACGCATCACGCAGCGTGACGTTGGTGACAGTGATGGGATCGTCTAGATTGGCATAAGAGATCGTGTAGGCGAGCGTATCGCCGATCTCAGCCTGAGCGCTGCTGACCGACTTGACCAAGTCGAGGGAGCCAATGTAGACGGCAGCCTCATCGGTGGGATTGAAACGCACACCGGTCCCCTCGTACATGCCAACTGCCTCGGCCTGGTTGACGCTGACCGTGATGCCGTCCGTGTCGGTGATCTGAGCCCGAAAATCGAGGGTCAGTGAACGATTGGGATCCAGGTGAGCCAAGAGGTCCCAAGACAGAGTTCGATCATCAATCGCCGGCTCCACGCTGCCCGTGCTGCCGTCGGGATACGTGAGGCGGGTGCTACCCGGCACGTAGGCCCAGTTGGCGGGCAAGGTATCAGTGATACCTACATCAGCCAGGGGGGCATTGTAGGCCTGGACCAAGAGCGTGAAAGTCACGACCCCGCCCGTGGGTGGCAGGACGGTCGGCTCAGCTTCTTTCTCGATCGTCAGCACCGGGTCCAGCCACCGCTGTAGCAAGGGCAGCGTGGTGAAGCCCATATCGAGGTAAGGGTTCGATGGGCCAGCCGTGCGCGGGTCTTCCCCCCAGGCAATGGCGAACTCACCTGTAGCCCAGACGTGCATACCCGTATTATCGTTGTCTGGATCAAACACACGCTGCTGCTGTAGCACATCGAGTGTGAAGGTTTCGTCTGCGACGCCGTCCACCGGGCTGAAATCCACGTGAAAGGTAGTGTCATCGGCCAGCGGCGTGACCCATATCGGTGAGCCGTTCTCTGTGGGGGGAGTGTTGTACGACCCAGGCGCCCAGGAGACATAATAGTCCTGGGTCAGATACTTAGAGGGAATGGCAGAATAGCCCCAAGCATAGGTCACGCTTGAGGTATCGGCGCAGACCACGACGCCGAAGTCTCCGTCAGAAGAGTTGAAGCGCACCGCCGAATCAGCGGGCACGTACCCACCTCGCTTCTGGGAGTAGGGAATCGTTGCACTGATATAACCCGTGGGACTGATGACAAAACCAGTCTGCACTTCGCGGTCATAGGCGTGGACCGTGATCGGGAAGTCGTTGGGGTTGGATAGATAAATCTCGGCCTCGTCGCCGGGAGAGCCGCTGGGCACAGGGAGAACATAATCTGCTCCCCACATCTGATCGGGCAGCACGACCAGAGAGCGGCCTTGGTACCCATCACTGCCACCCGCACCTGTCAGCAGCCCCACCTGGACCGGCCTATTGCAGCGAATAATGGTGCCAGCGTTGATAATAATAGAGCGCACCGGGGAAGAACCGATGTAGCCCATACTGGAGTATGTCTGCCCTCGGTCAAGCGTCAGACTCACGACATCCAAACCGTTGTCAATCGAGACAGTAGTATTGTCCTCAAAGGCCACCAATTGGAGATACACGTTACGAAAGTCGCCGTAGGTACCGGTGTCGCCACCGCCAAAATTGTACAAATCCTCGCCGACGGGCAGACGGTACGAATATGTGTCGGCGTAGGCCTGGCGGGAGTAGACCTCCCACGCGCCACCGATCCACGAGTTGTTCAGAGGCCACATAGCGTGGGTCAGATCCACCGGCCCACCGCTGGTGATGATACGATCGCCGCCGTCGTAGCGAATATCAGCCGAATTGCGCACGGGGTCAACAGCCACGTAACCGTTAACCGCAGCCGGGCCGGTGATGTCCTGGTCACTCGTCAGATTGATGTCGTCACCAGCGAAAAGCACATCACTCCCCACTCCCCCGTTACCCGTGTCCCCGTCGCCAAAGATCAGAGTGGAAGACTGGATGGGATTGAGCAAGTCACCTTCGTAGCCATCCTCCCAGTGGTCGTAGTAGATCACTTGGTAGTCAGCGGTGGCCACCAGACTCACAGTCGAGCAAATCCGACCGGGTATACGCCAATCAGGACCATCGTAGATGGCCCGAAATGCCCGCCAGACGTGCTCTTCGTAGCCGAGGACGTAGTACTCTTGATAGCCGGTGGGCAGGGCAAAGACCGGGGTGGTGATAGAGAATAAGATCAGTATTGCACCGCACACAAATGAGAAGGCAGCCCACCTTCTCCGCCCGAGGAGATGTGCGTGCTGGCCATGTCCGAACATCACCCTCTCCATATCCCCCTCCTATCAACTCCGAGATCTCTCAGAAAAAAGCAGTAGCCCAACCCCGATGGACATCCTCCAGAGTGAAACGACCAAAGTGATTCGCTCGCTAGTCACCAAAAGGCTCCTGCAAGCTTTTCCGAGAGGGCCACTCTTGGAACTGGAGAGGTGCTCCAACTCCGCGCACGTGGCGATGGAAATGCTCCATTACCCACCATAATAACACACTGCGGTTCACAGAAGGTCAAGGAAATCCAAAACATTGACTAATTGAAACACAAAAAGCGCACCCACCCTATGGACGAAGTGCGCCCCACCATTCGGCACGATCAGCAACTCCACCGAAAAGATACCTAAGACTATTCGGTTTCCCCCCCTCAACGAACCTCTCGCGATTGTGTATATATTATCACATTTTGCTTCACAGCGCAAGTAGCTCATCACAGGACCATAGGCCAATCACGACCCTTGACGCTCAAAACCAGGCACGTATTTCCAGATTTTCCGGTGGAGGCATCCCCGGCCAGGTCATTCCCACCCACCGTGATCCCGTCCGTCAAGTTGAGCTTACCACATGTCGAGGTCAAGTCCTATTCGAACCGTCTCCAATTGACGCCGGATCTGGAGACAGAGGTACCGGGGCTATATGCCTGTGGCGATGGAGCGGGTATCACGCGCGGACTGATGCAGGCCTCGGCCTCGGGTCTGGTGGCGGCGCGGGCGATATTAAGGAGTTAAATTCGGGCAACAGACATCTGCACTGAGCCGTCTCTCGTGGACGCTAGATCTCTGCCTCCCGTGGCTCCGGCAGTCCGGCGGCAAAGACGCAGGCAGCCACGGAAAGCCCGACAGCCACGACGAAGAGACCAGCGAATCCAAACGCATCCACGAGCAACCCGCCCAGGCCGGAGATCAGGACGACGACACCAACCAGTGTGTTGGAAAGTCCCAGATAGAGGGAGCGCTCAGCCTCGGGGGCCAACTCCAGCAAGAAGTTGCTCCCAACCAGGGCCTGGGCGGGTCGCACTGCGCCATCGAGGAAGAAGAGCGGCAGAGCCAGGTAGGGGAGCCAGTACCCATGAGGGCGCAGGAGCCCGATCAGCCCCACGAGCGCCAACGCCAGCAGCGCCGTCGCACCGCTTCCCAGGCTGGCCAGCCGCATCACCAATTGATTGCCGCGCCGGTCGCTCAGGCGACCCCATGGCAGGTTAAAGAGCAGGGTCGCAGCGACCCGAGCCGACACGTAGATCCCGGCTAGTCCATCCGGAGCTCCCAGCACACGCTTGGCGTAGATCCCGTAGAAGGGAAGAGCGATACCCGCAAGTGCTAGAGTCAATCGGGCAGCCATGTAGCGACGATAGACCCGGTCCGTTCGCAGGAGGGAACCAGATCGCCGCAGTTGCTCGCCCACCGTCACCGGTTCGGCCACAGCTACACCACGGGGCTCCCGAACGAGCGCGAAGGCTAACATCCCAAAAGCCATCCCCACGCAATAGAGCAGGAATAGGAAGGCGTGCCCATCCGGGAAGGAAAGGGATGGATGATTGAGGACCGTTTTCACAATCCAGCCGCCCCCCAGCCCCAGCAGCCCACCCAAGAACTGTCGCCAGGCAAAGAAGGCTCCCCGCCGCCGGGCTGGGATCGTCTTAGCCACCACGTCGAAGAAGGCCAACCCACCAAGCCCGGACGCGACACGGGCAACGGCATACAGTCCGAAGAAGCCGATCAGCAGAAGAATAAGGTCATCCACCAGCCAGACCGCCGTTGCAAGGATAAGCCAGACGGCCGTGCGGATGAATGCGGCACTGGCATAACTGGGCATCTTGCGTTGCATGCGCTGAATGCGAGCGGATACGAAGATCTGAGGCAGGAACCAGCCAGCATTCCCCATCGGCGCCACCAACCCGATGAGCAGGTTGGAGGCGGTCAGCTGGCTGACAAACCAGGTGAGGACGACTGGCGGGTCGACCAGCGCCTCGACGAAACCGAAGGCTGCACCATTGAGCACCCCGAGGACAAAACTGCGCCGAACCTCGCGCTCCGAGACAATGACATCTCTAGCTTGCAATACTATCCTCCGACATCAAAGACTTGTTGCCCCGATTCTACCGCGCCAATGTATAATCGGCAACCTGGCGCCCACTATTGACAGAAATCCAGGCTTCGCGTATAGTAAGGGGAAAGAGGCTAATAAGCGAGGAGGATCTAGATGAGCTATCAAGACACCTGGGCAATCTGCACCAAGTGTGGGAAGAAATTCGTCTTCCGAATTGAGGACCAACGCCGGCAGGCAGAACGGGGAGAGGAAATCACGCCCCCGGAACTGTGCCCTTCCTGCCAGTCTCAGGCCCACAAGAGTCACCGCTCTGAGTCAAGAGGTGCACCCAGGTCCAGGTCGAAGCACGAGACAGCGGCAGAATCAGGGCAAGGTCCACACGAGGGCAGCGTCAAGTGGTTCGACAGCGAGAAAGGGTACGGCTTCATCGTTCAACAGGGCGGGGAGGACATATTCTTTCACCGCACCGGCATCGCTCCGGGCGAGGCGCCGCACTTCCCCGACGGCACCCAGGTTACCTACCTGATTGAACAAACGAGCAAGGGACCGCAGGCGGTGGACGTGGCACGGATGGACGCCGAAGATCGTGGATAGAAGCTGGCCACAGCTCACCGACCAGACTCGGCCTGGATTCCGAGCCACAGCGGATATGCGTGTGCTAGCGCGCTGCTTTGAGAATCCGCCCCACCAGTTGGCTGCCAAGGATGGCTAACCCGTCGGTGGGCATATAGTTGGCACTGGTATCCTCAAAGAGGACGCGCGCCTGGGAGGGAAACTCGTCATCTCCTTCCCAATAAACGCAGGCCAGATGCACCCGCGGCAGCACTGTAAAGACGTAACTGGCACTGCCTATATCCAGAGGCTCGCCGCCTAGCGCCTCACAAGCACGGCAAAAGGCCTCAATGCCTCCCTGCAGTTCGCGCACCAGCCGCCCGCCGGAGTAGCCCTGAAAGGCCTGGACGTAGAATAACCCATCGGGGAGGTCTCGAAAGCCCACCCAGCGACTCGAAGGGGTTGTGCCATTGGCTGTCGCCAGGTATGTCAGAATAAGGCTCTGAGTAAAGGAGGAGGGTTCTTCGCCGGTCTCAGCTCGCCGAGCGGTGAGGTCGTCGCCGGATATCACGTATTCCTGCCAGAAAAACGTGAGGCGAAAGTTGCCGTCCTCTTCCAGTTCGCAGCCACTTCGCAGCGCCAGCTTGCCCGGCTTGACGTCACGGAGCGTCAACCGCGCCTGCTCGACTACCGGTGCCAGTCGATCGAACCACTGATGCAGTTGTGGGGTGGGTCTACCTTGTTGGAGCATACCGTCCCACTTCTCCGATCAACTCCAGGAACTCTTCCCACTCCTCGCGGAAAAAGTGGACGGTGACCGTGCCTAGCTCCAGGTGGTAGGTCGTCTCTTCGTCAGGCTCCTCAGCCCGCCATAGACTAAAATTCTCGCTCTCGGCCAGGATTTCGATAGTAGGCTCTTCCATGTTACCTCCAGCAACATCCGGCGGCTATGGAAAGCCGCCCTACATCGGTCATTTTCGTACTGAGTGGTGCCTCGAGTTCAGCCGTGCCAAGCGCTGGATCTGGCGATCCGCCGCGAGCACCACCAAGGGTGACGTCAATGCAATCAAGAGCGGCGGAGCCGCAGCCGCTTCAGGACAGCGGTCAACTCTGGCGGAAGAGGAGCTGTAAACTCGACTTCCTCCCCTGTGGCAGGATGGGTGAAGCGCAGCCGCGAGGCGTGAAGGAAGTGGCGATCGCGGAGCAGCCGCTGTCGGCGACGGCCATAGACTGCGTCCCCTACCAAGGGGTAGCCCATCCAGGCCATGTGTACACGCACTTGATGGGTACGACCGGTGTGCGGCCGCACCTCCAGCAGCGTGTGATCAGGGAAGTACTCAGTGACCCGATACATCGTGCGCGCCCTACGCCCACGTCTCACAACGGCCATCCGCTTGCGATGCCGCTTGTCGCGCCCAATAGGAGCTTCGATCACTCCCTCGCGCGGATGCACCTGACCCTCAGTCAGCGCCAGGTAGGTCTTGGCGACCTGCCGACGCTTGAACTGGCGTTGGAGCGCGACCTGGACCGCCTCATCCTTGGCGATGAGGATTAATCCAGAGGTATCCTTATCCAGCCGGTGGACGATCCCGGCCCGCTCAACCCCACCAACATCCGCGACCTGGGGACAATGGGCCAGGACCGCGTTGACCAAGGTGCCGCTGCTGTGACCCAGGGCAGGGTGCACGACCATCCCTGCCGGCTTGTCTACCACGAGCAGGACGTCATCTTCATAGATGATGTCGAGGGGAATGTCCTCCGGCAGAACCGGCTCAGGCGTTTCGGCAGGCACGCGCACAACGACCTCATCGCCTACCCGCACGCGGTAGCTAGACTTGCTCGTGCGGCCGTTGACCGTGATCTCGCCGGTCTTGATCAACCGTTGGGTCGCTGCCCGGCTGAGATCCTGCACATAGGCTGAGATGACCTTGTCGAGTCGCTCTCCGTCACGTTCCACACTGAACGATACGACGGATCGTTTTGCTACCTGCTCAGCCATCCTGCGCCGCCCGCCGCATCCGTCGTTCGCGCCGCTCCTCCTCAAGCATCAACAGCGCCAGCAGCGCCACGCCAGCCACAATGGAACTATCAGCCAGATTAAACACGGGCCACTCGTGCAACGGCCAGAAGTTCAGGTCGATGAAATCAATCACGAACCCCTGGCGCAGCCGGTCCACGAGATTGTTTCCAACCGCCCCGCCGAGTTGAAGTCCCAGGGCCACACGCATCAGCCACTGCCCGTCGGGGAGTTGACGGTAGTAGACCAGTATCGCGACGATGACTATCGCAGCGATGATAACAAAGAAGTCACCCCCCCCACGAAACAGCCCAAAAGCTGCCCCTGTGTTGGTCACGTGGGTGATACTAACGATAGGGGCCAACCAGGGCGCAACCTCCCAGGACTGGCCCTCCGCCAGCCTTGCGACTACGAAGTGCTTACTAAGTTGGTCAAGGAAGACAACCAACCCGGCCGTAACCGGCAAGATCAGGATGTCTAGTTTTCGTCGGCTCAACGGGAACCCGTCCGAACGCTACCATATTCCTGACGCGACTGACAGTCCAGACAATACTTCGCGTGGGGCAGTGCCTCAAGGCGTGCACGGTCGATCCTGGCGCCACAGGCCTCACAGAGACCGTAGATCCCGCTATCAAATTTGTTCAGTGCGCGATCCACGTCCTCCAACGTGGCCTCGATCTTGCGCCGAAGTGCCACGCCCACCGCCTGTTCAAAGGCATCAGTTGCGTCGTCAGCAATATGGTTGCTATACCCGATGCTTTCGTACTCAGCGGTCTCAATATGCTTCAACTGCTCTCGCAGTTTCCCCTGTTCCTCCTGCAGCTCCCGCCTCGCTCGATCGTACGAAAAAGGCATCTCTGTTCCTCCTCGGCTCACCACTACTCACGGTTCTTTTATTCTACTTCACCCCGTCTGAATTGGCAAGACCAACAAGGACAGGGATTTCGAAGCAAATCGAATGATCTGTTCCGGAATCCCGGACAAGGAAGGCTATCTACGCCTTGCGAACCCCGAGCCTAAGCGAATGGCCATCCACCTGATCCTGGAACACGGTAGCCTGATCTTCCGGCGCTCCAGACCGCAGTTCCACACTTAGCGTCTCCTCGGCTATAAATGCCCGCCACGATTCGATCGCCTCGGCCAGCTCTCCTTCAGCCTGATAGGTGGTGACAATACGGTCGTCGAGGTCGAAATCCGCTTCCTTGCGCAGGTTCTGCACCCGCCGAACCACCTCGCGCGCCAGCCCTTCGGCCTTGAGATCAGGCGTGAGCACGGTATCGACAGCGACAGTCACACCTCGCTCGGAAGCCACCGCCAGCCCCTCGCGGGGCTCCTCGCGCACCAACACTTCGTCCGGGGCCAATTCTACCGTCTCCTCCTCTACCTCGAGCTGCAGAGGGAGTCCCGCCCGCAGCCGTCTTACCGCCGCCAGCGGCTCCACCGCAGCCAGCTCCGCGCGCACCGCCGGGAACCGTCTCCCGAAGCGAGGACCAAGCAACTTGTTATCCGGTAGGAGGCGATAATTGACCAGCTCACTTTCCTGTTCAACGAAGTCAATCTGTTTGACATTCAACTCATCCTGCACCAGAGCCCTCAGATCTTCGTCCAATTCGTCGACGCCCGACTCTCGATGAATCAGGGCACAGGCCAGGGGTTGACGCAGCTTGATGTTCCGGCTGTTGCGGGCAGAGTGGCCGAGCGCAACCATCTGCCGGGTCAAAGCCATGCGGGCCAGTAGATCCTCATCTACCACGGCCGGGTCTGCCTGAGGCCATTCAGTATGGTGAACGCTCTCAAGGGCATCCGGACTCACCGAGCGCACCAGGTTCTGATACATCACATCAGTAACGAAAGGCACCAGCGGCGCAAGCAATCGACACAGCGTCGTCAGGACCTGATATAGCGTGGCGTAGGCAGCATTCTTGTCTGCATCACGTTCGCTCTTCCAGAACCGGCGCCGGCTGCGGCGGACGTACCAGTTGGTCAGGTCATCCAGGAATGGTTCCACGAGCATCGTTGCACCATATGCATCGTAGTTCTCAAGGCAGTCGGTAGTCTTGGCGACCACTTGATTCAAGCGGGCAAGGATCCATTTGTCAAGCGCTGTTTCACCCTCATGCCTCCGACCTGTGGGCTCCCAACCATCAATGTTCGCATACGTGACAAAGAAGGAATAGACATTCCAGAGCGGGATCAAGAACTGTCGTCTCACCTCGTCTGCCCTGCCGAAACCAAAGAGCAGGTTGTTCTCTGGCTTCTGGCGGCAATAGAGCCAGCGCATCACATCGACACCCATCTGATCGGCGGCCTCGTTGAACTCGATAGCATTCCCCCAGGACTTGTGCATCTCGCGCCCGTCTTCTCCCAGGAGCAGGGCATAGCTGAAGCAGGTCTTGAAGGGCGGGGAATTCTCCAGCACCGTCGCCATAGCCAGCAAACTGTAGAACCAGTTGCGGAACTGACCAGGGAAGGACTCGCTGATCCAATCGGCCGGATACCATCGCCGCCAGAAGTCCCGATTCGTCCGGTACTGGAGCGTGCTGAAACTGACAATGCCGGCGTCGAGCCAGGGATTGCCGACATCGGGAATGCGATTCACCTCCGCGCCACATTCGGGGCAGACGACGCGGACCGCGTCCACCCACGGGCGGTGGGGAGTATGTCCCTCGAACTCCTCCCAGCCCGCTGCCGCCCGTGCCCGCAGCTCCTCCCCATCGCCGATGACCTCGAAATGACCGCACTGCTGGCACTCCCAGATCGGCAGCGCCAATCCCCAGTACCGCTTCTTGCTGATCATCCAGTCATGCATGTTGCGCAGCCAGTCCAGCTCGCGATCCAACCCAAAGGACGGAATCCAGCGGATCTGCCGTGTCACATCCATCATATCGTGGCGGAGCTCGTCCATCGAGATGAACCACTCGTCCACCAACCGGAAGACCAGTTCGGTGCCGCAGCGCCAGCAGATGGGATAGCGGTGCGTGTAGTCCTCGACCTTGTAGAGCAATCCCTTCTCCTGCAGACTCTCGAAGATCCGCTCAGCGCTGTCGGAGACGGATGTGCCGGTCAGGGGGCCGAAGCCCTCCAGGAAGACACCCTCGCCGCTCAGAGGTGCAATGGCCGGGAGATCTTGCTCTTTGCCCAATTCAAAGTCCTCCGCGCCACACCCCGGAGCGATGTGGACGATGCCGGTACCCTCCGCCTCTCCCACCTCGTCCCACAGGATCACCCGGTGGGCCTGGGGGCTGCCTGCGGCCTGCTGCGCTGGCAGCTCGTCGAAGGGACCATCGTAGGTCCAGCCTTCCAAAGCTGTCCCCCGCATCTCCTCCAACACCTCGTAGCCGCCCTCCAGCATAGGAAGAGTTCCCTTGGATAGATACAAGACCTCGTCCCCCTGGCGGACCTTAACATAGGTCAGTTCTGGACCCACCGCCGCTGCCACGTTGCTCGTCAGCGTCCAGGGGGTGGTCGTCCAGACCAACAGGCTCTCCTCAGGCCGCCCACGCAGCGGGAAGCGCAACGTGACGCCAGGGTGCATCATCTCCCGATATCCCTCGGTGACGATCTCGTGCTGGCTGATGCCGGTGGCACAGCGAGGGCACCAGGGCATCACATCCCGGCCCTTGTACAGCCACCCCCGCTCCCAGCAGCGCTTGAGGAAGGTCCAGATCATGTAGTTATTCTCGGTAGAGAAGGTAAAATACGAGCCGCCTAAATCCGGCAGGCCCAGCCGGGCGACGATCCCTTCAACCGTGTCGGTAACCGGCCCCTCCGGTCCCTCGACGTTGATCACTTCCTCTGGATCATGCTGCAGGCGACGGGCCAGGTCTCGCAGGAAGTCGGAATCGTTCCAGTCCATCCAGTATCCCAAGCGGATAGACTGCTCAGTCTGGACAGCGGCGTAGCGAAGCACCCGCTCCTTGCACTTGCGGACGAAGCGCGCGATACCATAATCCTCAATGTCTTGCTTGGAGTGGAAGCCTTCCTCTTTCTCCACCTCGACCTCGACCCAGAGGCCCTGGCAGTCGAAGCCGTTCTGATAGCGAATACGGCATCCATTCATCGCCCAGAAGCGATGATATAGGTCCTTGTAGGTGCGCCCCCAGCCATGGTGGACACCCATCGGGTTATTGGCCGTGATCGGTCCATCGATGAAGGACCAACGCGGGCCATCCTTACGCAGCTCGACCAGCTTCTGAAAGGCGCCTGTCTCGCGCCAGAAGTCGAGTATCTGATGCTCCTGGGCCACGAAATCCACGCCTGAGGGTACCGGTTTAAACATCGCCATCTCCTTCATTATTTCTCGCCGCCGCCAATGCCACGACCAGCCGTTTGTTCATACGCCCCTTGCTCTTGTATTCACAATCTGCAGAGGGCCGACCTCGGAGGTGTTGGCTACGTGCGTGCCGCCGTCAGCCTGCATATCGAGTCCTTCAATCTCCACCACCCGCACCTGGGTGATGTGGGGCGGCAAGAGGTTGATCTTGGCAGAGCAAATCGGTCATTCTGCCTCCAAGTCGTACCAAAGTATGTCTGTGTAATCCCTGCACCCCAAGGCCCGCCAGAAGTCTTGGGATACCCGGTTGTTGTGCATCACCATCAACTGGAGATGGGAGACATCTCGCTCACGGAGCCAGATCTCCAGCGCCTCGAAGAGCGCCCGCCCCACCCCGCTGCGCCGCGCCGCCGGATCCACGACGATGTCCGTCACGTAACCATAGCGCTCGGGTTCAAATACAGGAACGGAGTCGCGCAGCATAGCCAAGATATGCCCGACGAGCTTCCCGTCGGCCACGGCCACAAACACACACCAGTCATCGTTGTCCCAGATGTCCTCGGCCAGATGCTTCTCCCACAGCTCCTCTCCCGCGGGCGTTGGGAGAGGGCGAAAGCGAGGATCCAGCCGGGCGTGGAAATCCATCATCTCCCGCCACAGCCGGAGCATCTCCGGTTTATCCTCTTCGGTGCCACGACGGACTGTGAAATCCATTCTCCTCCCACAACGGAAAAGCTCCCGCCCCCAAAGGGACGAGAGCCAAGTACTCCCGCGGTACCACCCTTGTTGCCCCACGCAAGCGGAGCCACTCTGCCGGCGACGCACGATCACCGCATCCGTGATAACGGGGGACGAACCCGGCCGAGTCTACTTAGAGCGACAGCCTATCGGCTGCGTTCGCCCGGTTCGGTCGGCAGCTTCGGAGGGATTTTCAGCGCGACATCCGCACCCGGATCTCACCTGCCCCGGGCTCTCTGGGCCGGCGCGCCGCGCTTACTCTTCTCCATCATAGCTCTTAAGAAGTTGGCACCATTATGCCACAGGAACCCCCGGCTGTCAAGCAGAGGATTCGCTTGTTAGGATGTCATTCGATCGTACAAGGACAGAAGATTCGCTACATGGATCTGCTGGACCAGGCCATTCAGGGGAATACGAGACAAGCCACAAGATTCAATGCTGGACTTTTGCAGCACATCTCGCCCCTCGCCGCTCTT
>Ga0180433_10004191_pt1 | contig 20444 bp, 4 predicted proteins | sample SS_ome_8_FD_132980 | JGI IMG/M metagenome (GOLD analysis project Ga0180433, IMG submission 132980) | Hypersaline lake sediment archaeal communities from the Salton Sea, California, USA - SS_1_D_1 metaG | ecosystem: Environmental > Aquatic > Non-marine Saline and Alkaline > Hypersaline > Sediment... | reverse complement strand
TAGAAATACTGCTAGGAAATTAAATAATAGGCCTAGAAAGTGCCTCAACTTTCAAACCCCACTAGAGGTCCTTGAAAAGTTAATAAAAAAGAAAGGCGTTGCACTTCGAATTTGAACTCAGGTCTCTTAAGATTTCTTCATCAGGCATACGTTCTTTATTCAGCTCATTTGTTGCCAAAATAAATCGACCAAGCCTTTCAAGTTCTTTTTTTATTTTATTCATATCGCTTGCCAATGTCGCCTCACAACGATATCCAACACAGATGGCTTCACGCCCTTGTTTAGGGCGGCCACGACCAGGGTGCTTTAAAACCGGAATTATTTGATAATGCAGCTGATAATACTTCAATTGCTTGGAAAAGTTCAACAAACGCTTCTCTGCATCAGCTTCACAACTAAATGTTTGGTTGCAAAGGTGCCAAAGCGTCTTGCTGTGCTTATCGTATGTTTTCTCCAGTTGCTTAAAGAAGGTTTTTTCAGCTCTGGCTCTACCTTTTTTCGAATCAACTAAAGCCCAGCGTTGCTCTATCCCTTCGTGCAAAACCTCAAATACATGCAGTTTGTTATCGGCATCTACCTGAACCCACTCGATCGCTTTATCTGCCTTTGTTAACCAACGTTTAGCTGCTTTATAATTGGCTGGAATCCGCGTTAACCAGGTCACTTGATTTAACTTTTTCAACGACTCTGGCGTGTAAAAAGCCGCATCAACTACAAATGGTATATTATCAGGCATGTTTGTTAAGGATAATTGAAACGCCTTCATTGACTTGACCGTTTCTTGAAAACTTTTTTTATCACTGCTATTTCCATTAAGTGCCTCAAACCAAATGGGTATGTTAGCATCACTAATTTGTGTCATTGTCACCGTAATTTGCTTCAGATCAGGTCGGTGATCTTTTGAGTAACCTAACATCGGACATGGGCTGCTATGATCATAACCTTCATATTCACCATATAAAGCGATAGATGTACTATCCAAATGATAGCTGCCTTGTAATAAATGATTTTCTAAACAAATCTCGTAGGTTATTTCACTAAATAATTTTGTCGTACCCTATTCGGCTATTGCATCGAGATTTCGCCCAAGCATGTCATCGTTAAAATCAGCATGACTGAAGTCACCATCTAAGAGCAGATCCACAGGCTTATCTTCAAAAAAATAGGGTGAAAGATACAAGGTGCGATTCACATAACCCATCCCATTTAAAAGCATCGCTGCAGCTCGGTGGCCGTGTGATACTTTGCCGCCTTTTTTACGATCAAGCGGTAATCGTTGATTAATTTTATTAACAATATCCAATTTTTTAATGGTTGAGGCCACCAATCCAAGATGACCTAATTGTTCAGTTCTGTAGGTTTCTGCTGGCGTATCCATATCGATTAACTCTTCAATCAAAAAGATGAGTTTAACTCTTTTTTTGTTTAAGGCTTGTAAGCTAATGTCCATAATTGCTGTGATCTATCGACTATACATGGGTTTTTTATTTGAAATTTTCCGTTTAGTGGTGCGGAATGTGAGTTAAAAAATTACAAAATTTAAATCTTAACGCATTTTTAAAATTGAATCCCTCTTTCAAGACCCGCTAACAATCCAAAGTCCAAAATCTAAGCAACTGGTTAAAATATAAAATACCCTGTTACCATTTACTTAAATCATCTTATTTCAGATCCAACACCCGCACAATGTCTAGCGGCCCTATAGAGATTGATTATAAAAGTATACATATCTTAGCCTTTTACGTTTAATAAGCGATTTCCTAAGATTGTGCTTAATCATAAGCTAATGTAAATCTTAAAGGGGGTATATGCTACCCCCTTTAGTTATCATAATGTAGATTCAACCTGAATCTCTAGCTAAGAGATGCTCCTGCTGCTGCAACAACTTTGCATGCTTGGGTTATTTGTTCATTGAGCGGCGCAAGAGCTTTGTCTGCATGTTCCCGACTTGCTGATGTTATCCTGAAGTAATCAACAAGCTCATCATCATCTTTGTGGACTGAAGATTTAATGCCTGCTGTTCCTTTTTTATGACACCATTCTTCAATAATATTAGACACCTTATTTTGCAAATCTTCATCAACCTTTAATGTTGCCGTAGTATAAGCAACATTTACCACACATCTCATTTTATTATCAGGGTCTGGTGATGGCGTTAAAAGTTTACTCGATTCTGGCTCTGGTGCTTTTTTAGGTTTAAACATGCCATGTGTAGGCACTCCACTGGATGATTCTGAAGCTGGTTTTTCTGCTTCTGGAGAAGCTTTGCCTTCTTCTTCATCAGTTTCCTTTAATGAAGTATCTGCTGCAGGCTTGTCTTTACCTTTTATTGCTTTCTTATCTTCTTTTGCATCGCCTTTTTTGCCTTTAGCCTCGTCTTTTCCCTTAACACCTTCAAGTTCTAATCGCTTCATACTATAGGCATGACTACTCTTCAATGCAGCTGTTGCCGTTCCAACCATCCCGTTAACAATTTTTTCAAGAACATTCGCATTTGAATCGACGATGGCCTTCAACATTTTTTGAGATTGATTAAGAGATTTACTAATCTCCGTGGATATTGCTTTAAAGAAGTCTGCCATTTCAGAATCATAGTTACGCACTGTCACGTTATAATCTGCAAGTTGACCGCCTACAAATTTTCGATTTGCGTCTAACTCCGCAGAAAGCTTATCTCGAGTTGCCTGTATCTCCGCCAAAATAGTTACATCATCGATTTGAGACTTAATAGCTTCACAGGCCTTTTCAGCATCCGCTTTACCACCTATTTTATAATACTTGTCATATCGCTTATTGTACTTCTTTACATATTCATCAAGTCTTTTTCTATGCTTTTGTATACTCTCGTTAATAGTTTCATAATTATTTGTTGCTTCAGTATAGAACGTTTGCACTGATTCCAGTATGGCATTAAGTATGCCTGTACGAACTTTTTCACCTCTTTCTTGAATTTGTATTAAGGCATCATACATTCTAGTTTGTGAGTCAACGATAGCTCGTGCAGTTAGAGCAATATCACTAGCAATAGCTGTACTGCTTTCTAAGGTATACACGTACATTCTCTCAAATGACGATACAAGATTAAGAGTAAGTAATGAACCACCTGATAAAGTTCCCTTATTAAGAGCATCGAATTGTTGCTGTGTTTTATTATAATCTGCAGCAAGCCCAGGGAATGATTGTACGATTTTATCAAGCGTAGTGAATCCTTGACTAGCTGCACCACGTCCAACCTCACCCCAGGTACTGGGAACTGTTAGTGCTAATTGCTTATCTTTATCTGTACCAGTGTCTGTAGTATCACCACCATACATTTTAGTCTCCTTATTTTTATGATCGAAATAAAATTCTAAGAGTGTCGTTAGTTCTGTAAAGATATCACTAATTGATTCTGAGGTCATCATCTCATGCAGGATTAGTTTACTCTTTAATTTACGCATACCTTCATTAGAGGATTTAACATCAAAACAAATACTATCTGCAAATCTTCGAGCATCATCTTTCTCTGCTGCATACATACTTTCAAGGTCAGATTGACTTGTTGGTTCAAAGTCACTAGCAAATGTTTTTATTTGCTCTGATAACCTATTATAACGCTCATTTAAAAATACATTCAGACATAAACTTATAACAGTATTCTGAATAAGCGTTGCAGTGTGACGAACTAACTCACTGTTGATTTCAACCTCTTTCTCTGCGATTTTACGAAGTATCGTTTTTAGTTCTCTGTTACATGCTCTTAACTTATCTTGGCATGCTCTCCTATGGTATAACACTAGGAATCTCATACCTGTTGTAACAACATCTAATGCAGCATCTTTAAATAAATCAGAAAAGAACTGCGATCTAGTATGTGATAAGTCTCTGGTATGTCTTTCATCGATATCATGATGTGTTTCAACTACGACCTGTTGCTTTCTTTTGTACAATTTCTGAAATTGCTCGATCAATATCGCAGCTTGGTCGTCAACAGAGCTATCTTTGTGCTTACCTTCTTCTGTATGTTGTGCAAATATATTTACAATATGATTGATTGTATCTTTTTTAATGTGATAACCACCTATTTCAATCGTGCCATCTTGAGTCTCACTATATGAGTCACTTTCTCCTGTTTGCTCTTCTATAAGACCATGTTGATGTCCATGGTGATGTGAGTCATGTACAGTGTGATGTAAACCTTGGTCCTCATGAACAATATCGTAAATCTGCTTAAATTTAAGGCCCATATCAAGTGCTCTTAACGAAAGAAAGAAACCTGACTCGATCGTTCGCGTAATATTTGCCGTCAAACTTGCGTATATCTTAGCAACTAAACGATTACGTCTGATCGTATAGTTATCGTGTAGCATCGTATTCATACAACTGAGATGTCTACGTAGGAACTTTGTTCTTTCTGCCTGGTCTCGATCACTTGTACAGTGCGTATCTGCTGCAAACTTTTCGCCTGCTTTTCCACGAAATAGGTTTTCTTTAGTGCAACGAGTTAAATTTATAACATAGTTACCACGAGTAATAACACCAATTTCAACCAGCCGATTCGACATAACAGATGCATATTTTTTTGTATCCTTTTCTAATCTTAATGTGAGTAACTCATCTATTTTAGGTAAGCTCTTTTCTGCGCGTAACAGTAATTCGGTAAACTTGTTATCAAATGTTGACATCAAGTTAAAATGTGCATAGTGGCTTCCTAAAACATTGTAAGATAGAGACGGTAGAAATTCATCTACAACTTTTTCCAAATCACTTATATACCTATCACTAGCTAGTAATGCATCTGCACCATAAATACGTTGCAAGCAGCGTGTCCACATCCCTTTTTGAAATAAGCTTTGTAACTGAGATTCAATATAATGTCTTACACCTGGCTGAATACCTACTACTAGCATTTGACCAGCTGTCTTGATCGCTACATTTTTACCAATTACTTGTGATTTTCTAATAAAGGCTACCTTGCCATGTTCGAGAACTTTACTTAGCGCGCCTTTACCAAACAGTCGCTTTGTACTCCGTTCTGCCGCCTCTGTAGCTAACGAGTTTGCAGTAGATTTAGTTGCAATGTTACCTGCTTTAACGGCATGAGAGATTGCAGTAGTAATGCCAGCAAAAGAGAATGATAGAATATAGCTTAATGCTTTTTGTAACGTGTAAGCCTCGAGTGAAAATTGCCGAGTCAAAAGTATTTTTGGAATGCTAAATAAATCGAAAAAACCATCTGTTAATAGTATCTGTCCTACCGTTACCCCAAAGCCACCCGTAAGTGCAATCAGCATGGTGCCTGCAACCATCTGTGCAGCTGAGGATCCAACAACAATAGAAAGACCAACATATGGGATAGGTAACTTTTCAAATAGGTTCACGATATACGAAAACCCATATGAATTCGCAAGGCTAAGTGTGAACGAATCATTAATAGCGATTGCTAACCTATCGTGAGCTGGCGTTGCTTGATATGTTAGCTGCTCAGAGTGTAATGCACTCAATCTATCTGCAATTTTACGTGTAGTAGCAATTTTTAAGTTTGATACTCTAAAGATTGCTTTTTCACTAGCCTTGCCTAACGCTCGAGGTATCATATGTAGCTTATCGCGCTTAAGTCCTTCAAAGCGGCAATCTACAGGTCCTTGATAACTACTAATAACACGATCAGCAAATGCTTGTGATATCTTAGGAACAATTAAGCAAGTATCAGCCTCTAGTTTACTACTAACAATAGTGTTTAAGACTTTATCAAGATCCTCTTCTGTTTGCAGAGGTATTTCTATAGACTCGAGTTGCTTGAAATCGAAATCTTCAGACAGTAGCTGGCTAATAGTAACTTCATGTTGCACTTCTACTGTTTTCCTTCTTATTGAATCAACAGCTTGAGCAACATCATCACTAATAGAATGTGAGCGTTCGCAACAGATAAAGGTTGCTTTCTTCAACAGTTTTTTATGCTTAGATACAAATACACGCCATAATTCTACATTTCTGAAGTCCTTAATCACAAGTAAAGGGTTGTCGCTGGTTTTCATTATTTCAGGGAGCAATTTGTGAAATTCGTCGCTCTCCTTCATGACGTAATGCAAGTGGAGTGTAACTTTTAGTAACTCGATGCCGTACAAATCATCATATGTATAATCTTTAATTTGATGTGCGACTTCAATTACAAAATGTGTTGCTTCTCCAAAATATCTTTTCATACCTTCATAAAGCATACCAACGCCTGCAGCTAAGTGCACACCTATTCTCAATGCTTTTTCTGTTAGGTTCAACGGCGTATCTAGTTCTTTCAATTGCTTCTTAAGAACGTCTGTTTCATCTAAAGATTCTTGTACTTTTCTTTTAATTTCTTTACGTCTGTTAATTGGGAGCCATTGACGTACTGTCTCTGATGCTTTTGTTAAATCGTCATGTGGTACTAGTGGACCATTCATAATAACGTCAATAGTTGATTCTTTATTCAGGAAATATTTGACGGCATCGATATCATAAAAAGCAATTGCATCATTATCTACTTTTTTCAAGTAGGTGAAGTCAACAGTCATGACTTCACTTTCATCTAATTCGTACTCTCGTGCAAACTGATCCATTTCGCTAACAGGAATTTGAGCGTACGTCGTCCTGGTCCTTGCAACACGATGAACTGTCACATTTGCCTGCATCTCATGCATAGACTGTAATACGTGGTCACACGATCTAGCTAGCGCACGAAATATATCCCTTTTTTGATCTAAAAATTTAAGTGTGTGATTAACTTGTCCAATACCACTATGTGATAAGTCGATGGATAAATCTGTTTGTATACCTGCTCTTGAGATAGAAATATTTTTCAACAATGCACTAGCTATGATTTGCTTGATCTTCCTGAGGCGCTCCTCTATCTTTTGTTTAGCCTCCTTGTCACCTGAATCAATGTCGGTCATCGCCATATTATATAGCGCCATGAATGCATATGATTCATCCAGCTCTGCAGCATGCTTAAAGCATTCAGCTGCTACTTGGCTATAAATCTTTTTAAAAGACTCATAATAAACGACCTCATATACTCTCCACAGCCATTGGAGTGAATAATGTAGGTGCTCGTTACCAAGCTGTATCGCATAAAAAGGATTATGTATGATCGCTAACCCTTTTTTACAATCATCATCAAGCGCAGTCTCAAATACTGTAAAATTTTTCTTTAACTGTTCAAGGTCTTTAAAGTCTTGTAGTTTTAGCCAGATAGCCCATCGTTCTTGTATAGATTGTCTTTTATATTTCTTAAATTTAGCGACATCCATGCCCCTTACAACATCAGTATTTTTTGACATCAACTTATTGAGTAATTCTAGAAATCTTTCAAAGTAGTAATCTTTATTTGTCAGAATAACAAGCTCTTCACTTAGAGCATGACTTAATTCAACTTTGGCTAACTCATCACGTTTACTTAATATCTCTACGATTGAATCGAGATTCATATTTTCAGCACCCTTGCCTAGCTGAAAACGAATATCTTCTTTATTAAGAATGAACTGTGAGCTACCAGGCTCACCTTTTCTCCCACCCCGGCCTGTTGCTTGCGCTTCCACGCGACTGTTCGCAAAAATAGTTGTTTTTATAACGTGGATACCACCACACTCTCGTACACTGCCACTAATGTTTATATTTGTACCGCGACCAGCTAGATTGGTTGATACAACAACGGTGCCTTTTTCAAAGATATGTTTAATATTCATATGCTGAGAGCTATTGCTATCAATATAACCGACCAAGCGTATATCTAAGTGTCGATTTTGGCTAAGCATTCTATCTAAAAGTTTTTGAAATGCCTGGGCAACAAGCATGCTCTCAAATAAGGCAAGTACGACCCTATTCATTCTTGCTTGAGTAATCGAAGCTCGTAAAATTGCCCGCAGCCAACTAAATGAATCATCACAAATAATTTCTTTAAGATCGAGCATACGTCCGGCTCGATGTGTAGGAACATCAATACAATCGGCGTTATAGCTTTTACTGTCAGTCAGATATAAGTGCTCAGAATCCTGACCCAATGTTCCTGATACACCAAACAAATTCGCCTTATATTTTTTAACATAAGCCAAATTTGAGAGGTAATTTGTTGTTAAACGTTCTGGAGTTATTCGTAAGCCATGTTTGATTTGTAAAAACTGATTCAAACCATCAGCTAATGAAGTAGAATTTAGTGTAATACCTGTATTTTTAAAGTCTATCGGCCTTATAACTGGTTCTTTATCATCATTTTCCTCAATAGTGTACTGGCCTTTATAAAGGTACGTATACCTTGCCGTTAACATACTTCTGATCCAAGGACGGATTTGATTTTTTATGAATGCTTCTAAATGCTTTGGTAGTAATAATACTGTTTCATCTGTTGAATATAGTTTCTTGCTAACTTCATCGTATAGTGTGTTCTCAAGCTTAAGGAATGAATCTTCATCAAGCTCAGGTAATTCACCATATTTATTTTCATAATCAGACATTGTCCGCCAGATTATGACGTAAATGACTTCTATAAAATCAAGACCAGGCATCAGGTCAGCCAGCATGGCAAGACGTGTTCTCTCATCTACTAAAAGATTATCAAGCTCATCAATAATAATGAAATTACCACGTCGCTTCTTCATTACTTTTTCTTTGACTTTTTCTATATTCGATTTGAAAGTACTAAAATCATATCTGCTTCCAAGCGTACTTAATCCACTAAAGAAATGTCGCAAGTAATCAAACTGAAAGTTGCTGAGTTGACCATATACAATGTCTTTTTCATAACAGCCCTTCTCACCACTAACATAGCTATGATCATCATTGCTAGCGACACTTAATCCAAAAGTTGCGTAAAAAGATGTTAAGTCATTAAAATCTCTGTTCGATAATATAGGTGAGCTCGTCACAATATCTACATAGTCGCCAAGGATGCATCTATACACTGCCGCCATAGCGATGATAATACTTTTGCCTTCGCCTGTTCGAATTTGCAGAAAACGCCCTTTATCTTCTTGTTTCGTCATGAATAAATAAAAAGCGATTAATTGAGATACTCTTAGTGGATAAGACTGTGTTAATTTACATGCACGCATTAATACAGCACATATTTCTGCTTGTATATTTTCTTTAAGACGCAGTTTATTCCAGTGCTTATTAAGATGCTTAAACCAGGCTCGTATAATCGCTTCATTCCAATCACATATCCCCTGAATCTTGAGTGCTTGTAGCTTAATGGGACGTTTATATCCCGATGGCAAAGCAGCACAATCCGAACCTGAATATAATCTTCCAGATCTTATAATGACCTGACGAATTTGTGCGTATAGTGCTGGTGGAAGCTTACAGTAATCACTCGACCGGTTCAGCTTATCAAGCTCAGTTAACAGCACATCAATTGACGAGTCATCACTCATTGCACGTAAATTAAATTTCCTCTGTACGGAATGATGTAGTTTTATAAGTATGTTTTCTGAACCCGTCGACAGCTTGATCTCTTCAAATGTTGCAGCATCAATTTGATATGCGTGACAGTACTCAAGGCAATCTAGTCTATACATAAGGTCTTCAAGTGAATGCTGTCTGCTCGTAAAAATAAATCTATGTATATTCTCACGCTTCCAATTAAGTTCTTCATCTACAAGCAGACGGCTACACACCTGCGTTACGTCAAATGCGTATGTTTGCGCCTCATCAAATGGCATACGAAGCTTAGACATCATAAAGCGCATTAACAGTTCATTTATTTGTGATAATGTACAGTAGTTATATAGCTCGGCAAATGAAGTTAATTTAACATCCTCAGTTAGCTCATTTGTAACAAGTTCTCTGAAATACTGAGCCGGTGCAGGTAACGTTTGAATTAAACAAAAGAATCTCTCTGCTTCGCTTGCAGTATACTTTGCAAAATTGCTATCTATATATCTAAAAAACTTATCTAGTAACGTGCTATCTGTAGTAAACGCCGTAATTGCCACCACTAACCCATTAGATAAGCCACCAACTATGTTTGCTGAGATCCGTTGCTCTAGCCAATATCGGTAAACATCTTCTATACCTCTAATTAACATATAGAAGTAGATATTCATCTTCGTAAATTTAGCTATAGATTTGTCCTTATGCAGCTTGAACCCAAGCATTTGTTTAAGATGTTTATTTAGTTCTAAAAGTGAATTGTTATACTTGTACATTTGATTAGTAACAATGTATAGAAACTGCATTGTCAGTTCTTTATCGTCCTTAAAACCAAAACGTTGAATTTTTAGGATTGTCTCACGCAGTTGATCGACTGTCTCAAAATTGAATGTATCTACACAAGTTCGATATAAGTGTCGATACAAATATCTTTGTGCAAGATCAGTCGTTGATATTTTCTTATCAGGATCTATATTAATCTTGTCATCTTGGTCCTTGTAAGCCATGACCGTCAATATCATGTTTATTGATGCATGATTATTTGATGGATCTGTATGCTCTAATACAGTCTTACCTGACTTAGGGAAATGACTTAGCACTACTGGACGCAATGCTTTTAAGAATGCTTCTGGATCGATTTTTATTCTTTTGCCACGACAATACAAACAGGATATACAACGTGAAAGTGCTGAAACAACAGCCCTATCACCTTCACTGTATGATTTTGGTTTAGTGTATTTTGCAATTTGAGCCACCAACTCTACCATGTGCTTTATTAGCGCGACACTTGGACTGGCTATTTCTGGAAGTAGTTTGTATAAAATTTCACATGCATTAACGATTAAACTTGGTTCTGATTTGTTATTGCATAATTTGACTATACTCTTCACTACACTCAGTGCTAAATTTGAATCGATATCAATCTTGCAACTTAGGACTAGTAAATACAGTATATTTAATGAAGCAACTGGCAATGCATGTGCTTCGAGTGATTGCTTGATATATTTAGTGTAAGTAGAGAGTTTTATGTTATCAGCTTGACTCAGGATGATGTGACGTAGCATGGCAAGTAAATTGATATAGTCACCAGTACCATCTAAAGTTTTGTATATTAAAGTCTCTAACTTAAGAACACATTGAACGACAGCATCACACACATGTGACGATATATTTTGTTGCTGCAACATAATATGATTAATTAGGAGGCGAATCGACTCTGTTACACCACTCTCTAATTCTTTTTTGATATGACGATACAGCATGGATGGTAATTTACGACATATGCGCTTCGATAAATCCTCAATAGATAATACTCTTTTGAGATATAAATTAAATTCTTCCAGACTTGCTTCACCAGTGGAAATTCTATCATAGTTTTGTTCTAAATCTATAAATCTAGAGGCCTGATGAGGCATCACATTTGGCAGTATCAATAATCTATTTTTAGCACGAGGTTCAGCGGAAAAATCATAAAGTTGCTTTCGAGCAATATTAGCTCTTTCATTATCAAAACAAGTTAAATATTTAATGAGTTCTAGCACGGCTGCTATAACGCTATTAGCATTACCTCCATTACGTAGGAATGCATCAAAGTTCAATTGCAATAATTGGTTGATTGTCGCATGCAACTCATCATGGCCATATTTATCTAAAATCATCATTAAAAAGTCTTCTGGATAGACCTTAAATGCTTTTGCGTTATCTCGTTCAGCCCACTTGCATAAAGCTTGCAAAATCTTAAGTTGATGAGCACAACTCATATTAGGCCATAATTGCGATATTGCTCTCATAACTTTAGGAAGATCATATGGGTATTTATCAAGAAAGATTATAAGGAGTTTTATCCGTCTGCTTGTGCTTTGTTTATCATCATTTATCAACAAGGTCAGTTGGATTTTTTTTAACTCTTCACTTTTGAGAACGTGCTTACCCTTTTTATATATATCGACATTTTGAAGATTAATGATGGCGTCACTGAGCGATTTTTTCCGGCGCAAGTCATCCGTCTCATAGAAAACATCTGCTAGCAACTTGAGATGTCGATAATCACGATATTTTACTTGAGTTGACGAGTACTTTGAGCATGCTAGTAAACACTTACAAAGTGTTTCTCTTGTATCATCACTATAAATCTCACTCCCATAATAGTCACATAAAATCGTAAGTAAATTAGATTCGTAGCACACATGGTCAAGTGACATCGCTAGGATACGCAGATACTGATTGAGCTGATTAGTTTCAGTAGTTGTCAGTTTTGACTTATGAACAAGCGTATTAAGATTTGCTACCATCAAGTCAAATATATTTTGACTCAAAACAAGGTCTCTTTTGAGACCTGATTCTATGATTTCAAATACAATTGCTGGCGTGTCACTAGTCTCATCTAGCACTCGTTGTATTAGTGCCAACTCACCTGGAAATGATATATTTCTATTTTTTAATAGTAGTATTAGATCGAGTAGAGTTTCGGGTGATATTTCTATGTAGTTAATCAAGCCAGATAAATTAGATTTCTCAATAGACTGTCCATTTTTAATCGCTGCTTTAACGATTCTAAGCACATACTCTATGTTGGATTTTTTAGTATGTTTTATTTTACATAAGGCATTTAAAAGATTGTATGAAAGTAATTGTCCACTTCTTACATGTTCATAAATAGCTTTCAAGTCATTTAATGGTATAGTCTTCTTATCTTTGGCTAATTCCTTAAATGATTTAGCCTTGCGTTCTTGTTTGCATGCCTCTTGATATTTCGATACAAAATGTGAATCAGTAAGATTCTTTTGCTTAATGATTTTGCTTGCGAGTTTAATTGAGCGTTCACGTATGTCATTGTGGGGACAATGATAAAGTATATCAAGAAAAAATGTATAACTTGTATCGCTAAATCTATACTCTAATGACGCCGCATAGGTAAGTATTGATAAGACTGATCCAAGCCAGACATCATCATTTATATCACGACTTTCAATATGAACTTCAATATGTCTTATAATTGGGTTAATAACCTTAGAATCGTACTCACTATGATAGTTATCAACAGACAACATACCTGCCTTTGAATACAAAGCTAGTTGCCGGTCGATAATTTCAACTATATCACGCTGCACCTCGCTGTTATGCTTATGTAAATATTGTGCTAATTTACTTAGACACTCTATACTTAGGTAACATTTAAAGAGAGTTAAGTATCCTAGTAACTCAATCACACAGGAAATTACTTCATAGCTTTCGTATCCGTCATTTAAATATACAATGGCAGCATTGACTGCACGGGGACTTATTATCTGTAGCCCTTGATTTTTATGCTTACATAAATGCCGAATTGCCATCAAGTAATTCAATTTGGCATCAGCGTTGGCAGTACTCATCATATTTCCAATGATGGTCGCACTATGTGTGCTTACTTTGTTATTTTCAGTAATTGAGAGGATTATGAATGATGCATCTCTCTGCATTGGTCGTGACATAGTATCACCAATACTTTCTACAAAAGCATCTATAACTTTTCCGCTAAATTTTCGAGATGCAAAACCTTTGTTTAGCGCTTTATATGCTCCTTCGTGGAGGTCATTTCTATTAAAATATCGTATTAAGATATATCCTATCTCATCACGTAATTGATGCGCATCATAACTAAGTAAACTCAGTAAAAATGCAAAGGTATTATGCGTGAGAGCGTTATCATTATAGTCACCAGATAATTTGAGCAACTTAGCAAGTATTTTCTCGCATGCCACTGGTTTCTTTTTGTTTCTGGCTTCAATGTCAAACTTTATGATCTTCAGTGTCTTTTTCGCCAACTCAACATTAACTTCACTTTGCGTTATCTTCTTGTAGAGCAGATCATAGATTTCTGTAGTTATCGTAAAGGTATGAGTACCAGACATGTCAGCAACTAAGTTGAGGAAACTTGTTTCAATTTCTTCACTGTGAGCTTCAGGCGCTGATAAGTTAGCAAAACACCATGATTTTAAATCAGTTAATTGTTTTTTGGATAATTTATAGTGCTCTTGTCTTGCAAGAATACCCCTAAGCAAACAGTATGACCGATTTGTAAAACCAGACTTATCAATGTGATTTTTCGCAATCTTAATGCAAAACTGCAGAATACTTCTGTTTTCAATACAGAACTTGGTCTTCTTAGTAGTCAACTCAATTAAAAAGTCAAAAACTGCTTTATTGATGCCTACAACAGTTTCGGGTTCTTCATCTGTCATAGGTGACACGAATCTATCGATGACATACTGTGATGATTCTGCATAAAATACTCCGCCCTGGCGCAACACTTCTGATAATATTAATATAGCGTTGTATACAGCATCATGATCAAACTTATTTTTTATGTTGATGACTTTAGTAATTAAACGGTGAGCATGCAGATCAACAGTAGTTTTATGTGCACGTAGCTTTTGTAGTATCTGCCTAGAAATCAATACACTTCTTTTTCTATCAGTGACCATACCAACAACATGCCGCAGTTCATCACCAATAATTGAAAGAGATAGCATAGCATCAGATGCTATCTCTTCATTTGCAGACGAAGTATATTTGTAGAGCAACTCTGACCAAGCAGTTTTATCATGTGCAAGACACTCTCTATAATGGCTCAAGAATGCATATATAGCTGTAATAGCAAAACTGTGGATATGATCTAAAGCAGTGCTAGGCAATACGATATTACTGATAGCTTCAGCAATTGGGGTCGTCTTGGCACTTCTGTTTTGTACAAGCCAATTTAAAATTCTAGCACCTAATACTAGTGCGGCATGTCTCACCTTTCTATCTTCATCGTTACAGCAATTAGATAAAATAATAATCATTTTATCTATCAATGCCTTATCACTCGGTAATTTCAAACTCATTTGTTGACTTAATATTTTTAAAATCTGATATGACTTCTTATCGTCAGGCTTATCCCACTTCAGTGAGATATTAGATAAGTGTTTAGAATGAATTGGTTTACCTTCTTCTGAAAGTGATTTTACTTTATAAAAAGTCACATCATAAAAAATATCAAAGAAGGATGTAATTGCATCATTAAGCAATACAACTTTTCTTTTGCTTCGCATACATCTCATCGTATCAACAAAAAACATTGAGTCTTTATGCGTTATATCAGCCAAACACTGTCTTATTATATTTAACTCGCACTCTGATGGTTCACTTCCATTCTTAGCCCTAGCTGCGACGATGACAATTAACCAGTGTATGTCATCTATATTTCCTTCGTTTTGCTCTATGAGTTTTTTAGTTAATCGATCAAAGTTGTCATTATCCTCTTTCCTAATAATTTGATGACCATATAAAATGCGATAACTTAATCCTAAGGCTGCGAGTCTGCGTGCTTTGGCTAACGATTCCGACAGTGTATCGTCAGACTCAACATCTTTTATAGCTGTATATAATGTTGCAGTAGCATCTTTTGGCAAATTCATATTATGCTGGCATAAATAGGACAAAATCCTAAACGTATATATGGATTGCTTAGCAAAATCAGTCGATCGAATCGACTTCTCATACAGAAGTCTCTTAAATCCATCCATTGAATCTAGATTTTTATCGTAAGCTCTAAGCACGTACATAAGCTTGTTGACACTGAAGTTTTTTGCACCCTCTTCAGATTGAACCTCTCTACTAAACGCTAGTAAATGCATATTGGTAGTCTTGAGGAATTGCTCTAAAATGTTGAAACTAGCGTCGTCTACCAAGTCATTAGGTTTCTTATACTTTTCTTCATAGTTTGCAATATCCAGGTACTCTTGTTCATAGTCTTCTTCGATATGTTCATGTTCATATGAGATTGCCATTTCTTCTCTTGTGCGATCATGTTCATGTACCTGTGTTTTGACAACCGTATCACTGGTCTTCACATGGCGCTTCAATTTTCTTTGCTTTGTGATGCTTTCATTCCAATCATCACTATCATCATGATCTGTAAGTGAACGCCAAAATGTACTTTCGTCTGGCCTACTACTGCTACTTGTTGAGTTTAATACTTGCTCAAAAAAACTAATGCCACATGCAGCTTGATTCTCATGCCACCTCATTCTCAAATGACTTAAACTTTTATAAACTGATGGAATAAATGCTATTCCAAGCAATGACGATTGTGCTGCGATTTCGTCAACATCTTTGATATACGCTTGAAATATTACTTTCAATGCATCGCTATTGTCTCGCAGATACCCCTCTGTTTTCTTGCAAACTAATCTTCTTAACTCATCAACTTGCTCAGTTGTGGCTTGTTTAAATGTCTTTCGATCTTTTAAAAACATCTGTGCCGATATAACAGCTCTAAACAGACCACTACTATCACAGTGAATTTCTCTTAGTATAAATTTTTCGCCGCGCACTATGAGCACATCATAATGCCCCTGACCAATATTGAATTGTGTAAGAAGCAAATGAATTGTTGACCGAGACTTGTGAGGTTTAGCAGGCTTACTATGCCGAGCTGAACTTATATTACCAATGTACTCTTTATGGATCACTATACGTACATCAAGAATATCTTCTATTCGCCCTATTTCAAACAAACTTCCCCATGTATCATGGCTTAGTAACGATTTAGCATATCGTTCATGAAATGAATACAAATACCCATTAATCTCATTGTCTAACGCTTCTATGATTTTTGCATATTTGTTTTCTTCATCAACGCCAGCTGGCATAGTATTCCCTCAACCTTAAACCGAAAATCCATACAACGTATATAACTTGGCATAGATGCCATCATACGATTAGATCAGAATACAATTATCACTACTTGATGGAGCAACGTCTGTACTTGCCCCTTCATCTGGGCGTTCAGGACCAAACATCAAAGCCTTCTTGTCTGAGAGTGACACGAAGTTCTGTGGAATTTTGCCAGTATTCGCGAAATACATACATGCGCTTAACAATCTTGTACACGCTCGTTCAGGCGTATGCTGAATCATAATCTTGCCTGGTTTTTTTGGGTTTGTAGTAACGAGTGGATGGTCACTTAGCAGTTTGATGCCATGTTCTATACCAGGTAAGCTATCATCACTAATCCATATACCAATAACCGCAGGTTCATCACTTGTATCGTAACTCATTTTAGTAATAAATTTCGAAGACTGTGAAAGCTTATCTATGATCAAGTCTTGATTCATGCTTTCATTTGATATAATCAATTTAGTTTTCTTCTTTTCCTTGTTCAATTTCACTTGGATATTCAAATATGACATATCTAAAAATTGTTTTATCTTTTCCTTATGTGCTTCTATGACATCGTCTTTTAGGACTGCATTAAAACTAAACTTAGCCCCGTTCTTGTCTTTTATATATTTACTTTTTGGAATAACACTACCAAGTTTGCCAAGTTTTTCTTCTGGCAACTCCATTTGCCGATCATGCATATGCTCATGCCATAGTTCAGGTAGACACTCAAGCTCATATAATCTCACTAATACTTCATTCGTTACCGGGTGACTATGAATACATTCTACTCGTTGTATCTCAGTTAGCAGGCCTTTTTCTATAGAATGTTCACTATCTCGCTGCTCAGAAAAATTATTTAGAAGCGTATTTGCAACTCTATTTAATTGATGCCAAGCATAGTCATAACCTTGCTTCTCACATGACCTTAATTGTTCACGAATATGTTCAGCGGACATCACTAAAGGATGTTCAATTGTAAAAATTTCTAGATAGGCTGCGTTATCAAGCAACTTAATAAAGCTACCAAGCAAGGTATAAGCAGCATCAATGCGATCAAGTAATCGTGCATGTTTACGACCAACATCAGTAGCATCTGAGTTCAAATCACTTAGTTGCTTCTGTATGAAAGCTGAAAAATAGTGTTTTAATGAATTTTCTGCTGCTGTAATAGCTCTTAAGTTTAACGATTCATCACAATCACCTGCTAGTGAAACTAATTTTGCTGGTCTTGAACGCTTCTTATGATACAACTCATTTGTCTTCTTGTAGGTTTCAGTAACGCGATACACGCTATGGGTATCATCACCGAACTTCATTGTAACTGTGATTGCATCACTAAATGTTGTAGTCAATGCGTTAAACCCTGCTTTCAACTTTACGTAGTCAGGATCTTTACCATACATTGCCTCAATAGCAGGATTCAACATGCCCATAAAGCCTCCGCCACCCATCGGGAATGCTCCCATGCTGTGACCCCTACCACTTTTAGCTGCAAAAAAACTTGCCATACGTGCATTGCGCATATACGGCATTGGACCTGTGTCATTCCATGCGCCTATTTTTTGATAATCTTTTTTAACCGTAGTCAAATCAGTTGGCGCCCCAAAGCTTAACTTTCCATTCGTTAACATAGCACCGAAACAAATACGACTGTCTAATGTAACTCCCATTGCCTCTCTTAGAAATTTAACAATAGCATCCTTTGCCCCAGCTGAGCTTTTCAATTTTTCTCTATCAACAATATCTTCAATATCTAATTCAAGCCCGTCAAATACCTCTGACATATTTTTAAGTAAATTAAATTTAAATGACTTCGTGGGATTATGCTCATACTCATAACAAAAAGCTTCATCTCGATAAAATGCTTGCAGGGCTTCCAATGCTTGTTGGTACTGGTCAAACAAAGATGTAATGAATGTCGGTAAATTTGCAATAGCCTCAATGAATTGTAGATATTGCAGCCCGCCGCTACGGTAGTACTCAATTTGACTTTCTATATCACTATAGCTAGCAATAAGCCTGTCTGGCGTCATGCCTATGTGTCTTATAAGTATTGCACTGCTTACCAACCACATATTTATATTAACCATGTCTTTTTGTGGCAGGCTTTCGAGACTATCAAGAGCCTCTCGTTCCTCGGGTGTAAATGGATTCTCGCTGTGATTAATCTCCGGCACGCTTTTACGTAAATAAGCAAGCAAATAGGCAAAGCGATGGTAAACAAGATTAGATTTCATTAGTGCAGAACTAATCTGCTTGTCTGCAAATAGCTCCGTGGCAGTCGATGAAGCTCTGTAATAGCCATTACCCATAGCAGACATAGATCTTGTTCTGAGCCACTCTTCAATGTTGTCTTTACGATCTAAGAATGTGGACTTTTCCCAGAAAGATTCATCTTCACCACCACTTTCATGAGCATTAATTGTATCAACAAGGGCTCTTAGCGGAGTATGATACAACTCATCAATTTTGCCCTCCATAACAAGATTGCCTTCTCTGACAGCATTTTCTAGATCATCAAATTTGGAATCTAAGTATTGCAACAGGTTATTATTGCTATGCCCTGCTTCGTAAATAATATATTGTAATAGACTAAATAAAGAATTGTGTGAGTCGACTACCTGCCTACTTACTTCATATAAAGTTTTCTGCACTTCAAAAAACTGTTGATTCATAGCTTTGTGCATATTATAAACTTGTTGAGAAATAGCTTGTAACTGTCTCGCTATAACCGCATTTGGATTTGAGCGTCGCTTCTTTTTAAAGAGCGAAAAAATTTGTAAACCTGCACTAATTAACATTAAGTATGGATGCGCAACTGCCATTAAACCTAAGCCCGCTGCAACTGGCTGCTGCAGCATATGAAATGCTTCTGTAATTTGTATCCCTGCATCTGCAACCGACGCGATTCTGCTCAGTTCTTTAGAATCAGCAAGATAAGCTATTGCCGATAATGTGCTGACGGCAGCCTTTGCACCTTGAATATTGGCTTGAAAGTTTCTCTCATTAGCCGCAATCCGACGTTCTTCTTCTGATTTATTCATCCATGCGACAATTTCTCTATAATGATCATCAACTGTATCATCTAGAATCTTGATCTTACCGTCTACAAGAGCAAGTTTGCCTTCTAATTTAGATGATAGTTCTTTTGCCTTGGCACTTATCTCGATTTTAACCTCACTCATTTTAGTATTTAAATCTGCTATCTGAGCATCTGTTAGACGAAAAGATTCATCGGTAGCCATAGCAAGTGCAGCTATTTTTTCAGTATTGAGTTTGACCCCATCTGCTGTGTAGTTAAGAATGTCGCGCACACCATCAACTGCAATAGTTATCGCGAATGTTTCTGCATCCTTGGTATAATTGAGACGTTTTACTATATCGACTTGCTTATTCATGACACGCCTGACTAAAACGGTACCATCTGGCAAGGTGTATGCTTCACGATTATTGTTTATAGCAATAGCAAGTTCTCGTACAGCACCTCTTCTCGCCGCTTCGATCGTCATATCACCTTTTTTTGAAAGAAGACCACCCATCGCTGATATAACAGGTATACTTGTTGCACTCAGTAATCCACCAAAACCTTTATCAATAGCGCCATCACGTTCCAACCTATCTCTTCGCCTAACTAAACCTGCAACTGCCAAGTCAATCGCTTCTGCCTCTTTGTCAGCATTAGGGAAGGTAATCTTACTCATAACTTCAGTATCACAAATTCTAGGCATAAATTTCTCCTTTTTTGCAGCATGCGGCTACTTCTAGCACAATTAGATTTATAGAAAACAGATATAGACAGTGTAGCGCCTGCCTTTAATTAGACACTCATTAAGCGGCCTCCATCATAGCAGCATTCCATTCATCACGCACTTGTT
>Ga0180433_10004187_pt1 | contig 20458 bp, 15 predicted proteins | sample SS_ome_8_FD_132980 | JGI IMG/M metagenome (GOLD analysis project Ga0180433, IMG submission 132980) | Hypersaline lake sediment archaeal communities from the Salton Sea, California, USA - SS_1_D_1 metaG | ecosystem: Environmental > Aquatic > Non-marine Saline and Alkaline > Hypersaline >... | reverse complement strand
TCTCATCATGGCTGGACAAGAGTTTCATCGGACCTCCTCATCGATCTCTTCCTTTTGCTTGCATGGTCACAATCCAATTTTATTTGTCTTGGTTTTCATAACATATGACGCTAACGAGGATAGAAAAGTTGACAAAAAAATGTGCTTCGAGTCTTATTCGTAGCGGAGAGAATCAACAGGGTTGGCAGTGGCCGCCCTGATCGACTGATAGCTTATGGTGAGCAGGGCAATGGCTAAGGCCAGAAGACCAGCAAACAGAAACATCCAGACATTCAGGGACGTCCTGTAAGCGTAATTTTGCAGCCACCTGGTCGACATATACCAGGCTACGGGCCAGGATATCAGGTTGGCCAAGATCACCCACTTCACGAAATCCTTGGAGAGCAGCAGAACAACACCCTGGACCGAGGATCCAAGCACTTTACGGATGCCGATCTCCTTGGTGCGCTGTTCGGCCAGAAAGGAGGCCAGACCAAAAAGACCCAGACAGGAAACCAGGATGGCCAAGATGGAAAAGTACTTGATGACCGATCCTGTTCTCTCCTCTGCCTCGTAGAGATCGGCATAGTCTTCATCCAGAAAACCGTAGATAAAAGGAAATTCGGGATTGAATTTGTCATGTACTTTTTTGATGCCTTCGATGGTCAGGGATATGTTTTCAGGCCGAACCCGGGCGAAGATATAACGGTAGAAGTGGGGGGTGTTGTTGTAGGTCTTGTAGAATACGATCAAAGGGCCGCTGTGCCAGTACAAAGGCCAGTAGTTGAAATCCTTAATGACGCCGATGATGGTAGCTTGTCGCCCTCTCTTGGTGAGTCTCATTCCCACGGGGTTCTCTTTACCGATGATCCGGGCAAACTCCTCGTTGATGACAACCTGGCCGGATTTGGGTGATGCCGATGGCGTCAATTCCGGGGTATAAAACCGGCCATGCGCCATTTCGATTTCGAATGTTTTGGGGAAGTCATAGTCACAGCAAAAGTAGCGGACCATCGGATTGGTGCCCTCGCTTTTTCCTTCCCACTCCCAGTTGCTGCCGCTTGAGCCGAACATGAGAGGCTTTCTTGATGTGACAGAGACATCAATAATTCCCGGGATTTTGAGCAGTTCCTGTTTGGCGGCATCATACTGTTGCTGAAGGGCTCCGTTGACCGGAATGTAGACCAGTTGATCCTTGTTGAACCCGAGGTCTTTGTTGCGCATATACCCCAACTGGTCATAGATCACAATGGTCCGGATGATGAGGGTGATCGTGATCGCAAACTGGCAAACGACCAGTACTTTCCTGAGAGTGGATTTTTTGGTGCCCGAACCGCTCCCGCCTTTCAGCGTCCTGGCGGGCTGGAAAGATGACATCATCAGAGCCGGATAGCTCCCGGCCAGAAAACCGGTCACAAGAGTCACTCCGATGAATCCGAAGATCAGAAGAGGATTCCCGGCCACATCAAAAGCCAAAGTCTTGCCCGTCAGCCCGTTGAAGAAGGGGAGTAGAACCAGGACAAGGACAACAGCCAGAACAAGCGAGAGCATGCTGAGGAGGACCGATTCGCCGTAGAATTGTTTGATGATGTCGATCTTGAAGGCACCGGTGACTTTGCGCATCCCAACTTCCTTGGCCCGGGTTCCTGACCTGGCAGTGGTCAAGTTCATGAAATTGATGCAGGCAATGATGAGCACAAACAACGCCACCATAGACAGCATGCGCACTTGATGGATTTGCCCTCCTCCTGTGCCCATACCGTACATATAGCGTTTCGCAAATGGCCAGAGAAATGGCTTGACATCATCTCTCGGATATTCTTTGTTGATTCTTCCGGAGATCTTTGAGCTGAACTCTTCCGGTGAGACGTTCTCCTGAAGCTGAACATAGGTCGTGAAGGAGAGATTGTACCAGGTCTCCAAATGTCTCGGATTGCTCCACCATTCTTTCAAAAACTCGATGGGAATCAGAAAATCGAAGTGAAGAGTGGAGTTTTTAGGAAGTTCCTCCAAAACACCAGTGACCGTGAAATCATAGGCGTTGTCCACGCGCACGATTTTCCCGAGGGGGTCATCCTTTCCAAAGTACTTTCGTGCCATCCGCTCTGTCATGACAAGGGAGTAGGGCTCGGAAAGGGAAGTGTCCGGATTTCCCCGCTTCAAAGGAAAGGTGAACATGGCAAGAAAGGATGAATCCACCGCTTCAGCTTCTTCTTTGAATTTTTTGTCCCCATAAGTCAGGTACAGACTATGCGGGCCGTTGCAAAAGCGGACAGAATTGACAATCTCCGGAAACTCTGTTTTTAGAGCCGGACCCAGTGCAGGTGGCGTTCCGACAGTAATAGCTGTCCGGCTGCCCAACCGCAAGCGGGTGCCCACAACATAGAGGTTATCTCCCTGTTCATGAAACTGATCAACACTCAATTCATCCTGGATCCATAACAGGATAAGGATGCAGCAAGCCATACCTATAGCCAGGCCGGCAATGTTGATGAAGGAAAACGCCTTATGCCTTTTGATGACTCGCAGGGCCACCTTGAGATAATTTTTGAGCATTTGAAAACTCCAGTAGGTCGAGTTGAAGATTTTTGCCGGGATGAGAGCTAAAACCTGTCGCCAGTACCAGGCCTTAGCCAACCAGGCGCTCTTCTCCTTGGCTATGGCGTTGAAGAGCTCCTCGAAATCTCCAATGGGCGTATCCCATCTCCCGTCGGGAAGAATCCACCGCAACAGAGACTCCGCCCATTTGGGTGGTTTGAAATGCTGATTGTCAACATTCACCCTAGCCCTCTTCAGAAATCTCCGGAATTCCTCTCCACATCCTCTTCTGAACGTCTCGCACTTTCTGCAGCGCATCCCTCCCCTCGCCAGTCAGATGGTAGATTCGCTTGTGCCGGCCTCCCCTCTCCGGAGTGGCCTCGGACAGGTAGGATTCCAAATATCCCTTCTTCACCAGGCGATCCAACGGCATGTAGATGGACCCGAGGGACCACTTCTCTCCCGTGATCTCGGTGACATACTGATGAATAGGAACGCAGTAGGCATTGTCTTTCAGCCGCCAGATGGCTAGCAGTATCAATTCCTCAGCTCGTGTCAGCAGGTCCAAGCTATCCTCCTTTCCTATAGGAATCTTTTCCTCACTCGGGACTTTTCGCTTATCTGAACTCGCATATGTTTCAATTTTTTAGGATCGTCATAGATATAGACGCAGTTCAGCAAAAAAGGTTGGCAAAAATCAGAAAAAAGCAGTCGAGTTCAATCCGGATAGAGCCATTCCGGCTTATCGAAAAGCATCGCAACCCACCGGAAGAGGAGACCTCTCTGGAGATTGGGCCTGAATCCCTGGAGGATCCATCACATAACCCTTAAACTGAGAGTGCCCAGCCCGAGTATGATGAGAGTCTCAAGCAGCGAACATCCGGTCAGGGGGGTAAACCCAGGGCAAGAAGCATAGCCACGACATAATGAATCTAGCCATTGATCGCCTCCGCAGAGTCGAATCCTTTGTTTCAACATATTGTCTGCACAAACCAGGATCAGGCCTGACTTTGACTACTACTTCACATATTTTTCAAACCAAGCCAGGATGCGGTTCATGAGATCGATGAGGTGTTTTTCCTCGCGGATTCCGTGACCTTCCCGCGGGTAGACCACACACTCTGTCTCCACGCCGTACCTCTTCAATCCACGATAAAACTGCTGGTACTGGCCGATGGGGTCGGTCAGGTCATTTTCGCCGGTGAGGAGCAGAGTTGGCGTCTTGACATTTTTAACATGGGTAACGGGCGATCTATCCTGGAACAAATCCAGGTTTTCGTAGGGCGTTCCCATATACCAGGTGTCGTAGGCATTGATACCGGCCATTTCTGTGCCGTACTCGGATGCCAGATCGGTCATCGGAGCACCGGAGACCGAAGCCTTGAAACGGTCGGTTTGGGTGACAGCCCAGGCTGCCATGTAGCCACCGTAAGACCACCCCCCGATGCCCAGCCGGTCCGGATCGGCAATGCCTTGATCGATCATGAAGTCCACACCGGCCATCACGTCCTTGAAATCGCCGCCACCCCAATCGCTCCGGTTGGCTGTTAAAAATTCCTGTCCATATCCGATAGAACCCCGGATGTTGGGATAGAGGACAGCAAAGCCGCGCTGCGCCAGAAGCTGCCCCCAGGCGTTAAATCGATCAGACCAGACTCCAGATGGACCGCCGTGGACGAGCACTATGAGTGGAACACGGGCGCCCCTTTGATAGCCCTGAGGCTTCAACAGGGCAGCCTCGATTCTCGTTCCGTCGAAACTGGCGTAGGTCACAATTTCAGGTTGAATCACCAAGATCTCATCCCAAGCGGCATTGAAACATGAAACCTTCTCCGCTTCTCCCGGTTTCCTGGAAACCCATAGTTCGGGGAACTGAGTCGTGGTTTGACCGACAAAAGCGGCAAAATCAGAACCCACGACAAAAGATCCTGTGGTGTTCCCGCGTTCTTATTTCTTTTTATGGAAGTCGGGATAGGTTGGCCTTTTCGGCTTGGGAAGCGGGTTTTTGGCCAGCTCCTCCATGACGATGGCAATGGCCTTCTCCAGTTGAGGATCTTTGCCCTGGCGGACCAGCTGGGGATCCAGCTCAACTTCCACATCCGGAAAAACACCGATGTTTTCCGCGATCCAGTTCCCATCAGGACTCCAGACAGCCGAGCTGGGCGAGGAGACAAAACCGCCATCCATGAGCTGGGGGGCTCCTGCGCGTCCCACCAAACCTCCCCACGTGCGTTTGCCCACCAACGGGCCGACTTTTGCCCTCTTGAAATACCAGGGCATCGCATCTCCGCCCGAACCGGCAAATTCGTTGATGATCATGACCTTGGGCCCGAAGATCGCTCCCTGGGGCTGGACTTCGTCTTCGCCGTCCCTCGTGGCGACAAGGCTCATCATTTTGCGCTTGAGTCGCTCGATGATATCTGTGGCCAGCATGCCTCCGCCGTTGAATCGTTCGTCGACGATGAGGGCTTCTTTCCCTACCTGAGCGTAGAAATAACGGTTGAAGTAGGTGTACCCTCCAAAGGCTGTGTCGGGCATGTAGACGTAGGCCACACGGCCGTCAGTCACTTTGCTGACATAGCGCCGGTTGCTCTCGATCCAATCGAAGTGGCGCAGCTGCGTCTCCCTTTCGATCGGGACGACGGTCACCTGGCGCGAACCTTCGTGCTTCGGATTGGGGCCAACGGTGAGGACAACCTGTTTCCCGACCTTCTTTTCAAAAAACCGGAAAAGGTTATCCCGGCTGTAGAGCTCGCGGCCGTCCACAGCCAAAAGGTACTCTCCCGCCTTGACATTGACACCAGGCTGGGTCAATGGCGCCTGCAACCGCGGATTCCAGTTCTCACCGTTGTAGATCTTCTTGAATCGGTACCGGCCGTCAGCGATTTCATAATCGGCACCCAAATTCCCGGTGGACACACGATCCACCCGTGGAATATCGCCCCCGGCGACAAAGAGATGGCCCACGGTGATCTCCCCCATCATATCGGAAAAGAGATAGTTGAGATCCTGCCTCGAAGCGACGTGGTCGACATAGGGTGCATATCTTTCTATGGTCGCATCCAGGTCGAGTCCGTGAAGGCCTGGATCGTAAAAGAATTCTCTCTGGATCCGCCAGGCATCGTAGTACATCTGCTTCCACTCCTCGCGGGGATTGACTTTGATCTGAATGTTCTGGGTTTTCATCGGTTTCCCGGGCGGTTTCAGTGCTCCGGGAGGCTTGGGCGGCGCATCTTTGGGGGGCATAGGCATGAGATTTTCGATAAACCATTGCCCATTTTTGCTGTAAAGATACTTCTGGCCGTTTCGGGCGACCTCAAAATATCTGACTCCGCTGATGACCACATCGGCCCGCCGCTGCTTGAGATCGAAGCGGTGGACAGTGTTGCCCGGAGGGAAAAACGTGCCGGGAAGAGGAGGATTGACTTCCACTGCCAGAAGAGTGCCGGGGCTGCCCGATTGGATATCGACATAGCTCCGGGGCGGCATGGGGACAGCCAGTATGCGCTGGAGGATACCGTCTATATTGATTGTGACCGTAACATCCTCAGCCTTTATTTTGTCCGGAGGAGCATCCGGTTTTGCCGTTTTATCCTTTTTCTCATCCTTTCCCTTTTTTTGCTTTTTATCAGATTTTTGGGCCTCTTCGGCCGGTTTTTCTTCATCACTTTCAGGAAGAAACGGTGATGGCTCTGTTCTCGACAGCACAGCCATATATACGGTCTGCGTTTGATCCCGGAAGGTGCTGTGGATGTCGGGTTGATAAGACGCACCGGAATCGGTACTGGCCGTAAAATAGAGGTATTTCCCACCCGGATCAAAGACCGGATTCCGCGCATCACTCATGCCGTCGGTGATTTGAACGCTTTTTCCGCTTTCCAGAGAGTACAGGAATACCGCTCCCAGATAATTCGGCAACCGCTTGGCGTAGGCCAGCCATTTGGAATCGGGAGACCACTCGAGTTCCGTACCGAACTGACTGCCGTAATACCTGGCTTTGTCTACCTGGACCGGCTTTTTTGCGGTGATATCGACATACCAGAATTTGAGATGACAATCCACATAGGCGATCTTTGTGCTGTCCGGGGACCAACTGGGATTGAAATAGAAGGAGGGATTGTCTTCGAGGACTATTTCAGTGACCTCTCCGCTCCCGCTCTGGGGCCTGATGTGAAGTGTGTACTCGCCGGATTTATCCGTGAAATAGGCGATACTCTGGCCGTCGGGAGACCAGGAAGGATAGCGCTCTATGACTCCCGACGAGTTCGTCAAGTTGCGGTAATCGCCTTTTTCGGCGGGGACAGTGATGACCTCTCCCCGGGCTTCAAAGGCGGCCCGCTTCGCATTGGGCGACAGGCTGGGCGAGGTGAGGTTACGGCCGACATTGACGAATTTCTCACGCACTTCGAGCATATCCCCGGCGATCGTTATTGGTACGGATTGGGTGTCCCCTGTTGCCGGATTGTAAAGGTGGAGGGATCCAAACTTCTCGTAGACAATGGCATCCGGTCCGGCGCCGGCCGATTTGAGGTCCATGCCTTCATTGTCAAGCACACGCGTAACATCCTTTGTCCCGGTATCAAAGGCGAAAAGGGTGACCGTGCCGTCCCTGTCAGAGAGAAAATACACTTTATCACCCACCCACATCGGGTTGAAGTCATTGGAATCCTTGCGGGGAACCTTGGCGATACTGGAATCGGTCATATCGGCAATCCAGACCGGTGTAGTCAGTCCTCCGCGATACCGCTTCCAGACGTTGAAGGCGCGATCCAGCGGAACATAAGCCAGGTGACCTCCGTCCGGGGAGAAACTGCCCTCAAAACCCATGGGCAAAGGCAGTTTTTCGGGCAGACCGCCTGTTAATCTGACCGTATAGAGCTCCGCAAACCGGGAAAAGGCCGTCCTGAGTGAGGCAAAGAGTACTTCTTTTCCGTCTGGAGACCATCCCCGTACGACATCGGGCGCACTGTGCCAGGTCAGCCGCCGGGGCTCGCCACCGGAGGCAGGCATCACGTAGACGTCCTGATTGCCGTCGTATTCTCCGGTAAAGGCAATGGACAATCCATCCGGAGAATAGACAGGATCCGTCTCGACGCCCTTGGCTGTCGTCAGCCTCATAGCCGCACCTCCATCCCTCGGAACACGCCACAGGTCTCCGGCAAAGACGAAGACGATATGCGTGCGGTTGAGCGTGGGTTTCCGCATCAAAAGAGGAGTGTCGCTGGCAAGGGATGTCAGAGGTAAGGTTAATAAAACGATCAGTAGGATCATACAATAACGACGCATAGAAAACCTCCTTGTGTATACTCCTTGTCCTATTATACGTTTTTTTTCGAGGAATGGTACGGCTTTTTGCGATTCGAGGGATTCATGAATGTCACGATGCCCGGCATGGGGAGAAAGATTATCACCCTTTTGTTTCTTCTGCGGTGTAAACATAGGAAGAAGAAGTGAATCACAGCCGATTGAAGGGTACGCGGGTTGGATCGGCCAAATTGAGGTCGTGCCCAGGTGAGGCAGATAGGATGAACAGAATGATTTATTCTGAGATGAGCAGGCTTTTGGGATCGAGTTTGATATCCAGATCGCCGGGTGGAGGGAAATCGAAATCCTTGACCAGGCTCAGCCGGATATGAGTCTCCTTGAATCCGAGAGTGATGCAGACATCAATTTGATTCATAAAGACTTTGAGTTCGTTCGGAATGCCTTGGTCATCGAAGAGGGGACCGGCACCTTTCAGGGAGGCACTGAACCAGACTTCCAGATTTGCCCTTCGGGCAAAGTCCTTGAATTTCTGAAGGTCCTCGGGTGTGGATTCGGCAAATGCGAATCCGTCCACGATCATAGCATCCGCAGCAAAATTGCCGCAATCGATCATTGCTTCGATGCTTTTGAGCACTTGATCCGTTCGAGCGGCATCCTGTTTGAAATTCATGATGACTCTGTTTTTGATGATCTCGTCATGGACGTCGAGAGCAGATTCAAGCTGCCGCTTTTGCGCGATTTCCTTGAAGATATCCTCATACCAGCCGATGATGTAGTCGACACGACTGGCATAGGAGACATGGATGACAGGCCTGCCCTGAAATAACTTGTCCGTGGCTATGTGCACCAAACAGGCCGTTTTCCCGATGCCCTTTCGGGAGGCAAGAACACCGATGTTCCCCTTCCCCAGGCCGCCGTGAATGGCTTTTTCCAAAATTCTCAGGGGGCTTCGTTGTATGAGTTCTTTTTTAATCATTCGCCAGCCTCCTTAACTCTTGGGTTTAGATTCCTATCTTAAGGAATCATGGTATTCTGCCTTCAGTATTTCGGCGATATCGACCGGAACCTTGCTGTACTTGAGAAATTCCATGGTGAACTCCGCCTTTCCCTGAGTCAGGGAGCGGAGCATCGTGGCATAACCGAACATCTCTCCAAGAGGGACCTCAGCATCCACCCGCGCAAAGCGGCGGTCCTCGGTCGAGCTGATTATGATTCCTCTCCTTTGAATGATGCTGGAAAAAACGCTGCCGACAAACTCCGAAGGGCTCTCAACGGAAAGCTTCATGACCGGCTCGAGGATAACGGGTTGAGCTTGCCTGTATGCTTTTTCGAAAGCAACCCTGGCTGCCGTCTGAAAAGCCAGGTCTGAGGAATCGACAGCATGGGCCTGACCGTCGATCAAGACAACCCTGACAGCCGTGATAGGGGATCCGATGAGCGGCCCTTTTTCCAGCGCCTTCTGGAATCCTTTGTCGCAGGAAGGTATGAATTCTCTGGGAATGTTTCCTCCCTTGACATTGTTCACGAATTCGTAGGCGCCTTCGTTGAGAGGTTCGATATGCCCGATGACCCGTCCGTACTGTCCGGCACCGCCGGTCTGCTTTCTGTGGGTGTAATCAAACTCAGCCATCCGGCTGATCGCTTCCCGGTAGGCAACTTGTGGTTTTCCTGTTTCGACCTCGGCCCTGTACTCCCGTTTCATTCGCTCGAGGTAGATATCCAGGTGCAACTCCCCCATCCCTTGAATTATCGTCTGCTTGGATTCCGGGTCGATGTGAGTCTTGAAGGTCGGGTCTTCCTTGGCAAAACGGTTGAGAGCCTTGGCCAGATTGTTGGCACTGTGGCTGTCTTTTGGCTTGACAGCCAAAGAAATCACCGGATCAGGAACGAAAATCGACGTCAAGGCATAATTTAGTCCGGGAGAGACAAAGGTGTCCCCGGACTGGCAATCAATGCCGAAAAGGGCGGCAATGTCTCCACTTTCAGCCTGAACAATATCCTCCATGGTGTCAGCATGCATTTTGACCAACCTGCCGACCCGGAACTCTTCTCCGGAACGAGTGTTCAAGAGTTTGTCGCCCTTGGTGATCTCCCCCTGGTAGACACGGATATAAGTGAGCTGCCCGTAGGGCCCATCCTCAAGTTTGAATGCCAGAGCCACACTGGGTTCCTTCAAGTCTGGCACCAGCTCGATTTCTCTGCCATCCTTATCCAAGTCCAGCGCATAGTTCATCACCTCGCCTGGGTTGGGGAGATATCGCACAACAGCATCCAGCAGAGGCTGCACGCCCTTGTTCCGGTATGCCGACCCCATCAAAACAGGCGTCAGCTTGCGGCTTACCGTACCCTTCCGTATGGCCTCAACTATGAGGGCTTCGGTTTCCTCTCCCTCGAGGATGGCCTCGGTGAGTTCATCCGAAAACAGGGAAACCGCGTCAAGCATATCTTCCCTTCTCTGTATGGCTTCGTCTCTAAGGTGAGAAGGAATGTCTTCCTGTCTCACTTTTTCGCCATCATCCCCATCAAAATAAACGGCTCTCATGGACACGAGATCGACAAGCCCTTCAAGTTTATTTTCGAGCCCGATCGGAATCTGCGTCAAAACCGGATTGTGACCCAGGCGGTCCTTGAGCTGCTCCATCACTTGAAAAGGATTGGCACCGATTCTGTCCAACTTATTGATGAAAACGATGAGCGGAACATTGTATCTCTTGAGCTGCCTGTCTACGGTGATGGTCTGCGATTGGACACCTCCCACAGAACAGAGGACAAGAACAGCGCTGTCCAGAACTCGGAGGGACCGCTCCACCTCGATCGTGAAATCCACATGGCCGGGTGTATCGATGATGTTGATGACATGATCTATCCAGTGGATAGATGTGGCCGCAGAGGTGATCGTGATCCCCCTCTCTTTTTCCAGCTCCATCGAATCCATGGTGGCACCAACCCCGTCCCGGCCCTTCACTTCATGGATCCGTCTGATCTTTTTGGCATAAAACAGCATCCGCTCGGTCAGTGTCGTCTTACCGGAGTCGATGTGCGCACTGATCCCGATGTTCCGCTTCTTTTCTAGCCTGTCATTCATCTGCATAAATTCCTCTATTTGAGTTATAACAGGGGATACTATCGTCAAAAAGAGGTGATTAAATAGAAATGTATTATACCCGATTATTACGATTCAATCAATCAATTTCTCTCACCGATGCCATCGCGGTCCAGACCGACAAATCCAAGAAAACCTGCCGTCGTTTGCAGCGGGATCTCGGTCACCCGGACAGGCTTCATGAACATACTGAAAGTTCTGGCTGCGTAGCTGGTGCTCCATTCAGAAAGAGACGAGTTTCTGAAATTCAGCAAAGCGGCCTTCGATTTGGGTCTTTGAGAGTGTTTTGAAAGGCTCGATGCCGAAATCCTCGATGACAAAAGAGGCCATAACGCTCCCGTAAACAGCCGCGATACGAATGTCCTTCTCACCATAGGATTGAATTTTGTCTAAATAGCCCAAAAATCCGCCTCCGAAAGAATCACCAGCTCCAGTCGGGTCCACGACCTGCTCGCTCGGGTAGGCTGGAATGCCAAAAACATAGTCCTCACTGAAGAGCAATACACCGTGCTCGCCCTTTTTGAGAACCACAACGGATGGGCCACTTCCCAGGATTTGTTTTCCTGCGCTAACCAAGTTCGATTCCCCGGTAAGCATTCTGATCTCTTCATCGTTGGCAAAGAACACATCCACTTTCTCCATCACGGACAAAAGCGAATCCGGCTTGGTTCGGATCCAGAAATTCATGCTATCCATGGCGACCATCTTTGGATTTCTGACCTGAGAAAGAATTCCCTCTTGAAGCTCTGGATCGATGTTGGCCAGAAAAAGGATCTCAGCATCCCTGTATTCCTCGGGTATTTGAGGTCTGTACCCCTTCAACACGTTCACCTCTGTGGCCAGTGTGGTTCGTTTGTTGGGGTCTTCTGCGTAACGGCCCCTCCAGAAAAAGGTTTTTCCCGGCCTCACTTCAAGACCTCGTGTGTCCACGCCGCGATTTCTGAAGTGTTCCAGGATCTCCTGGGGAAAGTCCTCGCCGACCACTCCAACAATCTTGGGCCGGGTGAAGTAGCTCGCAGCCAAACAGCAGTAGGTTCCGGATCCACCGACGATCCGCTCCCGCAATTCCTGCGGAGTTTCGATGGAATCCAGGTTAAAGGTTCCGACCACGACAAAACTCATGACAGTCCGCTTCCCTCAAACATATTTTCCGATGATGTGCCGCAGCCGCTCCCGCGCTTCCTCGGCGATCTTGTCCGTCTGGGTCACGATACAGTTTCCCAGGGCTTCGGAACAGCCGCACTGGGCCTGCCCCCGGGGCGGAAGCATGGCGATTGCCTTTTTAATGACGGCTTTGGCGCTTTGGATATTCCTCTGTACATTGTCGATGATCATCTCGATGGTGACCGTCTCTTCGGTCTCGTGCCAAACATCGTAATCCGTGACGAAGCACATGGGGGCATAGCAAATCTCCGCCTCGCGGCAGAGCTTAGCCTCGGTGACACTGGTCATGCCAATGACATCACATCCCCAGGAGCGGTAGATGTTGGATTCGGCTTTGGTGGAAAATTGAGGGCCTTCAATGCAGATGTAAGTCCCTTTGGGATGAACGGATAAACCCAGTTCCTGACCAGCCCGGAAGAGAATCTGTGAAAGTTCGCCACAGACAGGATCGGCAAAGCTGATATGGGCGGCAATCCCCTCTCCAAAAAAGGACCGTCTCCGGTGCGTCCGGTCAAAAAACTGATCGGCGAAGACAATATCTCTGGGTTTCAGGTCTTCCTTGAGCGAGCCGACAGAGTTGGTTGAAATGATCCTCTCAACTCCAAGCATTTTGAATCCGTAGATGTTGGCTCTGTAGTTGATATCAGAAGGCAGGAGCGGATGTCCTCGCCCGTGGCGGCTGAGGAAGGCGATGGTTTTTTCCTCCAAGGTACCGACGATGAAGGCGTCCGAGGGTTTTCCGAAGGGGGTGTCCAACTCGATTTCCTCGAGGACTTCCAATCCTTCAATTTGATAGAGTCCCGTTCCTCCCAGAAGTCCTATTCCTACCTTAGACCATTTTTCCTCAGTCATCAGATCTATTTCCTCCTTTTGAAGAGTTTCCGGTTTTGGAAGCTCCGTCAAATTATCTGAACCGCAGGAATCACTCCTTGCCCACAAAGCCGGAAAGAGAGTACTGGTATATACTTAATCCAAAAACAAGTCAAGATACGCGCAATTTCCAGATTTGCTTTAAGATTAATGACAAACGCGTTTAGTCCCACAAGTTCGAATGTCAAGCTTGAACGCACATACAAATTTCAATCTTTGATCATTGCTTCAGGGTGTTTGGGCCTAGTCGAGCCGCATGGAAAGAATGAAATGGCGAAAACGACTCATGGGACTTGCCGTGCTTTCGCTAAAGCCGTTTGAGTTTTGCGGGCAATTTCGTTAGACTATGGCAGAAGGAAATGTCATGGATAACGAACAGAAAATACGCCAATTAGTCGACATTCTCAACAAGACTTCCAGGGTGGCGGTTCTGACTGGCGCCGGAATTTCAGCTGAATCCGGAATTCCCACTTTCCGCGGTGAGGATGGGCTGTGGAAAAATTACCGGGCCGAACAGCTGGCCACACCCCAGGCCTTTGCCCAAAATCCCGAGCTTGTCTGGGAATGGTACGACTGGCGCAGAGGAATCATAGGTGCCAAAGATATCAATGACGGACACAGGGTGCTCTCCAAGTGGGAAGGTATCTTTCCAACCTTCAACGTGATCACGCAGAACATCGACGGCTTTCACGCCAAGGCAGGTTCAACGAATATTGTCGAACTCCATGGAAACATCTGGAAATTGCGCTGTACAGAAGAAGGGACAATAAGAGAAAATCATGAAACACCCCTGACTGAAAATCCTCCGCGTTGCCCGGATTGCGGGGCCATGCAGCGGCCGCATGTTGTCTGGTTCGGCGAATCGCTCGATCCGGCCGTCATCCAGCAGGCCTTTGCGCTGAGTTCGAGTTGTGAAGTGATGTTCGTAGTGGGCACTTCGGCCGTCGTTCAGCCGGCAGCCTCGTTGCCGATCGCGGCCGCGGACGCGGGAGCCAAGATTGTGGAAATCAACCCGAATCCCACTCCTCTTACCGTCTACACCGACTTTTCTTTCAGAGGGAATTCCGGTGAAATCCTGCCTCTGATCGACAATGAGTTGTCTCACGCACTCCAGCATTAGTGATGAACAGACCAATGAAATTTATCTATTTTGATGCTGTGGCCGGGATGAGCGGCGACATGGTTCTGGGCGCCTTGCTCGACCTTGGTGTGCCCCACGACCTTTTCCAAGAGACCATGGCCAAGCTGAAGCTCCCGGTCGATATCCGGATATCCGAAACAAAGAGATCTTCACTCCGGGCACTCAAGGTGGACGTGAAAGTCCAGGAAACAAAGTCGTCCAGCCGCAAATGGGCCGACATAGAAAACCTGATCAACAATGCACCTCTGGCCGATGAGGTCAAGAGAATGTCCCTGGATATTTTCAAGAATCTCTTCGAAGCCGAAGCCCGCGTCCATGGCCGTAGCTTTGCTGACACGCATCTCCACGAAGCGGGTGCTGACGATGCTCTCATCGACATCGTGGGCTGCTCTTATCTCGTGCATCAGCTTGACATCAGCGCCTTCTATGCCTCACCCTTGAATGTGGGGCGCGGATGGGTGAAATCATCCCACGGGATCCTTCCGGTTCCTCCGCCCGCTGTGGCCGAACTGCTCAAAGGTATCCCCGCCTATTCGGCCTGGGTGAAACAGGAATTGGTCACCCCCACCGGAGCAGCGATTGCCGCCACGCTGGTCGAGAAATTCATGCCCTTTCCAGAGATTTGCTATGAAAAAATTGGCTGTGGAGCCGGAGGCCGGGATTTCCCCGATTTTCCAAACATCCTGCGGGTATTCTGGGGCAAGGAAGAGGATTTCAAGCCGGATAAGGATGTTTACCAAATAGAGGCCAATATCGACGACTCCACCCCTCAGATCTTGGCCAATTTTTTCGATAAGGCGTTCATGCTTGGAGCCCTGGATGTATTTCTCACGCCAGTCATGATGAAAAAAAACAGGCAGGCCACAAAATTGACCGTTCTGGCCGAGCTGGCCAAAATGGACAACCTGGTCAGGGCCATTTTCGAAGAAACCAGCTCCATCGGAGTCCGGTATTATCCCGTCGGCAGACGAATCCTGGAACGCAAGATCGTCCAGGTCAGTATTCTCGGGGAAAAAATTCCGGTTAAGGTTGCCTATCTAGAGGGTGAGGAAGTGAATATCCAGCCGGAGTACGCCGATTGCTTGAAGCTGGCTGAAAAACAGAAAATGCCCGTAAAAAAAATTATGGAACTGGCCAAGAGCGAGTACTTCAAACACAACACGGAGACAACACAGATATGACCAAAGACACGCGCCTCCCGAAGGGGCAGAACAGAGAATCTAAGCCAAAAACGAAGATCGTGGACCTTCAAAAGATCGAAGAAGGTGTGAAATCTATACTGGAAGGGATTGGAGAGGATCCGGCCCGTCCTGGCATCCAGAGGACGCCTATGAGAGTGGCCAGAATGTTCAAGGAGATCCTGGGCGGTCTGGCCGAGGATCCAGCCGTTCACATGAAGATCATCCAGGAAGAGAAACACGATGAAATGGTGATCATCAAAGATATCCCTCTATACTCGATGTGCGAACATCACTTGCTTCCTTTTGCCGGCGTGGCTCATGTGGCCTATATTCCCAAGGGAGGCCGTATAGTGGGCCTCAGCAAGATTGCCCGTGTGGTGGAGAGTTATGCACGCCGTCTCCAGGTACAGGAAAGGCTCACAAAGCAAATCGCCGACCTCATCAACGAGCGGCTCAAACCCCTGGGAGTGATGGTCGTTATCGAAGCCGAGCACATGTGCATGTCCATGAGAGGGGCTAAAAAACCCAAATCCCTGACCGTGACATCAGCAGTCAGGGGATCATTCCGCAGCAGCCATGCCACCCGCGTCGAAGCCATGACTCTGATCAAAGGAGGAATCCCCGGTGGGAAAGAGCTCTAAGGAGACCTTCTACATAACAACGCCCATCTACTATGTGAACGATATTCTTCACATCGGGAACGCCTACACCACCATCGTTGCCGACGCTATCAGCCGTTTCAAAAAATTGGCCGGATATGACGCGTTTTTCCTGACGGGAACGGATGAACACGGCCAAAAAATGGAGAAGGCAGCGGCAGAAGCTGGTGTGAAGCCCAAAGAGCTGGCGGATAAAAATGTAAAAAGAACCAAAGCATTGTGGAAAGATCTCAACATTGCCTACGACTATTTCATTCGCACCACAGACGAATCCCACGAAAAGACGGTCCAAACGCTTTTCCAGCGACTGTTGGACAAGGGTGATATCTACAAGGGCACTTATGAGGGATACTACTGCATCTCCGATGAATGTTTCCTCTCAGATGATATTCCCCTCGAGGAAAGCGGAGAAAAAATCTGTCCTGACTGCGGAAAACCGGCGGGCAAACTGGCCGAGGAAACCTATTTCTTCAGGCTTTCAGCTTACCAGGATAGACTTCTCGAGCTGTACACAAACAATCCCACCTTTGTGCGGCCACAAACACGGATGAACGAGGTCAAGAGTTTTGTTGGTCAAGGACTCAAGGATTTGAGCCTGACGCGAACCACGGTCAAATGGGGAATTCCTATCCTCAATGACCCGAAGCACACCATCTATGTATGGTTCGATGCTCTGAACAACTACTTAACAGGTATCGGCTACAACTGGAACATGCCCCAGTATGAAAAATTCTGGCCGGCGAACGTCCACCTCATCGGAAAGGACATTCTCCGCTTCCATGCCATATACTGGCCGGCCTTCCTGATGGCCGGAGGGTTTCCGTTGCCCGAAACAGTATTTGGCCACGGCTGGTGGATGAGGGATGAGACTAAAATGTCCAAATCCAAGGGAAACGTGCTCGATCCCTATCTCATTCTGAACACCTTCGGAACGGATCCGCTGCGTTACTTTCTCCTGCGCGAGATTCCTGTCGGGCTGGACGGAAATTTCTCGCACGAGGGATTTGTCCATCGTGTGAACTCTGATCTGGCCAACGACCTGGGCAATTTGGTGCAGAGAACACTGACCATGATCCACAACTATTATGACGGACAGCTTCAGGATATTTCGGATGAAAAGGATGCGGATATTCAGCTGCGGCTGGAGTTTGAAACAGTCAAGACCCAGGTCCAAAGCCATTATGCCGACTTTGTGCTGAACAGAGCCCTGGAAGAGACCTGGGCTTATCTCAACAGTGTCAACAAGTATTTGGCAGTGAACGAGCCCTGGATACTGGCCAAAGAAGAGTCCCAAAGAGCGAGACTCGGCCGCGTGTTGTTCCAAGCAGCGGCTGCAATCCGGACCATTGCTTATTTTGTCTTTCCCGTCATGCCGGAATCAGCATCAAAAATCTGGGAATACCTCGGGGAAAAGAGACAAATTGCCGAGACAGTGTTCGATGAACTTCGGTTCGAGGATTTTGAGGCCTGCGGGAAGACGCAAAAGCCAGAGCCGCTCTTTCCGAGGATAAGCTTGAAAGACTTTCTGGAGGAAGAGGACAGGACGCCGACCAAAACCTTGAAGGAGGAAAAAATGGATATCATCACCTTTGACGAATTCAAAAGAATGGACCTGAGAGTTGCAGAAATTCTCGAGGCAGAAAGAGTGGAGGGAACGGATAAACTCCTCAAGATCGTCATCGATCTGGGCAATGAGCAGAGACAGATGGTGGCGGGGATCGCCGAGACCTATGCTCCACAGGACCTGGTGGGGAAAAAACTCATCGTGATCATCAACCTCAAGCCAGCGGTCATCCGGGGAGTCGAATCGAACGCCATGCTCCTGGCCGCCGATTTAGAGGGAAAGGCCTATATCCCGTTTTTCGTCGAAGATATCCCCCCCGGATCCAAGGTGAGCTAGATCACACCCGGTTTTGTCTCTCCAAAGCGGTTCAAGTCCAAAGTTTTTCTAAGTGAGATGCCGGAATGGCTCCCTCTCTTAGAATGCGCGGCTTTTCGTTTGTCAAGTCCACGACAGTCGAGGACAGCCCTCCGCGGGTCGTACCCCCATTGACAATACAATCCACCTTGCCCTGAAAAACGCGAATGACCTCCAGGGGATCGGAGATTTCCACCTCACCGGTGAAATTGGCACTGGTCGCCGTTACAGGAAATCCGGCTGTATTCACCAGCTCTCTCAACCAGGCATGATCCGGGAGCCGCACACCTATCGTGTCCTGAGATCCGAGCAGGACTGCCGGCACGGAAGGATTGGCACGAAGAACAAGTGTCAGGGGGCCTGGCCAGAACGCTGCGGCCAAAGATTCAAAGAGGTGAGGGATGTCGTTGACAACAGAGGGGAGCATGTTTCTATGGGCGATGACAACCGACATCGGCTTAGCAGGATTTCTTTTTTTGAGACGATAGGCTTTGCCGATAGCCTCTGGCGAAAAACAGTTGACTCCGAGCCCATAAAAAGTGTCTGTCGGATAGACAACCACACCGTCATCTATCAAAATACAAACAATGCGCTTAATTTCGCCGGGCAGACACGTCCCCGGGTCGACTTGAATAATCTGAGTGTCCATCACACATTTATAGTAAACAGCAAAACCCAAACAGTCAATGCCATCCCTCTCTACAGATTATATTGTGCCGAAGGGTTGACTCGCAACGGCATCTATTCTATAACCATATTCTCGTCTAACAATGACAGAAAGGGACAGTTGACCTTTTTTTGGAACAGGAAGGACGAAAGGCTTTCCCCAGAACAAGAGCAAAAACATTTTGGCATAGATTTTGCAGTTGATTTAAACAGAGGAGATTGAAAATGAAGAAATATTTGATTGTGTTCGTGGCATTTATCCTCCTAATTCCGGCTTTGGCCTATTCTGATCTGTTCACCTTCAGGGTAGGATATTTCATTCCCCGGGCGAGCATCGATAGCGATTTGTGGCAGATCGAGTTCGAGAATATGGATTTTAAAAAATCCGATTTTCAAGATACTGTCTTCAGTTTCAGCTATGAGTACTTCATAAACAACCAGTTCAGCCTGATCCTCGGCCTGGATTCGTACAACAAAAAGGAAATGGGAATCTACACAGAATACGTCGGTGACGTCGTAGATGATGAACTTTTTGCGTTCGATTACGGGCAAGGAAATCCCATCTCTCACATCTTCACCGTCTCCCAAACACCCATTTCAATCGGATTGAAAATCACCCCAATGGGACGAAGAGGAGGAGTGATCCCCTACGTTGGCGGCGCCGCCAGTCTCATCCTCTTCACGGTGCGGATCCAGGGTGATATGGTTTACTTCTCGGATCCGGTGGAATTCTGGGACGTTCAACGGGAGGAATGGGTCATCGGGTATCCGGTTATTGCCACAGATGCCCGTGTGGATAACAAGCTGGCATTTGGCTGGAATGTGTTTGGCGGAGTCATGTTCCCCATTGCCAACAGGATCAGCATTGAGGGAGAATTCAAGTATTTCGTCGGTTCGGGCGATATATCGGACACGTTTGTCGATTTCACCAATCACGACCTCAATGGTTATCAGATCACCATTGGCGTGAATTACTGGTTCTAGTTTCTCTCGGCCTCAGGCTGTCAAAATTTGATGTGCGACAATTAGCGGGCGGACCTTGCCGCAAGGCCGTCTGCTTTTCACTATCAGCCTTATTTCATTCGATTCAGCCGTAAGCGGCCATTTTATTCCGGAAAATTTCTGCTTCTTTGCTTTTTCCACGTTTTGCAAATCCCTCCACCAACACCCGGCATTTGGCCACGATTTCTCTCGTGACGAGTTCCCGTTGATATGGCGTCAAGTCGAGTCTCAAGGCTTTTTCCAGAGCCTTGACTCTGAATCTATCCATTCCCCAGTACTTCCTGGATAGCTGATCGGCATGTCCCCCCCGCTTGACAATCAAGAAGCTGTCAATAAAATGGATCGGATACCGGCGGGCCAATCGAATCCCTAAATCATAGTCTTCACACACGGGAAGGCTTTCGTCAAACCGCCCGACTTCTTCGAAAACCTCACGGCGAAAGAGCGCCGAGGAAAGGCTGAGAAGACAGAGAGGCAGGACTTTATCGAATATCCAGCCCGAATACTTGCGGTGCCTCGTCTTCGGGTTAACAAAGACTCCATCCCTGATCCAGATTTCATCGGTGTAACAGAGCGGCGTACCTGGAAGCGCTGCCATCAAGCTCATCTGAACACTCAGCTTGTGCTCTTTCCAGAGATCATCGGAATCCAGAAATGCAATGTGCTCTCCCCTGGCCAAATCGAGACCCGTGTTGCGGGCGGCGCTGACGCCCCGGTGCCGCTGCTGCACATAAGACAGCCGGTCACCCAGGTCTTTCACAATTTGCTCGGTATTATCGGTGGAGCCATCGTCGACGATGATAAGTTCATAATCCTTCCCGGGCTTTTTGGAAGCGAGATAATCCTGATTGAGCACAGACTGGATGGCTTCGTACAAAAATAAAGCCCGGTTGTAGGTGGGGATGATGATACTGATCATGATCCGACAGGCTGATTATCCGATGGAAAAGCCATCGTCAGTCCGTTTTTTTT
>Ga0180433_10004186_pt1 | contig 20465 bp, 24 predicted proteins | sample SS_ome_8_FD_132980 | JGI IMG/M metagenome (GOLD analysis project Ga0180433, IMG submission 132980) | Hypersaline lake sediment archaeal communities from the Salton Sea, California, USA - SS_1_D_1 metaG | ecosystem: Environmental > Aquatic > Non-marine Saline and Alkaline > Hypersaline >... | reverse complement strand
CGGCCGGGTATATTTCGGTGACTCCTCTGGGAGGGCCTACGCCCTGGACGCAGTTGACGGTCACAAGCTATGGCACGCGGATATCGGCGGCAAGGTATGGTCCACCCCGGCGGTCAGTGATGGCACGGTCTTCGTCGGCAGCTTTGACAGGAAACTCTACGCGCTGGATGGCACCGACGGAAGTGAGAAGTGGGCGTTCACCACCGAGGGCACCATAGTGGCAACCCCGGCCGTATCTGGTGGCATGGTATACATCGCCTCGTTCGACCGGCACGTCTACGCCGTGGACGCTGCCACCGGCGAGCAGGTCTGGCGCTTCCCCCAGACCGATGACGATCCTCTTGCACCTACGGGCTGGTTCTGGGCGTCACCGGTGGTGCATGACGGCGCGGTGTACGCGCCTAACCTGGACGGCAGAGTCTATGTTATTGATGCCTATACCGGCATAAGAATCAGTGACTTTGACCTTGAGGGGCCGGTAAGCTCTGATCCCGTGCTGGTTGATGACCGCATAGTGGTGGCTACCACCTCCACCAACCGCTCAAAGCAAGAGAGCAGACTGTATTCACTTGATACCGCTGACCGACAGCAAACCCTGGTGCAGGACCTCGGTGAGAGTGTGCATGCTCCCCTCTTCACCGACGGCAATACCGTGTACGTGCACACCATGAAAGACTCGCTGTTTGCCGTAGACCCCCGCACCGGGGCAAGCCGCAAATTCACCCTTGCTGCCGGGAGCGAGAAGTAAGGCAGGTTCCCTTGGACATCGGAGCAGCCTGGGACACAATCATACTAAGCCCGATGATCAACGTGCTGGTGGTGCTCTCGGACTACCTGTTCGATAGCTTCGGGCTCACCATCATAGTCCTCACCGTGATTGTCCGGGCGCTGATGTACCCGCTCACGCGCCGCCAGCTCCAGGCGAGCAAGGGGATGCAGGAGCTCCAGCCCAAACTCGCCGAGATCCGCAAAAAGTACGCCAAGGACAGGCGCCGCCGCTCCCAGGAAGAGATGGCCCTGATGAAGCAGTCCGGCGTGAGCCCTGCCGGATGCCTGCTACCTATGGCCATCCAAATGCCGGTGTGGATTGCCCTCTACCAGTCCATAATCCGGGTCCTGGCAGCCACCCCGGAGGAGTTCCTGAACCTCTCGCGGCACCTCTACGTGACCTGGCCCCGGGTATTCTCTCTGGTGCCGCTGGAGAGCAAGTTCCTCTGGCTGGACCTGGCCCGCCCCGATACCATGATGCTCATGCCCATCCTGGTTGGCGGGTCCATGTGGGTACAGCAGAAGATGATGACGCCGGATACGGGGGACCCTGCCCAGCAAGCACAGAGCCGGATGATGCTGTGGATGATGCCGCTGATGTTCGCCTTCCTCACCCTCCAGTTTCCCAGCGGCCTGGCCCTGTACTGGGTGGTGTCAAACCTCATCAGCATAGTTATGCAGTATTTCACCAGCGGCTGGGGAGGCCTGGCGGGATTATTCTCACGTGGGAAACCGCAGACTGACCAGAAGAGCACCCGCCGTCCCGCTCCTGCGGTGGAGAAGGAGACAGCGAAACAAGCCGGTGACGCCGACATCGTGGAGGCACGGCCTGCACCGGAAGAAGGATCGGATGATGGAACCACTGGAGATCAGCGCCAAGACCGTGGAGGAGGCTATCGAGCTGGCCCTCCAGGAGCTAAACGTCAGTCGCGACAACGTAAGAGTAGACGTAATAAGCGAGGGTAAGGCCGGCATTCTGGGCCTCGGCGCCGAAGAGGCCCGGATACGCGTGCATCTGCTCGCTCCTGAACCGGGGCCGGAGCAGGACGCGGCCGAGATAGCCGGCGAGGTACTGGAGAGACTGGTTGAGCTTCTGGATGTGGATGCAGTAGTCGTACCGCAGACCGAGCCGATGGTCGACGGCGAGGAGCAAATCCCTCCGTCGGTAGGATTCAGTGTGCAGGGGGATGACCTGGGCATCCTCATCGGGCGGCACGGACAGACCCTGGCCGCCCTGCAGTACATCGTACGCCTTATTGTCAACCATCGAATGAGCATATGGACGCCGATAGTGGTTGACGTGGAGGGATACAAGCGCCGCCGGGCGGAGGCATTGCAGGCCCTGGCGGCGCGCATAGCCGAGCAGGTGAGGGTCAAGGGGGTACCGTTCACCCTGGAGCCGATGCCCGCCTACGAAAGGCGCATCATCCACCTGGCCCTTGCTGACCACCCGGATGTCATCACCGAGAGCACCGGCGAGGGAGACGCCCGCAAGGTGGTGGTACGTCCGGACCGCGGGTAAACACGGCGCTCGGCAGCAGTGGGGCTACGCCCCTCTTACACTCTCCGCCTGCCGGAGGGAGCCGCCACCCTTTGCCGCAATGCCGGCGTGCTCTCCAAGGCGCAAATGACCGAAGGAGACGTTCCCCCGGATATGACCTTGTGACCGACCCCTCTTGCCCTTGGGGCAAGCACTGCGGGTCCCGAACAAGCAGCAAACCGGCACTACCCGCCCGTACGAGAGCAGAACGGTGCAGGCACCTGTGTCACAGACCCAGGATATGGATGAAACAAACACCGCCCGCGCCTACCATGTGGGCCAGGCCTAGCTTCGGGCTGCCGGGTACCTGGCGTCCGCCCGCCTGGCAGCGCATCTGCCACAGTATCTCGGCAATCTGCCCCAGGCCGGTCGGCCCGATGGGATGTCCCATGGAGATAAGGCCGCCGCTGGTGTTCACCGGACTGGGCCCGGTAATTGCGGTGGCGCCGCTTTCGATCAGGCGCCCCGCCTCTCCCGGCAGGCACAGCCCGAGGGCTTCGTAGTACAGGAGCTCCTCAATGGTGGCGGCATCGTGGACCTCCAGCAGGTCCAGGTCTTCCGGCCCGCAGCCGGCCATGTCATACGCCTTGTAGGCAGTAACCTGGGTGAGGTCCACCAGGGGGTCACCCCCGGTGAGGCCGGTGCAGGCGGAGGCAAGGACCCTGGGGCAGGGTTTGCTAGTGAAGCGACTCACCACGTCACCGGCGCAGAGCACCACTGCGGCAGCACCTTCGTCCCAGGGGCAACAGTGAAGCACGGTCAGCGGGTCGGCCACCATGCGGGCAGCATGCACCTCCTCCAGGGTCACCCGGTTCTGGAAGTGAGCGTAGGGATTGAAGCTCGCGTTGTAGTGGGACTTGACGCTTACCATGGCAAGCTGGTCGATTGTAGTGCCGTACTGGGCCATGTGCTCGTGGGCGCGGAAGGCGAACCCCATCATGGCCCCGGTGGACTCCGGCGCCTTCACCGAGTCCTCGTCCGCGGAGGAGCTACGGCGGTACTGCTGGAGCTTGTCCACGCCGATGGCGACGGCGACATCATGCAGGCCGGAGGCGATTGCCAGGTATGCTTCGCGCAAAGCCGAAGAGCCGCTCGCCGAGGCGTTCTCAACGTTGGTCATAGTGGCGCCGAACGTGCCCAGGTTGCTGGCGATGGTGTGACCGCTGAAGGCGGTCTGCCGGCTCGACGCGCAGTAGCCCACCTCGACGTCAGCCCACTGGATGCCGGCGTCCTCGAACGCATGCAGGCAGGCCTCAACTGCCATAGCCACGAAGCCCTTCTCGGGGAAGAGCCCGTAGCGGTGAAGCCCCGCCCCCAGGACGACAACCTCCCTCACCGTACCTGCTCGAAACCTTTAGTGCCTGTCCCGTGTGCCATGCCAGTCCAGGATATTCTAGGCTTTGCGCCTCACGAGGGTCAAGCCATACATCTGCTGCCCAGTCCTCGCGAACAGGGGCCAGCAGGCCCGCAGGCCTGCTGGCCCCTCACTCCCTGCCGGATGTAGTTGATACCTATGCGATGGACCTGGCGACCTCAAGCGTCTGGTCAACGGACATCACCGGGTGCACTTCGAAACTGACGAACGGTGTGAACCGCTGCATCGTCTTGGCGAGCTCCACCGGCTCACCCTCGCTTACGGTGTATCCCCTCATCTCACCCACGAAGCTGCCCCAGTCTGAGTGGAAGCCCGCCTGGATGTCCTGCTTGACCATCTCGAGCATCATGGCCCAGCCTTCGCTGCGCGCCTTCGCATCATCCGGTATCTTGTCACGGTCCAATTCCCAGAGCAACAGATATTTAGCCATGGTCTTCACCTCCCCTAAGTGAGGGTTCGTCTAGGGTCTTTCCACTGGAGTCAATGCGCCAGCCCCCATCCTGTTGGACGGGCGGACCGGCCGGTCTCTGCCATAGGCATCACCCCCTACGGCCCGGGCATTGTCCGTCCAATGTAGTCCGGATGCACCTTTTTGTCAATATGTCGCTCACCCCCTGCCGGACAAGCCCTCTCTCCTCCGTGCCAGCCAACGGGCCAGCCCGAGAAAGACGTTCATCCCCGGTACCCTCTCCATGTACTCCCGGTACTCGTCACCGAACTTCTCCACCAGGTGCCTGTCCTCTCCGCGGATGGTCTGCCATATCACTGCCGTGCCCGCCACACCCAGCACCGCGAACAGCCAGTGCGGGTACCAGAGTAAAGTGGTAAGGAATATGGCGTAGACCCCTCCAGTGTACTGGGGGTGCCTCACAACGGCGTATATCCCCGTGTCCACCAGTCTCGTGGTGTGGACGAAGGACTTGCCTTTTGGGATGCCGCCACGCCTGGGGAAGAGGACGATCGGAGCCATCACCAGCACCATCCCGAATACCCATACGACCCACCCGATGATCCATAGCGGCAGGTAGGTCTTCACTTCCAGAACACCGGTCAGGACGAGGGGATTGGCCGGAAAGCATGCGATGCATAGTAATGACACCAGCGTGGTCCACACGATGTCCCCGGTGTCCCCCTTTCTCCAGCTATCCACGGTCAGTACTCCTGCACCTTCATCTTGTCTCCGTTCTGACCCACAGCCTCTGGCCGTCGGTAATGAACTCTATCGTACCGTGCGTGTCGGTGCGGTACACGCACTCCGGTTCTACCTCCGCCGCCAGTCTCTCCAGCACCCCTTTGCCGGGATGGCCGAAGCGGTTACCGGCGCCGACTGAAATCACTGCTACCCGCGGGTCGACCACGGCCAGGAACTCGCGGCTAGTGGAAGTCTCCGAGCCGTGGTGTCCGGCCTTCAGTACCGTGCTCTCCAGATAGGCCCGGCGCGCTAGCAGCTCTGCCTCTGACCGCCAGGTTATGTCTGCCGTGAGCAGAAAGCTAACCTGTCCAGCGCACACCCGCAGCACCACGCTGCTGTCATTCGGGTCTGACCCGATGTGGGCAGGTACCGATGTCAGGGGGTTCAATACTTTGACCGTGATGTGGCCCATGCCCAGATCGATGGTCTGGCCGGCCCGGGCGATGGTCTGTCTGGCTCCCTCCTCTTCCACCAGGCGGGTCCACTCATCACACAGCGCCGAGTCGCATTTTAGTGGCGGAGAAAGCACCTGCCTGACGCGGTAGCGCCGCAGGACCTCGAGCAGGCCGGTAAGATGGTCGGCGTCAGGGTGGGTGAGAACCACCAGATCAATGGTCCTATCCCAGAAGGGCATCTTCTTGCTCAACTCCTCCACGACTTTGCCCGTGCCGGGCCCGCCGTCAACCAGGATGTCCTGGCGGAAGGGCGTCTGGACCAGGATGGCATCACCCTGGCCTACGTCAAGGAAGCTCAAGTGGAGGTGGTCATCGGGCATGCTGACCGCGGTAATCACCGCGAGGGCGGCAGCCGCAGCCAAGGGTGGTACTGTCCACCGTCTGGGGAGTGCGTCAAGGAGCCGGGTACCGGACTGGACCACCTTCGTAGCCTCCCGCCGGTGATGTCCCAGCCATACGGCCGCTGCGAAAACCCCGTAGTAGGTCAGAACCGGTGCGGGACTAATGGAAACAGACTCGATTGACGCCCCCGGGATTTCTGCCAGGCCGGTCACGACTACCAGCATGTAAGACGAGCAGAGCCACGCCAGCCACGCCACCAACTGCCCTGCGCTCAGGGCAATGGCTCCGAGTACCGCAGCCAGCGTGCCGGTGCCGATAACCCAGGGCAGGGCCGGGAGGACAAGCACTGTGGCCAGTGGGGCGACAAATGATACTATGCCGAAGTGGTAGGCAATCAGGGGCCACACCGCCGCCAGCACACCCAGGGTAACGGCCAGGTTGTCCACTGCGTAGCGGCACACGGATGACACCACCCCTCCCCCGCCCAGAGCCCGGTCCACCATTTCCCTACCCCATGTCTGCAGGAAGGGAGAGACGGCAACCAGCCCGACCATTGCCAGGAAGCTGAGCTGGAATGATACCTGCCACAGGGTCTGCGGGCTGGCCCCCACCATAATCGCCGCCGCGAACGTCAGGCCCGTGACGGCGCTACGCTGCCTGCCCAGCATCCCCGCGGTAAGGAACATGGTGGCCATTATTGCTGCTCGCAGGACCGGCGGGTTCATCCCCGTGATTATGGCGTAGAGCCAGACGCCGCCTAGACCCAGCCAGATGTGTCCGTGCCACCGCCTGCCCAATAGCCGGGTGCCCACGCTCAAAAGAAGCCCGGCGACGATGCTCAGGTGGAGCCCGGATATTGCCAGCAGGTGGCTGGTACCACTGCGAGCGAAGTCGGATTTGAGGGAGTCCGGAATACCCCCACGCATGCCCAGGACAACGCCCTGGATAAGGGACGCGTGCGGTTCGGGCAGCACCTCGGCCACTGCACGGGAAAGGCGGTGTCTTAGCGAATATATCCACGCCAGGGGAGGAGAGCCTCTGCCGGAGTCAATCACCTCCACCTGGGGGTAGAGCATCGTCGCCTGGACTCCCTGGCGGGCAAGATAGGCTGCGTAGTCGAACCCTTCGAACCGGGGCGGGGTACTCAGCTCGCCGGTGACGCGCAGAACATCCCCGTAGCTGTATTGGACATAAGGGGGCATGAACAACAGGACCGTACCGGACAACTCACGCTGCTCTCCGGCGGTCGCCAGGCTCAGTCGGGAGAGACGTAGCTGGACCGTGTTTTCGCCTGCCTCGGCGTCGTCGCAGATTGTCCCCTCCAGCTCTACCGTGCCCCGGTCGACGTAGGACAGGAGGTGATCCTCGCTGGCCACGGGCAGGCTCAGCTGGTAGCGCAGAATCCCGCCGGCCAGGGCGACTATACAGAGGAGGGCCAGGACAGTAGTCCGGCGGTGGGTACGGTGGAGGAAGAGTAATGGTAGCGGCAAGAGGGCAAGAAGCAGGAACGGCAAGGGAAGCCGGTAGAACGATCCCACGAGGATGCCGGCTGTCCAGGCACAGCTCAGATAGACAAGTGACACCGTCTCTTGCCCCGCGAGGCTATTCGGCGACTGTGATCAGGTCTATTACGCCTTCATAGATAGCCGGGCCGATACCCTCCACCCGGGTCAGCTCGCTAGTGGTGCGGAACGGGCCGTTCTGCTGCCGGTACTGCACGATAGCCTGTGCCCTGGTTGGGCCTATTCCCGGCAGCACCTCCAGGAGCCAGGCCTCGGCCCGGTTGATGTCAATTCTCTGCGGGGGTGTAGTGTTGCCAGCCTGGGGCACAAAGAGCCTGAGATCACCGAGGGAGGCGTTCTCGGTGAGGCCTCCCGCCGCTGCGAGAATGGCTTCCAGTGAATCGGTTCCCGTAACCGGGTAGTACCCCGGGTTAGCCACTGCGCCGCTGACGGCAATAGAGCCCTCAGTCTGTTCTTCCGGCGGCAGGATTATCTCGACCGGTCGGCCGGGGCGGCAGGTTGACCAGGCAAATAGACCGCCAGTAATGGTGATGACTACGAGGAGAACGGTCACGACTGACCAGAGCCGGCCGGGGTTGCCCGTGATAATAAAAAGACCTCCTCAAGGCTGTGGGGGAATCAGGTGCTGCCAGAGGCCCGTGAGAGTTCCTCACCCCTCAGAATGGCCCGGAGCTCGTTCTCAGAGTCGGGGGAAGTGACGGCTATCACCTGGTCTTCCGCCTGGAGTACAGTGGTGCTGGTGGGGACAATCGGCCGCCGCGCCTTGCGGACGATCAAGGATAGCACGCTACCGCTGGGGAGGTCCAGCTGCTTGACCGGCTTGCCCACCGTGCTGGCGTTCGCCGGTATTCTCACCTCCACCAGCTCCAGTCCCTGTTCCCGGATATCAAAAAGGTGGGTGAGAGCGTGCGTGGGCACCTCTCCTTCGATGCTCTCCAGTATGAGCTTGGTGCTGTTGATGGTCACGTCAATCCCCAGCCTCTTAAAGATCTCCTCGTTCTTCGGGTTGCGAATACGGGCAATGGTCCGGGGGACGTGAAAGAGGTGCTTGGCCACCTCACAGGCAATCAGGTTGTCCTCGTCATCGCCGGTTACGGAGACAAGCATGTCCGCCCGCCCCGTGCCGACGCTGCTCAGAGTGGTTGTCTCGCAGCCGTCTCCACGCACTACAACACTGCCCAACTCCTCACTTAGCACGGAGCAGATAGCGGCGTTCTTCTCCAGTATGAGTACCTCATGGTCCTGGTCGAGCAGGGCCCTGGTGAGGTAGTACCCTACCCTTCCTCCACCGACGACAATAATGTACATGCTCAGGTCTCCTCGGCGCGGGTTTCCTTTTGCGGCGCCGGTGACTCCAGTTTCTCTCTCAATATCTGCGCGAAGATGGTCGTCGGGCTGACCGCTTCCAGCCCCAGGCCCTCAAAGAGGTCGCGGCGAAGGGGGTCATAGATGCGACACAGCACCCGTGGGACGTGGAAAATATGCCTGGCGATCTGGCAAGACATCACGTTACGATTGTCCCCCTGGGTCACCGCCACAAACGCGTCGGCTTCCTCTATTCCCGCCCGGCGCAGGACGTCGACGTCGATCCCGTTGCCCAGCAAAGCAGTTCCTCTGAATCCCGGCGGCAGTCGGCGGAAGCTGTAGGAGTCATTGTCCAAGACGGTAACGTCATGGCCATCGCTCTCCAGCAGACCCGCCAGGCGACCACCGACCCGCCCGCAGCCCATGATAATAACCTTCACTGCCTGACCTCGCTCACGAAGGGTAGTGCTGGTAGAGGATGACCCGGCAGGGTGCATTCTTCAGCACGTGGGGAACCGTCTCTCCGAGGCTAAACTGCCCAAAGCGCTTCTGATAGACAACCCCCATCAGAATCAGGTCAGCCTGCCTCTCTACCGCCTCATCCACGATGGCCGGTGCAGTATCTCGCGCCTGGAGGAGATCAGTCTCAACGGCACAGGCCTCTTCTCCCGCGACCTTCTCTATGCGCTCTAGCACTGCCTCTGCCTTCTCTACCTCCCCTCCGATCTCCGTGTCCAGCGGCAGGGTCCGTTCTATCGGGATGACGTATACGGCCAGGACTTCTGCCCTGTCTTTCCTGGCCAGTCGGCACGCCAGTCTGACTGCCTCTTCATCCGCCATGCTCCCACTAACCGAGACGAGTATCCTCTTGAACTTCATTTCCTCCCACGCCTGCTGCCCTCCAGCAAAGAATATTATAGTCCCGTCAAGGGCAGACTACAACCTCTCAATCCGTGGATTCTGCATGATAAAAAGACGTAAAAGTTGTGGCGGTTTCGGCTTCTCGGCATGTTCACGAGACCCAGGGTGCAGGCGGCAGAGAGTATCAGGTAAAACGCCGCCGGGGTGTGTTGGCAACAGCGGGAGACAGTCTTCTGGATGCTATCAGCGTCTGCTGACCTGAGGTAGCGGCGAGCCGGCTACCTCAAAAGGAGCTATCCTGCGAGAATCACTGCCAACCCTCGTATTTCAGCAGCCTGACAGTGCCCCCCTTTAGCCCTCCTATTACATATTTTTCTTATATGTCTTCGCAGAAATGAGGGAGAGAGCTAACGTCACTACCCCAATCCAATCTCGGAAGAGATAAAGGAGTGAATAGCCTGAAGCTGAAGGGTGGTAGTGATATTACCTGAATGGATGGTGGGCGGTAGAGGACTTGAACCTCTGACCCCCTGCGTGTAAAGCAGGTGCTCTAACCAACTGAGCTAACCGCCCTCAAAATGACCGGGAGGCGGGTGCCTCCTCCCTTTCTAGGCTCGAAAACCTGTATGTACATATTGACAATATGTATGAGCATAATGCCAATATTTGTTGCTTTTCTGCGAAACATGGTCTCATGCTGAGTCACTGTTTTTGCCCTGGCCCGTGCCATCGTGGTCTATGCCGGCCCTCTTGAAGAGCCGTTCCAGGGCTCGCTTGGCAGCAAGTCCCCTCAAGGGACGGCCCCGCTCCCAGCGCTGCACCGTGGGCAAACTCACCGGCACCTGCCGGGCCAGGTCTTCCTGGGTCCACCCCATGACCTTGCGGAGCTCTCTCACCTTCTCGCTAAGCTCCGGCATCCTCAGTCTCCTCCCCGGTGCCGAGTACCCCTGGGATGTACAGCCATATTGACAACCAGTACAGCATCACCTACGATATTGGCAGGGCAGAGCCCGGGAGCGAAGCTATGAAGGAGGATTGCCCGTCCGTCCTTGCCCGGTCTCTGCCCCTGCTACCAACGCTTCTGCACGGGAGCCGCCGTTCCTCTTGATCACTCCCGCGAGCCACTCGGCGAACTCCGTCATGATGTTCAGGTCACTCTCCTCGAAGTCACGCGTTACGTCGAGCAGGCGCCCCATCGCTGGAGTCACGTCCTGACCGTCGGACCGCGGTGTTCTGTACCCTGCCAGAATCAGCAGGCTATCCTCCAGGGCCAGCCTCTCGTTCTCGTCCCGAGAGAAGCCCTGCGCCACTTTCTTGATGCTCGCCTGCGACGGCGTGACACCCTTCTCCATGTCGGCGATGGTACCGTGGCTCAGGCCCACCCTGGCGGCGGCCTTTCTCAGGGATAGCCCCTCCTTTACCCTTCTCTCTCGTACCCACTGATCGAATCCCTGGCTCACAGCACACCTCCCTGCTCAGCGTACTTTAGTAAGCCTACTTTAGTACCGATTTTCTATGCATTATAGCACTACTGGATGACAAAGTATACACCCCAGTTTACACCAGGCGTGACAGACCCTCTTGACAATCCGGCAATCAAGATATACAGTACCTGTTTGTCAGGAGGGCCAACATGGACGATGCGAAACAGCATCCCCTGTTCCTCAAGTACCGACGAGACTGGCTGCACAAGATGACCGGCTACTCGAAGGGCTACCTCAGCCGGGTGGCCATTCGCCGGGAGCCGCTGAGCAGTGCGTTCGTCGAGCGGGTCTGCTACCGGCTCCGCAAGCAGGAGTCAGAGCTGTTCCTGCCGGAGCACGTGGTGCCGCGCACGTCAGGCGGCCGGCGTTCGCAGTCGCCGGTAGCGCAAAAGAGCCGGGGGTAGAGTGTGCCAATCCATGGCGTGAGCGATGCCCGTATCCTGCCCCGCCTGGGCATAATCCGTCTCGGCGTAAAACTGGAGCGGGCGGGTAAAACCCCCATCCCCAGGGCCACCGACTACTTTGTCGTCCCCCACGAGATAGAGCAGTACGTCGGCGAGCAGCCCAGGGAGCTCGCCATCATGTTTCCCTCCGACGACATGGAGCAGATCGCCCGCCAGTACCTGCGCTGTTACGGGCAGACTCACGGCCTGGTCTGCTGGGGCGACGGGCAGAAGTCCCGCTGGAAGGTGGACGTGCGCACCGGCGCCATGGCCGACAGGGACACCAGGGACTGGGAGTGGCGGGACGGCGTCTGTGCCCACGAGGAGTGCCCCGAGTACGGCGCCCGTTGCCGGCCGGTGATGAACCTCATGTTCATGATGCCGGAGGTCCCGGGACTGGGAGTCTGGCAGCTGAACACCTCCAGCTTCTACTCGATCCGCGAGATCAACTCCACCATCGCCCTCATCCGCGGTTTTACCCGGACGCAGGACATGCCGGAAGGCCGGATAGCCTACATTCCCCTGACCCTGGCGATCGGCCCGCTCGAGGTCAGTCCACCAGGTACGGGCAAGAAGACCATTCACATTCTCCACCTCAAGACGGGCGTGAAGCTGGCTGACGTTATCAGGCGGTCGCTCCTGCCGCCTGCACAGGTGGTCATGCCGGAGCCCGTGGTCGAGGAGGCCCCTGAAGACCTCACGACCCCCGAGGTGGTCGCGTTAGAGGAAGGCAAGGAGGAACAAGAGCGAGCCCCGCCGCCCGAAGAAGACCTGTTCGGGCTTGAGCAGGAGCGGCAGGAGGAGTGGCAGAAGGTCCGCAAGCTCATGGCCGGCTGCCGCATGAACGAGAAGACAGCGAGGAGCTTCTTTGCCCAGGTCTGTGACGTGAGCGTCCCCCTGGAGAAGCTTGCGAGCGAGACTGCACCCTCTACTCTGACCGTCCACCACCTGAGCCAGTTCCGGGAGCGGCTGGAGAAGTCCCGCATGGACCTGTAACGGGAAAGGCGTTACACGACGAAAGGGGGTGGCAGTTGGAGCCGTCGCAAGCGCGGGGCAATGCGAGCTCGTTTCCGGCGAAGCTGCGAGTCCACCGGTCTTGCGACCGTAACAGGTTTTCCGTTACAGGGGGGCCGGGATAATGGCACGCGCAAAGCCCTGGCTCAAGATGTGGACCGAGTGGCTTCACGACCCGAAGATGCTCGGGCTTACGCTGGCCGAGACCGGGGCCTGGTGGAAACTGGTCACCCTGGCGCAGGAGCTGGCTCAGGATGGCCGCATCTCCACGAATAACGGGCTAACATTGAATCTCGATGAGATCGCCAACTGCCTGCACCTCACGAGGCGGGCAGACATCAAGGACATGACACGGATGATCGAGAAGATGCAGGCGCATGGCGGCCTTCACTGGGATGGAGCGACCCTGGTGGTTACGAACTTCGCCAAGCGGCAAGCGCAGTCCCCGTCAACCACAAGAGAGGCCGTCCGCGACAGAGTCAGGCGCCACCGGTCCCTTCGGAGACCCGCGAGCAGAGAGTGTGTAACGGAAAGCCCGTTACAGAACGGCGGCAAAATCGCAACGAACAAGAAGTTTTCTGGCGGTTTTCCGCCGGTTGACCGGCAAGTTTCCGACCATGGTGTAACGGATAATCCGTTACATGCGGCGGCTGCACAGGCTCAGAATCAGGGCGAAAGCCCTCAGAAAGAGACCGAAAGTGTAACGGATGTAACAGCGTTACCCTCTCCCTCTCCCTCTGTTTCTAAAGAGATAGGGGGTTCCAGGGGGGAAGAGAAGGTTACCGGAGAGCCGATTGTGGCCGAGGTTAGCCGCCTCTACGAACGAAACATCGGCATGCTGTCACCCCGGACCCGGGAGCTTGTTGACGAGTTCGCCGGGGAGTACAGGGGGCCAATCGGCTGGATCGGCGATGCCTTCGCCGAGGCGGCGAGGTACAGCAAGAGGTCATGGCCCTACGTTCGGGCCATTCTGCTGAGATGGCAGGACGAAGGAAAGGAGGAGCAGCCACATGGAAAGAGAGGGAAGACAGCTGGAGAGGATAGGCGAGATCCTCTCCAGGGGGCCAGGGATTCCGGGTGGAAGGTCACGAGACTCCCGGTTGACGACGAGGCAGGAGACGAGGACTGAGGAGTGCACCTGCGTGACCTGCGGCAGTGCCTTCCTGGGCGAGGTGATCACCTACCACTTCTTCGAGCCACCCCGCGAGGTCTGGGCAAAGGAATGCCCCGAGTGCAAGGCCGCGCGTGAAGCCGACCAACGGCGGCAGGAAGAAGAGGAGCTGAACCTTCAGAGGGCGGCGGTCAGGGCGAGATGGCGTCGTGAGTCCAGTATTCCCTGGAACCTGAACGCGAACCGCTTTCAGGAGCTGGACTCCGGCTATGCCCGCCGGGCCCAGAAGCTCTGCCTCCAGTGGGCCAGGGACTTCTCGCTTGATCGTCCCGGCGATTCGCCTTCACTCCTGCTCTACTCGCAGGTGCCGGGTGTCGGCAAGACGACGCTCCTGGCCTGCATCGCCAGCCACATCATCGAGAAGTGGCAAGGCGACCCGGCCAGGGCCGTCTGCCCCATCAAGTTTCACAGCGGCCCCAGCCTGGTCCGGCGCATCCGGGCTACCTGGAATCTGCCTGATGACGGCCCCCGCCACGAGCGGGAGGAGGACGTCTACAGGGAGCTCCGTGGCGTCAAGCTGCTGATGCTGGACGACGTTGGCAAGGAGCAGCCGCGGTCCTACCGCTTCACCCAGGAAATGTACTGGTACATCGTCGATGAGAGGGTGAAGGTGGGGCTCCCACTGGTGATGAACTCAAGGCTTCCGATGACGGGCCCGGATTCCCTCGAGGATCTCATGGGGAGGGACACCGTGGATAGACTCTACGGGATGTGCCGGGGCGAGATGTTCGAGATCGAAGCCCAGAGCTATCGGCGACTCAAGGGGATTGCGTGAACGTGTAACGGAAAATCCGTTACCGAGGACCAGATGAAAGTGGCGGTCATCAACTGCTCGTATGTCGGTATGAGACCTGCGGACAGGATCTACAACCTCGGCGCCGAGAAGATCGCCAGCTGGCACCGGCGTGCCGGCGACGAGATCTACTGCGGCCCCTGGGCCTCGCTCGTGCTCGGGGACAGCTTCCCGACCCGGGCGGCCGACAGGTTCTACTTCAGCGTCATCTTCACCTGGGACATCCCCGACATGATCCTTGCCGTCAACACCGTCAGGTCGTGGGGCAAGGAGGTCGAGATCGGTGGGCCGGCGGCCACCTTCATGGCGGGGTACATCGAGCGGGAGACGGGAGTGCATCCCCACCGCGGGCTGGACGACCGGTTCGAGCAGGTCCCGGGCGACTACCAGGTGACCTTCACCTCGCGGGGCTGTCCCCATAGATGCCCGTTCTGCGGCGTGCAGAAGGTGGAGCCGGTGGCCGTCGAGTACGACGACTTCCCCCTAGCTCCGATGATTGGCGACAACAACATCCTGGCCACCACGTGGGAGCACCAGGTCAGGGTTGTGGACAGAATGGCGGACTTCCCCGGCAGGATCGACATCAACTCCGGCTTCGACGTGCGGTTCTTCACCGAGGACCACTTCCAGCTCTATCGCCGGCTGCACCTGGCCTCGGATACACAGCGTCGCCTGTGGCGGTTCGCCTTCGACACCCTGGAGGTGGAGGACGACGTCCGGCACGTGGCCGCGGTGCTGCGAGGGCACGGTTTCGACCGGCACGACGCCACCTTCTACTGCCTGATCGGCTTCCCCGGCCAGACCCCGGAGGAGTGCCGGTACCGGCTGGATACCGTCATCGGGCTGGGCTTTAATCCCTACCCGATGAGGTTCACGCCGCTCAACAGCCTGAGGCGGAACTACATCGCCCCCGGATGGAGCGAGGACCTGTTGCAGCGCATGACGGCCTACTACCAGACGCCCTATCTCTGGAAGAGCGACACCTGGGAGAACTTCCGGCCGGGCAAGAAGATCGTGGAGCCGCTGCCGGGGCAGATACCCCTGATACGGGAGGACACGCCCTGTCTTGAGAGGAGCCTGGTATTGCCGGCGAGAGGATGCGATGGAGGAGCTTGATTTCCAGGGGTTGCTCGACCAGTTCAACACCCAGGGCTTCGAGAGGGGAGAGCAGGTCGTCCTGGGCCACTTCGGCACGGTGCAGACGCTTCTCTCGCTCATCTTCGGGGAGCCGGTCAGAGTGCGGCTGGTCGACCAGCAGTATCGCGATGGCGACATACTCAGGACCGTTCACCTGGTCTGCGGGGCGGGCGCTGTCTGCCACGCCACGACCCGGATTCCCCTGGCCAAGAACCGCCCCGACATCCTCAGGGACATAGCTTCCGGCAGGCTGGGGTTGGGACAGATCGTGGCCGTTCACCAGGTCCCCAGTCGGCGAGACCTCGCCGACGTCGGCCGGAGCCACCATGCTTTCTGGCGGAGCTACACCATCGAGGGTCCCGAGCTCCGCCTTGAGATATACGAGTGCTTCCCCCGGCAGCCGTTCGAGGAGGCGGGCTGGCTGCGAGGAGAGAACGAGGGGGTCTCCCCATGAGCAGGGTGGCATGGTACGACCTCCGCGGCCGGGGCTGGCCCAGGGACATTCTGATCCTGCTCCACCTGCCCTATACGGCCTGGCACCTGTCGTATGTTGCCGTCGGCGCCTCCCTGGCGCCGCGCATGGACTGGAGGGCGCTGGGCTGGACGGTGCTGGCCTTCTTCCTGGCCATGGGCATCGGCGCGCACTGCCTCGACGAGCTCAACGGCCGCCCGTTGAGGACCCGCGTCCCTGGCGCTCTCCTGTGGGCTGCTGCCATCGCCTCCATAGCCGGCGCGGTTGCCATCGGGGTGATGGTCGGCACCCGGGAGACTGCCTGGGTGGTCCCCTTCGTCGTCTTCGGAGGCTTCATCGTCTTCGCCTATAACCTGGAGTGGTTCGGGGGCCGCCTGCACACCGACACCTGGTTCGGCATCGCCTGGGGAGGCTTCCCGGCAGTGACCGCCTACGTCGCCCAGACCCATGCCCTGAGCCTGGAGGTGTGCATCGTGGCGTTGGCCTGCGTCCTCTACAGCATGGCGCAGCGGGCCCTGTCCACGCAGTCTCGCTTCTTCCGGCGCAGGGTACCGAGGCTCGAGGGCCACGATAAGGCCACCAGGCTTCCCGCAGTAGCCCTGACGAAGGATGAGGTCGTCCGGCCGGTCGAGACCGCTCTCAGGTTCATGACCTGGGCCGTGGTGTCACTTGCCGTTGGCCTGCTGGTAGTGCGGGTCTGAGCGGAGGAATGACATGAGTGACAGCCCGTACATGGAGAGCTACCGGGAGATGGTGCGGAAGCTCTACGTCCTGAGCTCCGCCGAGGTCAGGCAGTTCCTGGGGACGCGCCCCGACGGCGATCCCCGGGTTGAGTACCTTGCCGGCCTGCAGTCGTTCCAGAACATGGCCAACGCGCAGATCTCCTGTCTCATGCGCCTGGTCACCGAGAAGCTCGGCGTCAGCGAGGAGGACTTCCTGGCAGTGGCTGCCGAGGAGATAGGGAAGCAGGTGCAGACCATGGAGAACGAGCTGGCCGTGGTGGGCTGGAACGAGGACGGGACGATGAGGCTGGACCTGCAGGCCCACCGTGAGAAGACGAAGGGGTGGCCGACATGAATCACAGGGATGTCATGCTCAGGTGTGCCCAGGTCAACGCCGGCTACATGAGGCTGCCCGCCGGGACGGTCGATGGCTACCAGAAGCTGGTGGCCCTCTACCAGCGGATCGCCGACCAGAGCGTCGACTGCGCCCAAGTCTGGGCAGCGGACCTGCCCTGTCCTGACCACGAACCCGCGGTGGACGCTTTCTGGTGGGGCGTCGTCTCCTGGGCGGAGGCCTTCGGTGTGTCGATAAGCACCGACGCTGGGGAGTGGGAGGCGGTCTTCGTTCGGCCCCACGAGCAATTCGCCGGGTATCTCAGACCCCGCTCCCGCAGCGAGACGCTCGACCCTGTTGTCGGATCCCCGGCAGAGACAGTGATGGGACTCGACGTGACCTGGATGGCACTAGTCGTGAAGCTTACCATCCAGTTCGGACTCACCCAGAACGTCAAGGACTATCGAGCGATGGTACAGGCTCACAAGCTGGGGCAGGAACTACGGCGCCCCGACAACCCGGCGCGCAGGGCCTACCTGCAGTCGGACCTCGTCTTCTTCCGGCAGCTCTTCAGCAACTTCTCTTTCAGCCAAGGGACGGCCGCCAATCTAGACCGGTGGTTACAGGACCTTGAGGAAGAGATGGCCAGCGTGTGAGAGGAGATGGAACATGAGACAGCTGGATATCGGCAGCTACGTCATGGGGATCGACAACTTCGAGGAGATCAAGGCCAGGCTGGCAAAGGCCATAGCGGACAACGACGACGCCGAGATCGTCAACCTGGTGGGGGAGCTGAAGTCTGCCCTCGTCTACGATGTCAGGGGGTCCCTGGTCGAGGTGCTCTTCCACCCCCAGCTCGACCTGCCTGCCAAGGCTGCACTGGAGCGGGACGACCTCGCCCGCAAGATTCTGGACCACCCCGAGAGCACCATCCTGCTGGAGGAGGCCGAGTACGCCCTGATCACCGGCTCACTGAATGCCGTCAGCGGCCTGGGGCGGAACGACGTGCGCTTCATCCGCCAGGTTCTGGACGCGCCACAGGTGGAGGTTGAGGTCACTTCGCAACGCAGAAGAGACACCTGCGCAGAAGGATGATGAACGGTGAAGCCCGCCACCATGATGCAAGCCAGGACCGGGAGAAAGCCTATTCCGGCCACACGATCTCTTGTGTATCTGGCCTTCTCACCACGATCAACTCCGGTGGGATATTGAGGAATTCGACGACTGCAATGATTGCCTTTTCACATAGACCTCTGTCACCGGTTCCCACGCGTTCGACTAGCGCAGCAATCTCAATGCCAAGTTCCCTTGCTCGTGGCCAATACGTCATCCAAAGCGAATCCAGATCTTCGAACAAGTTGTATGGGCTTAGTCTCAGCCTCAGGTTGGCATAGCCTACAGCCCTAATCTGGGTGCGCACCTCGGCGGGAAGAACAAGAGGGCCATGGATCGACTCGCCAGATGCAATGCTCTCTGCAAGGTTTCTGAGCGTTGAGTAGTACCTATTCCAGTCGACAGCTTCCTGTTCTCCTACGTTCCTCCTCTTCACATCACCAAGTGCCTTCGGCAAAGCGTCAGACCTGAGCTCGCCCTCAATGTCGAAGCCACGTTGCGCGGCCCACCGGTCAGCCATGACATCCATTACCAGACTGTTGATGCTCCGGCCCAGCAAGTTGATTTCAGGCATTACGGGCTGCCCGTTCTTGTTTCTTTGAGAAGCCGTCTGGCAATAGCCTTCAGCCTTCTGTAAGACATGCGCCAGTTCATGCGCAGCCACGGCCTCTTGCACCTCATATGAGAGATTTGGGTTCAGCCAGATTCGCTCCTGCTCATCGTCCCAGTCGTGATGCCCTCTTGCCTGTCTCACAGTTGGATTTGGATGGGCTGTCACATCATAGATTCCTATTGGCCTGCTGATCCGCCGCTGCACTTCTGCCATCGCGCCTAGTAGCGAGTCGGAAGCTGGTCTTCCCTGGCCGGGTAGTACCATACGTCGCTCCTCACCGCAGCTCAACAGCAACATCGCTAGACCTGCTATGAGCACACAGAGGAATACGGTGGTATCCTGACCTATCCTCTTCATCCATACTCACCACGCGGACAATCCGTGTCAATGCATCCCCAAGGATCTTCGACACAGCCTGAGGCATACGCCTGCTGTGCAACCATTCTAACACAGCTTGACAGATGCCCTGCTGGACGACTACATTACGCGCAGAGGTTAGTCGCCGGCTGGACAAGGAGGCGGCTGCCCTTCCACGGAAGGGTGGCCGCCTTTCTGTTTGAGGAGGTCACCGTGGGATTCGGGATTGACATCAACTCGATCAGCGACCTCATATCCGCCGCCCACACCACTACCGATGCCCTGGTCACCAGCGTGGAAGGCAAAGTCGATGTCGTCGATACGGTGGCCGACGCCATCAAGCTCAAGACGGAGACCCTGCCCTCGGACCCCGCCGACCAGTCCGACCTCGAGGACATCCTCGCCCGGAAGTACCCCTTTCTCGACTTCTGGTCCCACCCCGCCGCGGACAGGATCACGGTCACCTCCACGGCGGCCGATATCGCTTTCCCCAGCATTGCTGTCGACACTCTACCTTCCGGCCTGACCCTGGTACGCGCGGTCTTCATCCTCAGTATCGCCAACCTCAAGGATACCTCGGGCGCCGACAACTACGTCAACGCCGCCGGCAAGTCCATCCGGATCATGCTCACCGGCGGCGCCTGGGGCACCAACGACGCCATTGCCCTCACCATGGACAACCAGGGCCTCTTCACCACCGGCAGTGGCGAGAGGGGCGGCCCTGTGCTCTATGGCCCCGACATCAAGGCAACCGTGAACCAGAACGGCACCTGGCTGGTCCGGAGCGACCAGACGGCCCGGGGCGATGCCCTCGTGGCCCTGGGCGATGACCTGGAGCTCTTCGACGTAGAGGTCGGCCTGAGGTTCTTCTACGCATAGGACGGTACACCAATGGGCCTGACAGCCAGTATCCAACTGAGCAGCAAGTGCCGGAGCGTCAGGGCCGGGCTGTATCAGTGGACCAACACTCGCAACGGCCAGGGAGCAGCCCTCCAGGACCCCGTGGCACAGGGCAACAAGATCTGGGCTTTCGTGTCCCGGAACTTCATCTCCAACTACTGGATCTACCGGTGCTTCGTGTTCATCGACCTGTCCGGCATACCGGTCGCACCGATGATCAACGCGGCGCACCTCAAGCTGTGGGTGGAGCTGAAGGGCTCCGAGATTGGAGCGACGAACGGCTTCGTGATTACTCCCGGCCACCAGAGCGACCCGGTGGTCACCTCCGACTTCGATACTGGTCCGCCCTGGACGCAGAGGGACGACAACACAGTCTACGGCAAGTTGAACCAGCCGGATATCACCGCCGGGCAGTACAACAAAATCAACTTCAATGCCACTGGCCTGACGGCCTTGGCGGCAGCGGCCGGCGGCGAAATCAGGCTATGCCTCCGCGGTATCGCCGACAACAATGACACCGGCGGAACTATAGCTGCCGGCAGCTCCGAGGG
>Ga0180433_10004184_pt1 | contig 20474 bp, 35 predicted proteins | sample SS_ome_8_FD_132980 | JGI IMG/M metagenome (GOLD analysis project Ga0180433, IMG submission 132980) | Hypersaline lake sediment archaeal communities from the Salton Sea, California, USA - SS_1_D_1 metaG | ecosystem: Environmental > Aquatic > Non-marine Saline and Alkaline > Hypersaline >... | reverse complement strand
TACTGTAAAACAATTAGGTAATAGTGGGTACGTGCCAATAAAAAAGTCGTTTATTGGTAAAGACGTGTACGTTATAGTTAAAGATGACATTAAAGAAGAAAAATGATGTTTATCGAGGAGACAATATCATTAAAGAATATAACTATATTATAACTAAGGGTGAATGAATGGATCTATTACTATATTGTAGAGTATCAACAGAAGATCAGAACGTAGAACAACAAGTAAAGTTCTGTAAAGAGTGGGCACTGAGGAACAAACACTACATAGTATGGACTATTCAAGATAAAGAAAGCGGAACATTACCACTAATAGAGAGAAAGAAGTTCAAGAAGATCATAAATAACGAGTTCAATTTCGAATATGAAGGAGTATTGATATATAAATTAGATAGACTGACTAGGAACTGGGATGACGTAACGGCTATTGAGAGGTACTTTAGGGAGAATTGGGAAGATATAAAGTTAATAAGTACTTCTGATTCAATAGACTTCTCAAACGCTTCAGGGCGTATGATGTTTCGTATTATGATGGCGGTATGTTGTAATATGCCAGAAGATATGAAAGAAAAGCAGAAGATAGGTATAGAGAGGGCAAAAGCAGAAGGTAAATATAAAGGCGGAAAGAGAGGGAGAAGATGGAAAGAACAAAAAAGATAAAATTAACTAAAAAACAAAAAAATGCGATAATTTCAGCTTGTATGCATATAATACCAGCATTGATTATAGGATTGGCGGTATCTAGAAAAGGAATAAATGATTTCGGAAATTAGTAAAGGTGAACTAAGATGAAAACAGCAAAAGGAAAAGAAATAAAGGATTTTGGAAAGTTCGATAATATATCTTTATGTAATAATTGTATGTGCATGACAAAAACAATAATGAAAGATGGAGTAAAAGTATGTGGCAAGTGTCATAGAAGGAAATTTTAGGACACGCCCTAAAAGAGAACAAAAGAATATAAAACTTTAAATATATAATCATACTATTATAGTAATATCATATTAATAATATATAAGACGAATAAAAAGTGGTAAAAACTAATGTCAATAGACGAAAATCTATCATTAGATGAAAATAAATATATATGTCAGATAATGGGGGATAGGTATCATGTTGTAATAGTGCCACACATAGATACTAAAGATAGGTATATGGTTAATACGAACGGTAAGACGTTATATATATTTAATGCTAAGAAGGAAGAAGATATAATAAGAGCAATAAGACAAGTCGAATCAGAATATGGAATATGGTGAAAAAAATATGGTAAAAATAACAGATCAGAAAGGACAATTAAGAATTACACTACCTAAAACATTATCCACATTGTTAGGATGGAAGGCGGGTGATGAATTAGCAGCAGTAACAGATCAATACCAGAAAGACATGATATTAAAAAAGGTGTAATTATTGAGTGATGAATTAATATCATTGTTATTATTTATATTAATAATATTATTACTGATACTAATAGAAATATTTACTGGAATACTACCAAATGAGGTAATAAATAGTTATCCAGTATATCCACCTCACATATATATAAAATAATATGGTTGGTATGATCGGTTAGTCACCTCCACATAAGATGATATAGAAGGGATAAGCATAGTACCTTCTGCCGATGCCAAAGACTATATTATTTTATTTTTCAACACGAACATTAATAGTAATACCAAGAGATAATAAGAAATTCTGGAACTTCTCAAAGTATTCAGAATCATTAACGGGAGTTATAAGTTTACGTCTATTAAAAAGGGGAAGCAACCGAAAAGTACGACTATTATATATAGAGCTTTTAAGTTCATTAAATTTAGTAAATTTAATGTTCTCCCATTCAGATAATGCTTTATTGCATTTCTCAAGAGTATCTTCAATTTCATAAACCTTATATGGATCTAATCTTTGTTCTTTAGTCATAGATGACCATGGCGTATCAGATTCTTTGAATATTTGAATAGTAAGAGTATCAAATAACTGTTTTTGAGCAAAGTTAAGCACTTTATTATTTAATTTCGTTCTTACTAATGTTAATATAAATTTTGCCATGTTATTACACCTTCTTTAATATATTATATAATGTTATCTTATATCTTGTTTTATGTGGGTTTCTTTCGTTATTTGTGAAAAATAGTTAGCATTTTTACCTATTTGCCGAGATATTTTCTTATATGGTATTTTATATTCATTTTTGAGGATCATAGCAAGTTTAACAAGGATGATTTTATATTTATCCTGCTTTTCTTTATTACCAAGATTTTTTATAGCATCATCTTTTTCTTTATTGTATCGGTCAATATCTATATAATTTATACGTTTATTAAATCTACCATTAAAGTCTGGTCTAATATCTTTAAGTTTCCAATATCGTTTATTCCTCAGTGCATCATATAATAAATTAAGATTTTGACCAGAAAAAGCTTTAAAAAAACCACGTTCTAGTGTTTTTTTGTTATAGTAAACTTGAATTGCACGAGTGTGTTCATCAGATATAAAAAATTCTCTAAGCTTTTCTAATTTTGGAATTAATAGTATAAATGTTTGATTGTATTTAGCAGCAACCATAAAAATCTTAATAAGCATTTTTTGAAACTTATTTTGCCAGTCTTCACCCATCAAATCGAAAGCAGCTTCATCTAAAACATATACTTTACGATTTTTACCAATTTGGGCTACTTTAATCATCTTTCCAGCGTCAAAAAAGATGTCGTCATTACTAAAAGAAACACCTATTTTTTGAGATAGATAACAACCTATTTGGACTGCTAACGTAGATTTACCAGAACGGGTAGGACCAAAAATGATTAAGTTATTAAAAAATCCATGATTAATTTTATTAACAAGTCTATCTAAATTAGATTTTAACGTTTCAGACTGGATTAATTTTACCATGATTGATTTGGATCGTTATGTTCTGTCAATGTCTTGAATGGTCCTTCTTTTGTTGCCCAATAACATAAAAGACGAGATAGTTCTAGTAATTTTTTATAATCTTGTTGTTTTTTTGATATTATTATGGTAGAAAGTATATTATAATAATCTTGTATTGAAATATCTTTATCTTTAAGGTAGTTGACATATTGAGATTCAACAGAAACAAAAAAAGTGTAAACATCGCTACATAGAATAGCATAAGCTTGTTTCGGTGAAATTCCGCTACATCCAGCAATAGACTGTATTAATTGTTTTTGACTGGTAAGTAGATCTTCATAAGATTCTAATAACGTAGATAGATATTTCCAATTTATCCCAAATGTTTTATTATTATCGTCGTCAGTTGTCACAATAATAATATTTTGTTACAATTATATAAAATTTTCGGAAAAATATTTAAGTAAGCTAATTAAAATAAAATTGCATGAAGAAAGCTATAATTCTTATATTATTGGTTTTGTGTGCATCGAGTGTATATGCTGGTGATTGGGTAGTATCACAATCAGGATATACGATAAATCTTTTTGAGGATCAGAATTTAATTTTTAATGCTACTCAGTTTGATTCATCAGATACACAAAATATTACTATTAATGAATCATATATAGCAGCGTTAGCGGGTTCTATATCTGACACTAACGAATCAACACGAATGAATAACCTGATAGGAACGGGTTGTGGAGCAGGGGAATATGCGTATGATGTCGATGTTGATGGTACTTTAATTTGTAGGGCTGATGTTCAGGGGGCTAGTTCTGTTGATTTCAATTCAAGCACAATACCAGAGATTAATGGAAATAGAACAGTCAATTTCACGACGGTACAGGCGAGAGTATTGGGGGAATGTGCCGAAGATTCAAGCATAAGGGTGATTAATATTGACGGAACAGTAACGTGTGAGCCAGATAGTACGGGTTTAGATACAACGTGCGACGGTGGGAGTTGTAATGTTGCGAATACAGGAACTCTTGACGGATACGAAGCATCTGAACTATTAGATGATACTGTACGCCCAAAATGGACACTAGGAGGAGTTTATATTTACAATGATACAGGAATAGCAAGACTTAACGAAACTAAGTTAAACGCTACAATAGACGCAAGAGATACAGATACAGATACAATACGATCATTAATTCAAACAAATACAACAGATATTATTAATCAGTCGGGTAATTTTGCGATAAATTATACAACAGTTGCATCAGTCTCTTATGTAACCTCAGCACTAGCAGACTACTATCTTAAGACAGCTATTGACTCTCAAGGAGAAGTAGAAACTATATGGGGGGTAACGTTAGCCACAGACACAGAATTAGCTGGACAAGATGAGTGTAGCGAGATAACAGGTTGTATCGAGAACGCAGTAACGGTTAATTACCCTAAATGGTTGCTAGATGGAAACTACATTAAGAATGTTTCAGGAGTAGCAACATTCAATGAAGTTAAATTAAACGCAACGATTGATATACTAGATACCGATACTCAACTAACAGAAGACCAAGTAGAAGCGTATATATTTGATAATGATAATACTGCTGTATTTAATTTAAGCGGTTACGATTTGGTAGGTTTAAATGAAACTAAAGATATAAACAGTTGTATAAGAGAGAAGGCAATTAACGCAACAGCGTGGTGTGACACATTTTGTGACGGAACGTGCAGTATCATACATGAAAAATGGTAAAAAAAGTAATACTTATAATGGCAATAATAATATTATGCTCGACGGTGACGATGGCGAAACCCATTGTAGTTGCTGATGATGTTGCTCCTTATGAAACATGGGACTATAAAATAGTTCAAGAAGATGAAAATTTTGTACCACAAATTGAGCATATAGGTGATAATAGGTTTCTTATAAGGACAAATCACAAAGACAAGAAAATAAAAAAAGATGATTTCGGTCTCGCAATTTGTTTTAATTCAAGCGAAGAATTTAAGCCAGTAGACAAAGAACTTGAAGCTAAGAAATTAGATGGTGACTGGTGTAAGGAACAAGGGGGTATGGGGTACGAATTACTTGTTAAAGACGAGAAAACACTACCCTATGATTACGTGTTTACTGTTCCCAATGACGTTAAGAACTTCACTATTTATGGTGGTATGGGGAGTTATGTTGTTGTTGTTGACATTTACCTGGGAATGGTTACAGGTTATCCCGGAATAAAGCATAGAACATTTTATGACCATATAAATGATAGATGGCATATAGTTTATTTAGACAGTAGCCAAGATATACATACAGCATCATCACCATACAATCAATTAGAGAATTGGACTGACGGAATAGATATTGAATCGGTGTTTTCATATAAACAAGGAAGTTTCGCTTGTGATATTGACGAGGTTGAGGGTAAAAGTTATATAGGTTGTGTTGGTGGAATAAGCACAGACGATGATATTTATTATACAAGATGTAACCTAACAAACACAACACCTTATATAGAGGGGTGCAGTGGTTTAAACTGGATATTTTCAGGACTAGATGCACATGGAATAAATGACGATATTCCGACGTTATCAATGACATACAACGCTTCGCACTGTATTCAAGTTTATGCAAAATGGAAAGACTCAACCGCAAGTTATCCACACTATGCTTCATGGTATGCATTTAAAGAGAATTCTTCTTCAGGTTGTGGGGACCATGTAATAAGTAGAAATTCAAATGATATGATATATTTACATAACAATGATTATGACTCGACGAGTTCAGTTTGGAACCCATTAATGTTGGTACAATATCCAAATAAAAATGATGCAATTATCGTATATATAAATGAAACCAGTACAAGTGCTGACCTTATCTCTATGTATTGGGATGGTGAGTTTGGAACTAAACAAGTGCTTTACGGTGACATAGAGAATTATAATATGGATATGATGGATGTTGTAACATACAGTGATAACGCAGTAGTTTTTGGAGCAGATGACGGACAAAAAGAAATCGATGCGTATATAATAGAAGAAAAAGACGGAGGTTTGGACACTAAAGTTGCCACAGGAGCATTTTCATCTATTGGTGGATATTGGAATAGAGGTATTTTTGGAGTTGCTGTAGATAATGAGTCTAATATTGGCGACAATATTATAATGTTTTATTCTAATCAAACAGATACGAGTATGATGTATTATACTATGTCGGGTGACGGAGGGTATACTTGGGTTAATAATACAAAATGGACGGATTTCGTAGAAGAAATTATGTTTATTGACGTTGCTTTCGATTGGGAGCATTGTATGTATTTAATAAATACCTATACAGGAAACGACGTTGAGGTCATTAATTTATCAGCAGGGGACTGCAAAGTAGGAGGAGAACCACCAGCAGAAGCGACTCCCTACTCATGTATCAACATATCAGATCAAGGCATAGACTGGAATCGAAACTACCAACTTAACTATACGTGCCAAGTCAACGGCACAGTAAATAATCTAAACGTAGGAGGTACAGGACAGTTTAAGATATACACAGGTGCATTAACTAACGTCACACCGCCATTCAAAGCATTGGGATTAGTTCACTGTATCAATACACCAGCAGGGGGATGTATTAAAACATATTGAGGGCAAATATAAATGAAAAAAGCAATACTATTATTAATAACGCTACTTATTCTTCCTTCTGCATTATCGTTAGATTTATGTGGAGATACCGTAAATATAAACACAAGTTGTTTCATGGTAACGCCAACATTAACAACGTGTAGCAATTACGAATACAGGATTTTAAACGCAACTGGATCAGTAATAGAAGCAAAAAACATGACATATATAGGAAATAATATATATAATTTCACATTTATCAAAGATGAAGGAGAATATTTAGTATTGTTGTGTGATGGCACAACAAAAGAGATACAGGTGGAAGGTGATACAATGTTAAACGATTTATTGATAGTGTTTTTATTGTTGGTTGTTGGTCTAGGATTCGCTATATTTGGAGAAATAGTACGAAATACAGTATTTCACATATTTGGTGCAGTATGGTTATTTGCAGTTGCTCCATTAATGACAACAAAACTATCATTATTAAGCGGATTTATGGAATATTTGAGTATTGGATTTTTCGTATTAATAGGAATGGTATTAGTTGCAATAGCATTAGACGAAAAACATAAAAACAAGCTCTCACAAGAAGGATAATAATAAATGGCGACTGACGACGATATAGACAACATGGCAGATGAATATGCCTTAAAAGAATCTTTTGAAGAATCAGGAGACGAAAGGAGGGCATATAACGATATAGATATACAAAATAAATTAATAGAGCCAGATGATAGACTGTCAGAATTATTAGCAACAAGTAATTTTCAGTTAGGCAACATTAAAGAATCAGATTATTATGGTAATATACATGAGGTTAATTTTGCGATTGACTGTTTAAATACACCATTTGATAAGGGCGGATGGCTATTACACGAAATAGGGTTAAATATATTTAAGAAACTAGACATAGCACATATTATGTCAGGATCTAAAAACGCTAAAAAGTGGGATTCATTGACGACACAAAATAAAAATATAACTATGCGACGAGAAAAAAAAAAAACAGGAATAATTGAACGATATAAAAAGAAGTGATAAAAAATGATGGGATTTGAGAGTTTAGGATTATCAGATTTAATATATATATCAATAATAGGATTAATGATATTTTCCTTTATTTTTTTATATATATTATCATTCAAATGGGTGAATTTTGGTGTATATAATAAAATAATGTCAGGAAGACTAAAAAATAAGATGGGGTATTTGTGGATAAGAGACTCAGGTAATAACTTTGATTTGCCAAAAATTATAAATTTAAACAAAATAAAAGAAGAAATAGACGAAGATACATATCATTATGCAAGAGATCAATTACTAGGTAGTACATTATTTGGTAAACCCTTTGTAATATTTGACAATGAAGATAATAAAACAAGTTTAGGTTTATATTATCATGAATCAGAAAAAACAGGTGAACCAGCATATTTATATGATAAAGTGGGGAAAGTAAGAAGATATATAAGGGATGATAAGGGCGACAAGATACCAAGATTAACACAGATAAAACCAGCAGTATCACTTCCACCTGCATACTATAAATCAATAGTTACGCAAGAAACTTTTAAAAATTTGCGAAAATATATAACTGATTTTATGACGAAATACAAATATATTTTTTTGATTGTTGCAGGAATAGGTGTTGGTATTGGTGTCATGCTATATTTTCTATATAATCAACAGGAAGCACTGCCAAACGTAATTAAAGCGTGTGAAGAAGCAGCAAAATCATGTAAGGTGGTCAAATGAGGAAAATATGTATAGTAGCAATAACCGACCACAGAAGCACAGATAAAATAAAAGTAGATCCAGAAGAAATGAATATAAAAGGAGCTAAAAACATAAAAATGGATGATAAAATAATAGTAGTCTCTAAAAGGGTAGGTGAATTTATAGAGAAATATAGTAAAAATGGTTAATTTATCACATAGAAAACTAATAAGGACAGGTAAAAGCTATGCAGTAACAATACCTAAAGACATTGTTAAAGAATATCAAAGAAAGGGAAGACAAGAAGTATTAATAGCAATATTTGAAATAAACGAACTTCCAGAAGCTAAAGATGTATTAAGATGGATAAAAAACTAGGTATTTTATTTAAGGTATTTGGAATTATTGTATTAATATTCATAGGATATATTTATGGATATTATGTTAAATATCCTCATTATTTCTACAAAGTAAATGATTATGGGTTAATGAATAATATGTTTACATACCAAAAAACACATACAGGAATACCAGAATTATCATGTGATGGTAGTATAGATTATAATAGATATGACGACGCATTCAAAGTTAAAATATTTACAAAAGATTGTGTTATGTATAATCTACCACAAGATGAAATATATCTAAAAACAAAAAACAAATTTATATATTATTCTATAAAATATCAATGGATATACTTAATATTATTTACTGTAATATATATATTAAAAGAAATATACGACAGAAAACAAGGAATAGAAACATTTTTATATAAGATACAACAAGAAAACAATAGAGGTTGATACGATAATGTTTAAAGCTATTGGTAAGAAAGGAGCTTCATCTGTTTCAGCAGTTGTAGGTCTAATTGTTGGTATCATTCTAGTTGTTGGTGTGAGTATTCCAATTACTCAGAGTGTCATTACCACAGCCAATCTTACTGGTTTGACTGCTACGATTGTAGGATTTATCCCAGTATTCTTGGCTATCGCTGGACTTGTTCTAGCAACAAAGATGATGAAGGGCTAGACTTTCTTCTAGTAGGGGGATATATTCCCCCACTTTTTCTAATAAATAATGATTTTAATGGTAAATATATATAAAACAATAAAATAATAATTTCTAAATGGGAGCATTTCCAGGATCATTTCCAAAGGGACAATTTGGCAAACAGCCACCAAAAGATCCAAGAATTGCATTAGCAGAAGAAAAAGCTAGACGTGAGAGGGCGGAAAGAGAGAGACAAGAGATTAAAAGATTGCAATTACAAAAGGAAAAAGAAGCAGAATTATTCAGAGCAAAAGAGGAAAAAATAAAAAAACAAGCCATACAAGAAAGGGCTAAAAAGATAGAAATAGAAAAAGCAAGAAAAAAAGCAATAAGCAATAGAAACGCATTAAATACATTAATAGCACGTTCTAATTTAAATTTAAGGAGAATGGGGGAGCAATCAAGAACTACTCAGTTAATAAGACAAGGTGGAAATGTTTATACAGTTAAAAATGGAAGTTTTGAAGTAAGAGGAAAAACACTTAAAGAAAAGGTTTCTAAAGGAGAAAAAATAAGGGCTAAAGATATTATACCACGTGGTGGGTTTAAGAATAAAGAACAAAGAGATAAAGCAGTAAGACAATTAACATTTATAGACAGAAAAAAGCAAATAACAAAAGCACAGAAAGAGAAGTTAATAAAAGCAATAGAGGATGGAAGTAGTCAAAGATCGTTATTACAGAGAGAAATACAAAAAACAAATAATAAATTACAAAAAAATTTACCAGAAAAAGTTGCAGATTTTATAACAAAAGCAGATATAAGAAAAGCACAAAGAGACGAGAAAAACTATGATAAGGTAATAAGTGGTGCAAAAGCAAGGAGTGAATTAATAGATATAATCGTAGAAAACAGAAAAAGGTCAAAATTAGTACCAGAAAAAATAAACAAATTAAGAAAATTAGTTAATAAAATAGAGTTAGAATCAATTAATAAGTTAATAACCGCAGGACATAAAGAGTTTATAGGTGCATTGGGTTATGGAGAGTCACTAGCACAAACAGGAGCAAAATTAAGCTTTTTAGCATTAGCTACACCAACGGGAAGATCAACAACAAAAGCATTATTTAAAGCATCAAGAGGAAATTATAAAGGATTTTACGACGATTTAAAAAAAATATCAAAGTCAAAAGAAGGAAAGAAATTTACTAAAGAATTAGTAAGCGATACACAAATAAAAGCATTAAAAGAAACTTATACTGATCCTAAAACGTATGCAGCAGCAGCAGTAGGTGCAGCGTTTATCACAGCAACCAAATTAGGAAACAGAAAAACAGTAGAAACAAAAACGCCAAAGTCAGGAAGTGCAAAGGCAAAATCACTAAAAAATAGCGTAGTTGTTGACAGTAAAACAGGAAGGATAAGTATAGTTAATTCTAAAGGCAAGGTGATAAGAGTTCCTAAGAGATTAGAAGCAAAATTCAAAAAAGCTATGAAAAAAGGTGAAGTAAAAAGAAGTAAAGCAGCTAAAAAGAGAGCAGATATAAAGAGAATACAGAAGGAAATAGATTTCATAAATAAACTAAAACAGAAAACAAGATCACCACAAGAATTAAAGAAAATAGCAATAAAAAGAGCAAAACTAGAGTCACAATTAAAAAATGTAGAGAGTGGAAGGGTTCTAACAGCACAAGAATTAAAAAATATAGCGACAAAGAGAGCAAAAGCAAAGACATTAAAAAGAAGTAAAGCAGCTAAGAAGGGAGCAAAAACAAGAAGTAAAAATAAATTAAAAAAACCAAAATCAGAATCACAAAGGATAAACGAATTCTTCGACAAGCAGGAAGCAAAAATAAGAAACATATTAAGACGTGAAGCAGCAGCAAAAAAGAGAACACAAGCAAAAAGGATAAAAGATGCAAAAAAAGCAGGTTTCGACTCCATAGAGGAATTAGAAAAATTCCAAAAAGGGACACAAAAACAAAAAGCAAAAATAACTAGGGAAGTATTAAAAAGAGAATTAGAAAGAAGGTTATCTACTGGTCAGAGATTAACAGAAGCAAGACAAGCAGCGAGAGATAGAGCAATACAAGACACATTAAGAGATTTAAAGATTGGAAAAATTAAAATTAAAAAAGGAGGGAAAAAGACAGTAAGAAAGCAACAGCAAATAAGTAGAGAGAGAATAAACAGAATAAAAAAGAGAATAGATACGTTAAGAAAAAAGGAAAACGCACAAAAAACAAGTGGAGCGGGAAAACAACAATTAGTATTAAAGAAGAAAGCAAAGACAAAAACAAAAGCCAAAGCATCACAAAAGACAATAAAAATAAGTCGTTCTAAGTTATTAGGAGCAGCATCTTCTGGATTAATTACAGAGGTAAAGAGGAATAAAAACATAAATATAGAAGCGTTTACTGCATCAGGAAGAAAGCTAAACTTAAATAACATTACAAAATCGAGATCAGACATAAAACCAATATTAGTTATTACGACTACTCCAGATATAAAATCCTCAAACATAATGGACTTATTACAAAATATAAAACCAGAACAAGAGCCAAAGACAAAAATTAAACAAGAAATAGAAGCGCTTCAGGATCAAGTAAAGGACATAAAAATATCGCAAAAGCAAGAGCAAAAGCAAAAGCAAAAGCAAGAGCAAAAACAAAAGCAAAAACAAAAAGAAAAGACAAAGACAAAGACAAAGACAAAGAAAAAGACAAAGAAAATAACAAAAGCAAAACCAAAAACAAAAAGAAAAACAAAGAAAAAGAAAAAGAGATCACAATCAGGATATGTCGGACAGGTCAGAGCAAGAGGGAAAAAGACGGGAAAAAGGAAATATAAACGAGGAAAGTTTATAACAGTAACAAGAAAAACAACAAAAAACAGAGCAATAAGAAGTGCTGCAAGATTAGCAGATAACACAGTGTCAAGATCAATAAGAGTTATCAGAAAAGGAACAATTAAGAAGAGGAAGGATATAAAGCGACCTTCTATATTGACAACATTCAGAAAAGCAAAAAGGAATAAAAAAATATTAGTCGAAAAGTCAAAATACGCAATAAACACAAGGGGAGAGAAAAAGGGAATAACACTAAAGGGTGCATTAGCTAAGCGTAGAAGGTCTATTAAACCTAAGATAAAGGCTAAATTACGCAAGAAAAGCAAAAAGACATACAAAACCACTACTAAAAGTAGAAAACGCTATAAACGGGCTAAAAAGGGCGTTAAATCGAAAACAAGGAAAAAAAGGAGAAGTAATGGGATATTTGATATATATTAGAGGTTTTAACAATGGGATTATATGATATAAAAAAGAAGTTTTTGCTAAAAATGGCAGAAGCGCAAGAAAAAAATAAAAAGAAAACACAGAAAGTATTAAAGAAAAAAGCATTGAGATTAAGAGAAATAAAGAAGTTAAGGGATAGGATAGAAGCAGCAAAGAAGGTAAAACTATCGCCAAAAGAAAGGGCTGCGTTAAGATCAGAAAAGATAAGAAAACAAAAGATTAAGAAAAGAAACGAAGAGCGGTATAAAAAAGCCAAAAAAGGTGTAAAGAAATTTGTGAAAGGTTCAATTAAAGTTGGAAAAACAGCTATTAAAGAGTACAACAAATTTACAGAAAAAAAACCAAGAAAAAAGAGAACAACAAGAAGAAGTCCAAGCAAAGGAGTAAAGTTTTCTTCTTATAAACCTAAAAAGAATAAGACAAAGAAAAAGGATTTTTTATCATGGTAGCAAGAGAAATGGTAGTAGTCGCGGTGTCTGGATTGATTCTCTACTGGTTACTACCACTGTTAAACACCTTTAGGACTTCAATACTTGAGACTGGAGGTTATGGTTTAGTGATGACATTTATTCTGATGAATTATATACCGATAATATGGATAATATATGGGTTTTCTTCACTAATGTATCTAAAGAAAGGAATAGAGGGGAGAGATAATGCGGAATAAATCAATAGCGTGGATAGTAGTAATACTATTATTAATATCGAGTTCTTATGCTATTGATCCATTATTATTAACAGCAGATGCAACAAGTGCATGGCTTCTGAATATGACAAACAATGAAACCAAGAATATAACGTCAACAAGTGCGATTATAGATCAGTTGGGCGATAATGATGCACAATTAATGGGTACAAGGACTTTTTATAGATTAAACGGAACTTACACACCAAGAAAAGATGACTGTTATAATGGCGGTTGCTTTGCGTTAGATGGCGTTAATAATGGCATTGAGTTTTCGGGTATTGTAACTTATAACTATGGTGGAGTGTCGTATAGTTTTGCAGCAAAGAAAATAAACGACGGTAGAGTACAATCAATTTATGGACATCGTGGGTTTGATACTATACAGTACTTGCAGTTCAATGCTGCAGGAACAGCGATTGAGTATGAAATTTCCAACGGGAATATATGCTCAGGAACAGTAACAGATACAGCAAATTGGCATCATTATGCTTTAATAACAAACGGAACAAACTGTCAAATATACCAAGATGGTGTCGCTATATCTATGGTTGACAGTACATTGAGTGACGATAAAATAATCATCAATAGAATTGGAAAATCACAAACATATCATTTTAACGGAACATTAGATGAGGTTTTATTCATCAATAGAACAATCACTCCTAAAGAAGTAGAACAAATATATAATAATTCGGGAGTTCCAGAACGTGGAGATAAGATGTTTTTGTATCTTGATATGAATAAAAACTCAACGGTTTTAGCGGTAGACAATAATCATCTTGTTCAGGGTAGATATACAGGAGATAGGGCATTATACCTATACGATGATAATACAGAATACGTAGAAACGGATAACCAGATAAACATTGACGAGAATCAGTCTTTTACTATATCTTTATGGAGTAAGTGGGATAGGTACGATTACTCAAATAAGAACTATTTATTATATATTGCATCAACATTCTATCTTAAAAAATATGAAGTGGAAAACACAAGAAGGTACCTTTTCTATATGAGAGATCATGATCAAAATGCTTGTTTCAAGTTGTATGAGTTTCCAACATCAATAGATCCTCACGACTGGATAAATACAGTAATCAGGTACGACGACGATCTAAAACTATGGCAAGTATATGTAAACGGAAACTATGTTAATGGCAATACGTGTGATGGTATAGAGGGAAGTGGTGTAAACACATTAAGGTTAAGCTCAAGCACCAACAGATGGAAAGGTGGAATTACTGACGTAAGAACATATAACAGAAGCGTAGAGACATGGACAATTGAAGCACTAAATTATAGCGGACATGGGGTAAATTATGGGATCATAAACATCACAGCAAACGACACTAATAGTAGTGCAATAATAACGACATTCAATATTACAGCAATAGATCAAGACGGTGCAATATACACTGCCGAGACGACAACAGAAAGGATTATAAAAACGTTACCGACGGGAAACTATACAGTAGTAATAGAATCAGATGAATATGCAACAATCAATACAACAATAGAATTAAACATCGACGAATCAGTAGAGCATAATTTTGAGTTAATAAGATTAGACGAAATGGAGATAAGGGTATTAAATTTAAGCGATAGTTCTATATTTTCGCAAAATGTAACGCTAAAAATACAAAATGCAACATCACAAAGAACGATAACAATAGAAAACGGACATGGTTTTATTACTGGATTAAATTACGGTAAGGCATACACATTGGTTTTTTCGTCATCAGGATTTCAAGATAACATCTATAATATAAATTATATAAGAGATTTAAATTTAAACGTATATACAGCTTATCTTAATCCAAATTCGACAACAGAAATAGAATATTTTGTGACGGACAATAATAACATACCGATAGAAGGAGCATTAATAGTAATAGAGGGGTACGTGGATGACGAATTGACGCAAATAGCATCAAGATCAACAGACGTAACAGGATCAGGAATATTTTATCTAGATACGACACAATCAATCATTATAACAATATCAAAAGATGGTTATACAACAACTTCACACGAGCTAAATTCACCACTAGCGGAAACAGTAACATTCAAACTGACGTCAGACATCCAAATAGATTTCGGTGATAAACTATCAGGGATAGCATGGGATCACACGCCAAAAACGGTAGAATTGACACCAAATATGACAAATTTTAGTTTTATTATATCGACAAACGGAGTAAACCTAAGTAATTATAATATGACATTGTCGAATGATACTGGAATACTAGCTTATAATTCATCAACGTCTATTAATGGTGGGAATTTAAAAATATTATACAATTTAACCGATTACATAAACCAGACAATATACTTAAAAATATCATTCAGGAAAGATGGATATATAGGGTATTCTGAATATTACAGTTACATTATAGTATCAGTAGATAATGATATGGGAAGTTTTAGAGCAACAAGGCAGTGGTTTCTTGACAATACAATGACAGCTACAAGAGTAAAATTTTGGTTATTATTATTTGTTGTTGGTGTATTAATTATTGCATCAGCGTCGTTTAAATTGTTTGGTGATCCACTAAAAGGGGTAGTGTTGTTAATACCTTATACGATAATTACTGGTTATATTGTAGCAATATCATACGCTGTTTTGGGGTTTATAGGAGCAATTATGTTAATGGGAATAATATTCGGTAAAGGTTTAGGGGATAGTAGATGAAGAAGGGTACAATTTTATTATTATTTGTTTTATGTCTTAATTTGGCATCTTATGGGCTGTCATATAGCTGCACATCAGAGGGAGCAAATTGTGGAGAAAAGTTCAAAGAAAATTCAGTTATAAACTTTTTTTTCGAAGTAAATCAAACAACGAAGCTAAACGCAACAACAGGATTAAATCTGGATGATGATTTTGAGTCTGAATTAGCAGGAGCCACTAGAGAAAAAACAGGAATCGCATCACAACTTATTAATGGTGCTATTGGATTCCTAGATTCAATACGAATGGTACTTGGATTCATATCGTTATTAACACCATTACCTATATTGGTAGTATTGACAGCTTTAGGGATTCCGTTATTATTTATGATGTTGTTAGCGGTGCCAATTATAGCATTATATTCAATAGGAGTCATCGAGTTCATACGTGGAGGTGAGTTTTAGGTGTATGAATTAATAACGCTTGACTCAATATTATCAGCAATAACGTCACAATTAGGAGCAGGTATATTGGCAGCACTATTAGGGGTGTTATTGTTGGTAATATGTTTATCTCTTCTTAATCTTGATTATATATATTCTATTGCGGTATCTGGAATACCATTCTGGATTTTAGCAATTAACACAGATAAAACCTATTCTTGGTTACTTGGTGGACTAGTGATAATATATGGAATTATATTATTTATTGGCATAAAAAAACTAGCATCAACTGTTTAAACTTCCATAGTCGTCAGTGGAAGAACGGGGGGAAAAACACTTCTAATCCCCCCGTTTATAAATAAAAATAGAAACATTTATATAGTAGTGTCTACATTATGTCTACATGGTTAGAGCAACAGTAAGCAAGAATGGAAACAATAGACTACATATAGAGATACCAAGATTGTATATAGATAAGTTTCCGGCTGGGACTGTTGTTTCTGTAAAGCCGTTAAACGAGGTAAATAAGGATGAAAACGAATGAAGTGGTACAAGATACCTATGTAGTAGGAAAAGTCCGTCAGAATGGAACTATGTGCGTCACAGAAGCACATAGGCAGATAGATGGATCAATAAAGGTAACTGGCAAGATGTATAAGATGAGACCACAGGTCATTAAGGCGTATGGTCAGATCAATTCTGAGGAGGAGAAGTGAAGATGGCAAAAATTTCAAATTTAGTATATTTATAAATGTATCAATAAATTATAGAATACTATATCTATTAGAGGGGAAGAATGAAAACTAACGTAAGGGACACGTCGTTACTAGCATACTACGACATTAAGGATAATAACGCAATGAGTAATATGCAAGAGCAGGTTTTCAGGGTTATTTTATTTAGCGACGAACCACCGACAAATAAAGAAATATCAACCTTGTTGGATATACCAATAAACAGTATAACGCCAAGAGTGAACGAATTAAGGAATATGCCTATACACTTTAGGGGTATAAATTATAGAGTAGTTACAGCAGGAAGGAGATACTGTACGATAAAGCCATTCAGATTAAGTTACACGTGGAGAGCAGAGGAGGTATAACAATGGAAAAACACACAGAGAAACAAGATAGTATTAAGCTATCGAGAACGTCAAAGGGTTTGTATAGTTGGGATATAAAGCTATATTTCGATGATTATAACAGATTCACCAACGCAGAAGAAACAATACAAAGAATAAAACAACTAGATCAGAAAATGAGGGATGAGTTCAATGGAACAGGACAAGAGAACTAAGAGTATCATAAAGCAGTCATGCCTTAAATGTGCATCTGCAATTATTACAACAGGGGGAGAGATAAGCACAGGATCAATAGAAGCATTATCAGAAAAGGTCATTAAGTTAGCTGAAAGGTTTGTTTCTTGGGTAGAAGAATGACACCATACAAAGACTTTAAGCCCGTAGTTCACATGAACCAGACAACAACAGAAGAGGTGATGTATTGGTTGTCAAGGATGAAGGGCAATAAACAAGTAGATAAGCTGTTGCAATTGCTTCAAGATAAGATAGAAGTAGCTAGATTAAGTAGTGATTGGGTATAAAACATAAAATTTTATAAAATTAAAGATACATATTACAATTACCTCATTTATTGACTTAATACCCTCTGATGGGTGATGGGTAAAACCGTCACCCATTTATAATCAATAAATATAAAAAGAGATGACACCTTGAATCAAAAAAAAAAAACTTGTATTGAACCTTGTATTTCAGGGGGGAAGTTAACCAAAACACAAAAGGAAATACTAATACTACTTACCCAAGAGTTCTTAACTGTAAAACAGATAGCTAATAGACGACAAACAAGCCAAGAAGCAGTATATCAACAAATAAGAAAATTAAAGAAATTAGGCATTCTGAACAACCAATACAAGGTACTTGATAAAACTTTACCAACTACTCAAGAAACTTCAATACGACTACATGGTGAAGAATACAACATAAAAGTGCTATGGAGAACAGATAAATATAAAGAACTTGTCGGAAAAGTAATAAACATAGATGGTAATACGGTTAAGATACATAGAGATACTATAAACATATTTTCTAATTATTCATTCTATGGATCAACAGCACAGAAGTGCGATGTTAAAGCCATGAAGTACTGGACACGATTCATAAGACGACTAGAAAGTGACTTCAAAGTAATTCTACTCAAAAACAGATCACAGAACATAAAGAGAGTTGCACAGCATTACGCTGATGAGGTAAATGGTATAGCAGTAAGTGCACACAAAGAGAATAGAAGAATAAGACTATATGCCACAGAAGATGGGAAGTTGTGGTTTGAAACTGATAAGAGTTACTCGATAGAAGGAGAAACGCGACATAAAGAGACGGCATCTGAGGATATGGACGAAGTAGTGTCTCGAATGATGAACGACTGGAGAGATAATAGACCACCTACTAATTCTGAGATCATGAGAATGTTAAAATTGGTGATAGAGACAAATAGAGAGACAGCAGCAGGACTTAATACAGTAGTGCAGTTAATGAATCAACAAACGATTAAACCAATAGAGGGAGACAAGTGGCAAAGAGAAATAAGAGAGTACACAGGATAGATGTATTATTTTATATGTTTATATTTATAATATTGGGAATATCATCTTTAGTTGGTGTGTATGCTGGAATAACATCAACAAGAAACAGCTATAAGGTAATGCTAGAGGAGAATAAAGAGTTTAAATATTTGGATATAATGAGAGCACAGGAACGGTTGGATATGTGTAATTTTAAGGAGGATATAAAACTAGGTAGTATCGTTAATGGTTTTTATATGCCCTCTAGTTATTATTATGTAGTATGGATAAAAAATAGAAGTTTCTCAGATATAGAGAGAACAGATCGTCACGAGTACTGTCATTACCTAGTCGATGAAGATTATGATCATTTTTGTAGTTAGTATATAGTATAACATATATAATATATAACTAAAATATTTATATATATGTATGATAAATAGTTATTATGATATATAAATTAACGTGGTGGGGAGAGATCATATTTGCATTAATATTTATGTATATAGGTGCATGGATGGGATATTATTTTGAGTTATATAGAGAGAAAAAAGGAGAGATGGATTAAGGGTAATCATTAGCAGTGTTTGCCGAGCGGTGTGGGAAGTCGGGGTACTTATATTTAAATATGTCGTTATTGACGCATTATTATGTTATAATGTTGCGGATTATGTTTTTATTTAGATTATGGTTAGGAGGTACTATGAAAAGAGTAATTGATCTTGGTTTACGGAGCGTTCAACGCAAATCATACAGTCTAGTTGTTGTTCTTCCACATGAATGGGTGAAATATAACGATATTCACCAAAAAGATAGACTGCGATTGAAGGGAGATCAAGATGGCAATCTGATAATATGTCCAGAGGCTGAGAAATATGCAAATTGACGACAATATACTAAAAACCATGCCTTCACAAGCAGTCTCATTATACCGATTTTATCAGTCATTGCCTTCATCAGAACAAGAATTTCTAGATTTTCAAGTACGAGAATTAGATAAAAAAGTGGATTAACATGGAAAAAAGAAAGCTGAAAGCGAAAAAATTAACCATATATCGAAATTCTAATGATTTTTCTCCTCGAAAGATTTTGGGAAAAATAGTTTTTGAAGATGATAAATTTCTTATATTCCACTCAGGATCAGGCCGAGAATATCGAATAAATAAACAGTGCGACTTATTTTCAATCTATGATACCAACGAGGATTTGAAGGGTGATTTTTCGTGATTAAAAACAAAACTCCTTTACAAGCTATTAGGAAAAAATGTCTTGATTGTTGCGGATTCCAATCTATGGATGTAAAGGCTTGTGGTGCGCTGAATTGTCCCCTTTGGATGTTTAGACTGGGTATCCACCCTTTTACTAATAAAAATGCGAAAAATCCGTTCCTACGCAAGGATTTCTTTCTAGGATTGGCCAATATGACATACTCTAACGGATTAAAATCCGTAGTTTCTGGCTACGGAAAACACGCACAACTTTTGACGGTTAGCACACGCAAACCATCTATCAAAAAGGTTTCCCTCTTACGAGGTCGCCTATTGGCTAAACCTTTTTTGAATGGTTCGCTAAACGTGCAACCTACTGAAGAAGCAACCACCTT
>Ga0180433_10004183_pt1 | contig 20476 bp, 17 predicted proteins | sample SS_ome_8_FD_132980 | JGI IMG/M metagenome (GOLD analysis project Ga0180433, IMG submission 132980) | Hypersaline lake sediment archaeal communities from the Salton Sea, California, USA - SS_1_D_1 metaG | ecosystem: Environmental > Aquatic > Non-marine Saline and Alkaline > Hypersaline >... | reverse complement strand
GTTGTTGTAGTAACATCTGTTGTAGTCGTGGTAACACCTGGTGTTGTTGTAGTAACATCTGTTGTAGTCGTGGTAACACCTGGTGTTGTTGTAGTAACATCTGTTGTAGTCGTGGTAACACCTGGTGTCGTTGTAGTAACATCTGTTGTAGTCGTGGTAACACCTGGTGTCGTTGTGGTAACATCTGTTGTTGTTGTTGTTGTTGCATTTGGTACCACCTGCGGTTCCCCTGAAGAACGCAAAACAAACACCAGAGTTACCGCTGTTGCAAATGCGAGTGCAAATGCAATCCAGCAGCAACAAAACCACCCAAATGGTAGTATTCTTCGGCAATTGTGATTAAGTTCCTTTTCAACATCTTTGAGTGCTCTTGTTTTTTCTGGATGTAACGCAATGTAAATCCAACGTAACAAATGCAACTTTGTACAATATCCTATATTTTCATTTGGAATACTTTTTACAAACGTTTCCGCCCCATAAAGACCATCCCTAGAAATATCACCAATTACCAATAATCTGTTTTGAAAAGAAATATTTTCATTTGAAACAAATTCAATTCTAGCATAGGTATTGGTAGTGTACTCTTTGACACGTGGAATAAATAACGGGTAATACTCTCGAATTATATACATCTTCTTTTATTTTTTAATATGTTCTTGAAATTTAATTAATTGCTTCAAAAATCCGATATTGGGGTTTATAATTGGTCTTGCTCCCTTTAAAGCTAAAAATGCGACCGAAAATGGAAGATCGTAATATTTCATCAAATAAGCAATACATATGGTAGCGGATCGAGAAACACCAGCCTGACAATGTACCAACACTTTTATATTTTGTTTGATGTGATAATCTATAAAATCTGTAGCATCGATAAGATGTTTTAGTATATCTGAATCTTTGTCATCTTCAATTACAATATGTTTGTATTTAATACCGTCGTAATGTACATATTTTAAAGTTCCCAGTGATACAACGGCTTTTATATTCAACTTGAAAATGGCTTTTGGTGATTCAAAATCTCCTATAAAAAGTTTGTCGCGTAATACTTCACTATATGTTATGTTGGTTAATGTGTTCGTATGTTCCAGTGCTTCTGTGTGATATGCAGTTTCATCTGCAACATTTAGAATAGAAAACAATCTAGATAATCCGTCTTCCATCAAACCCCTTAATAAGAGAATGGGCCTTGAATCCATTTTATTTTGTGCATTTTCTGGGTGTGTTTTTGGCGTTGCCTGGTTTATTCTGATTGATGGTATCATACACTCGCATGACTTTGGGGAGACTCCCTTTATTTGGTACTACGCATTACCAGCCATTTTTGCAACATTTACGGGAGTCCTGATGAACCTTGCAAAACCTGCTCATCTTAACCCGGGTCCCTCTGGGAGTCGCAAAGCAACCATCTGGTTTACGTTCATGTTGGCTGGGAGTATCTGTTGTATCGGTGGGGCATCTTGGATTGAAATTCAAGACTATGCACCAACGGCTTCACAGTGGCCCGGTATAGCTTTGATATTGAATACGTGTTTAATAACAGGATCTGCGCTTTTATTCTTTTTTGGTAAATAAAAAGATATATCCGCGTGCTCTTTTAAATGTCTAATAGGGGTTCTTCATTTTTAACTCGTGGAAAACCCAAAAAAGTCTCGGCAACTCGAGAGGATCTTCGTATTAAATCTCCCGATAACATTGAAAGAGTTGTAAAGCGTGTTGCTTCAGGTCGTTGTCACCGTTGTCGTTTTCATTCGTGTTACTGCGACGACGACGATGGAAAAGAGTCATCGTGAGAAAGGGATTGCTGAAATTGAAAAAGCAGTAGACTGCGAAAATGCCAAGGATGCCGTAAAAGCTGTGGAACATTATCAATTGGGATTAAAATGGTTACGTTCTGCGTATGATTTTGAAAAGAATGAAATTGTCCGAAAAGAACTCTTGGTACAAATGGACAAATACGTGCAACGCGCGGAACGTCTCAAGAAACACTTGGTATCACCAATGATAAATGGTGGTGGCAATATCAGTAATTCTTTTGAACAATCTATCGAATCTACAATACTTACAGAGGTTCCCAAAGTTTCTTGGGATGATGTTGTGGGACTTGAAGGAGCTAAAAAGGCACTTCAAGAGAGTGTTGTGTTACCTTTGAAATTTCCATCCGTTTACGAGGAGAATGATATTCGTCCTTGGAAAGGAATCCTCTTGTTTGGTCCTCCGGGAACGGGAAAATCGTTTTTGGCAAAAGCAGTGGCCAATGAGATTAACTGTCATTTTTTTAGTATAAGTTCTGCAGATATCATTTCAAAATTTGTTGGCGACACTGAAAAACACGTGAAAGCTCTTTTTGATGTTGCCAGGAAAAAACAACCATCTATCATCTTTATTGATGAAGTGGATTCTATTGCAACGTCTCGTGATGATGAAGATACAAAACAAAAAGGATCACAAAACGAGCTCATTGTTCAAATGGATGGCGTTGGTAAGGATAACAAGGGAGTTCTCATGATTGGCGCAACAAATCTCCCTTGGCTCCTTGATAAAGCCATCCTAAGACGTTTTGAGAAACGTTTTCATGTCCCTCTTCCAGACGATGCAGCACGTGCAGAGATTTTCCGCGGATGTCTCCCGACACTCATCCGTGACACTGTGACTGAGGATGATCTGCGGGAGTTTTCCGCGCTTACCTCTGGTTACTCTGGAGCAGATATCGCGTCCATTATGAATGGAGCCAAGTTTAAATGCGTGGAAAAACTGAGAACTGCCACGCATTTTAAACAAATTGAAGGAACAGATCTTTTTGAACCTGCTGATGAAGATGGTATCGAGATGACTTGGAAAGATTTACAAGATAACAAAGCGCGAGTTCCTCCCATTACAAAACAGGATATTCTCGTGAGTATCAAGGAAACTCCCAAAAGTGTTTCCAGTGAAGACTTGGGGAAATTTGAAGAATGGGATAAGAAATACGGAAATAAACATTAGTTTAATCGTAGTAACATGTGATATTGATTAACATCATCTCGAATCTTTCTTATTTTCAGTACACAGTCTTGTTTTTGTTTGATCAGTGCTTTGAGTTGTTTTTCATGATCATCTGCAAATTTTTTTTCCTTTGTCAAGGTTTTTTCAATACAATCAATACTATGATTTAAACGTTTATAATTATGCATGTATTCTCGGTGTTTTTGCATTTCTTTTTGAAGTTTTTCAAGATTGTCGTTGATCATCTCGATTTGTTTTCGCAACACGTTATATTGTTCTTGTAATGCATCAACATCACTTTTCTTAACATACATATTACACCCCTTTAATACTGGAAAAATTCTGTAGAATTTTCAGAGATTTTCCGGGAGTTTTATTAGAAAATCTCGTGAGAAAAAAGGGGTTCTTTTAGCAATGAATAAAAAAGTTGCTCATCAAATTATTGACAATTTTCTCTTTTCAGATTATCAAAGGCATTGGAGTAAAATTACCAATGAAGATGTAGAATTTACCGCGGTTAATTCCGAGTTACGTTACAGATGTTGTAAATGCCACAAAAATCCCATTGTATTGAAAGACAATGCTCAATTGTCACGCCATTGTAAAACTATGAAACATACTGGGAAAACTCGAGCAGATGTTTTGAGAGAAGCTTATGAAAGATCTGAAAGTCGAAAAAGAGGAAGAAAAATAAAGTTAAAGTAATTCTTCTGGGTTTAATTGAGGTACTTCCTCATATTGCCGTGGTTTATAGAGAAATCCCAGCGCAATGGTTACAATTAAACACGCGCATGACATTCCAAGTATTGCAAAAGTACCCACAGGTTTATTGGGAATAGTTGCGGCACATGATAAGAATATTATAAATCCAACGCAAAACACTACAGTTAACACGCGAATAGCCAATCCTCCTCTAAAGTCATCACATGTCATTACAAGAGACCCTTTGTAATTCGCGAAAGTATTCCGGATAATAAAATAATCTCCGTTAGATCTTCGCTAATCCCCCTTAACATATGAGATATTCTTTTTAAAATATCGCGAAGATTTCCCGGAGATTATTTTATTACCCGGACTGTGAAAATTATGCTATGCACCTTACAGGTGCTGCATAATTGGAACAGACCGTAACATATGATATTTGTTTTATATAATCTTTTAGAGTTTAGCGAAGATCTCCGGAGATCATCTAATACCCGGGGTAACTTTCGCAAGTTACCTTTTGCATGTTACGGTCTGTTTCAATTATGCCATGCACCTTACAGGTGCATAGCATAATTTTCACAGCCCTGTTTTATTACCCGGAATACTTTCGCGAATTATTATTGGATACTTTTAATCTTTTTTGTATTTTTTCACTTCTCCTTTGCGGACTGCTGTTTTTATGAATCGCGTTGCCATGTTTATACCCGCGGCAAATGCTGGAAAGTTTTCCTTGTCTTCCTCAAAGTTTTCCGCGTCTCCTTCCAGTGTATCACTTGGTTGTGACATGAATGCCGATCCAGCAGACCAGATAATTGCCAAAGGACTATAATAGATAACATACCACAGCGCAATGATAACATCCCACAACGATGGTATGATAAATGCCAAAAACGTTGCGCCAATAGCAAATAACGTTAGCGGTGCCACCAGAGATAAGATGGTTGACCAGAAACACCACATCATACTCGATTGAACATCTGGGTTTGTACTTGCCAGATTTGCGCATGTTAATTGAACATACTCTGCAGTTCCCGGGATAATCGTATCAAAAAACGATGCAAATCCACTTATGATTCCACAAAATCCAGATCCTCCAATTTGGTATCCTAACCAGAGTGCATTTGACAGTCCGTCACCAATTCCCACTTGATACAGACAATTTGCAATATCCATCCTTGCAGGACACGCGGGACACGCTGTGGGTGATCTCAACATGTAGCGCGCCCATAGGAAAGCGTAACAGGACGATATCCATTTATCCGCAAGTGCCAGGATATCATCCACAATATTAAAAGGAAACGTGGAAACAAAGAGAAAAGGCCACCATGATACACTGAAACCGCCCACAAACACACTTGGTGTCAAATAGAGACATCTTACAGAGAACCCATAGGCAACCCATGGTAAAACGATGAGGAATACCACCCCTAATACCAGTGAAGACACCACGGTAGCAAAAAGGGATCTAAAGATAAACACGCAAACTAATAGGGCAATTCCATAGATTCCCAAAACCCATCCCAGAGCAGCTTCCAATCCTATGCCATTACGTCCGTCATGATCACATGGAAAATCACAATTAAATATCTTGTATACGTAGTAATAAATTCCAACGTTTGGCCAATCTGTGCACTTGAAATTTGGATTTAGCGCAAGTTCCTGGAAGTTTATAAAAGTTTGCGCGAGCCACTCGTTAATCCCCCATCCTGTTATCCATTCTACAATGGATATCAGGTAATTGTAGAGATTCCACATGGGTACTCCCTCATTTTGTCTCTTTGTCATTGTGGCTCTCCTGTAGGCCTTGTATCCTACTACGGAGATATTCTTGTGTAACGGGAGAGGATTTGCCGCTTCTACGTTGACCGGTCCCAGAAAACCATTGAATTCATTGAGGTTTCCCCGGAGAGGTCCCCAGACTTGCATTTTCATGTGTCGAGGATACATATCAATAGCGCCCTGGCGATAATCAAAATCAAACCAAGATTCACTCACATTGTGCCGAAATCCCATGGCGCGTACAAAACGGTCCTTTCGTAATCTCGAAGGTACATAGGCACGTTCTCGACGAATACGATCGTTTTCCAGAATAAACTCTGATGTTGCGTTGGCGTAATTAAAGAGTGTTTCCATTTTATCTGCCATACGATGCCCAAACATGGTTGTATATAATTTGTGGTTATCTTTTCGTGGCATTCGATCTCTATTCGTTTGTTGCCGATTAGCACAATAAGAGTACGCTGAAATGACAAGATTGACAGAGTCATTGATGATTGGACATCCTTCATCCAATATGAAACGCTCATAATCCTCACGTGTGATGTGACCAGGATAGAGAGTATCGTAGATCCGTAGCGCAGTGCTCTTGCCATTAGCGTAGTTGGCGCGTTGTTTTCCTGTCCAATACGCTTTAAAGAATCTATTGTACAAGTGTTCCTTTGTAGCGTCAATACGTGTTCTAATTCCAAACAGATTCCAGTATCCAGGTTCCGTGGAGTTTCTGGCAATTCTGGAGAGGTTTGCCAAGTGTCGAATAAAGTTTGCCGCGGGCCATTGGGGACCTTGCCAAGTTTGTTCTGTCGTTCTTGCAAACCATTTGTAAAGAGGTGCATTTCTAACAATACTTCGAATACGTTCTCGTCTCTCATGATCTTCTGGTGTTTCTTTTTTCATATGTTCCCACCATTTTTCCGCAAAGCTATCCCAACGCTTTCGAAGTGCCACGGTATCGCTCACAAAATCAATGGTAGCCGATGCAGATTTTCCCAGTGCCTGGATAACACGTGGAACATTGTGTACACTAATGTCAACGATATCGTAAGCGGCTCCCTTGTAAACGGCGGCCAAATTTGAGAATGAATGCTGAGACGACAAATGTACCATGGTATCCCTATTTTCACGCCTGCTACGTGCAATACGACGAATCAGATGGGTATAGTAACCACTGCGAATCTTATGTTCAATCGCATCAAACTTAACAACAATTCTTGTAGTTTCTGGGGAAAATCGTCGAGATAGTTCAATTTTTTCCGCACGTTCCCTGAGTTCTTGTTCCATGTTTGCAAAAGCGTAATCCGTTTTTGTAAAGTCTTGACCAGGATACTGTCCAAACATTTGAAGTTTATGGAAACTCTCGTTGATCTCCTCCAAAAACGCAGGGATTGACGACCAACCATGATACATAACCTCTGGAGGGAAATTGGGATACAACATATCACGAACGCGGTTTCCCATGATTCTCTTTTCAATGCAATTGATGTACATTAAACGTGATGTCAGTTCATTTCCAACACTAAAAGAGTAATGAAAAGGATCTCCCGTGGGATTTCCCGTAGGTGTCACGGGTTCCACGCTATTCACAAGAACATCGCACGTGCTCTCGCGTGTAAACTGCGTTTTCAAGTACGCAGTGGTACACGCAGTTGTCGTGCAATTTGCGCCAAAGTTTCTGTTGACACACGATGTTAAATCAACAGGACAATCGGCTACCGTGTAATCCTGGAACACTGCGCGTAATCCTTGAACAATACCACCGTATTGCTTAAAACCGATTCTTCGTCGTTGTCGTGTGATAAAAGGATCTCCTGCTGGTGGAACAATAATAGGCGCGTTAAAAAGTGCACTAAGTGAACTAAAGTATCCCACGACTTTTCCCAAAAAGTCCAAAGGTCCCCCCGGATTGATAAAAAGGTTAAAAATAAACACAATTGTAGATGTAACAACATTGATAATAGGTTTTGTGAGTTGCCATATAACAGATGTTAACTGAATCACGCCATCAAACAGTGGGCCACCGCCAAAAGCTAGCTCGAACAGACATCGAAAAACACGCAACGTTGCCATGAATACTCCATCCATTGGTAGATAACCGATAACACTGTTACACATGGGTAACGCAGGACTCGTAAATTTGCACGGTTGTGGTGTCGTTGGAAAACATTGCGGTAAACATTCTGGAATAGGATCTCCGGTTGTATTGTATGCCGGGCATTGTTTAACAACTCCCGTAGGATACACATAGGTTGCCGCGGTACCATTGCAACACGTTTCAAACCACCAAGGAGCGTCAAAAAAGTTGTTTCCTTGAACACAAGGTTGTGGAATACGACCGTCTTGTCCCAATACACCACCAGAAATTGCGTTGGAAAACGTGTAATTCTTTTGTTCTCCCAGCGGGTTAACATAGATTCCATCGTGACACGAACAAGGATCGTCTCGACACGCCAGCATACCGTCGGCAAGTAAAGCGTCAAACCAAAAGGAAAATATTGACGTTAGAGCTCCATTGAGACAAGATGTATTGATTCCGTACACCGAGGACTGTATTGCAGAAGCACAGGGAGCACCCGCAAACGTACTGATGAATCCTTCCAGAAATTGCGCAATACGGATGACAATCTCGTAAAGCCATATAAACTGACTCTGAAAGAGACGAGATAACCAATTGGGACAAAATGGAACTAGCGTTGTAACAAAACACACGTTTGCTCCCACGAAATCACAGAGTTCATCCTGTATTGGTCCAAAAAATCGAACGGCCCACGTTAAACTTTGATCTGGTGCCGGATACCCTTCTGGTTGCCAATAGGTGATATCATTGGCGCGCCTGAGTAGTGTTATCAACTGAACTAATATCGTGTACACAAGATTTCCCACAGAACAAAAGATCCCTTCTGGAAATCCTCCTCCGCAAAAACATCTAAATCCTGGAAAAAAATTTGCCAAAAATGCATCCAGTAACTGGAACACCTGACAAACACACAGGGAGATGACATCTGTTATGGCATTGATACTCGGGTTTATGATTCCGCATCCTTCGGGTATCGGAGAGGCTTCCTCGTTACAAAACCACCACGCAAAAAACGCACTTGGATACGCTCCATCCCATCGTTGCCATAACGTGGTTAATCCTTGTAACATGAAGACCTGACTCGTTCCCAAAGCAAAGCTTAGTTGTCTCAGTGGGCAACACACGTCCACAATTGGGCAATTATCGGGAGGTCCTGTGGGTGCTCCAGGATTTGGTCGAATTGGAAAAATGGTTGATACGACTTGACAAATACACTGTGTAACTCCTCCAATACCCAAATCGGTACCGTGAGCAGTCACGCAAGCACCCGCGACAACATTATCAGCACAGGCGCCACCTTGTGTACCGAAGAAAGAGTTTATCACGACAACTCCTTCTGTAAAAAATGGTAAATTGGTAACTTGTGGAACACATCCCGTAGCTTCCCAGTTACAATTGGGATCAATGAAAAAGTTTTGTCCCACCGTGAACTGAATCGTTCCCAGTGATATGATAATATTTGTAATCCAGTTTGTGAGTTGAATCAAAAACGTAGCAAGATTTTCCACGATACAATAAACGTCCAAATCCGCCACCGTTTGTACAGGGAACACTGATCTTACCAAAAACCCCACGCATACTACAACATCAAGTTGAATATCAAAAAGTTGATCCACATCCATTATAAATTGTCCCTGGGTAAAATAGGGAAACGGTGGAGTTCCAGGAGGACTTACGTTACCCTGAGCCAACTCTTTGATACTACGAACAAAAACCAGGAGCGATGCTGCTATCAAATCACCGAGACGAACCACCCAACAACATACGTCTGGACGTTCCGTGTAAATACTAGGAAATCCCGTTACCGGAATAACTTCATTGAATCCATTGCAAAAACACACGAGAACTTGCGTAGCAGCAATGATAACGTCTGAGAGTGACTGCTCAAATGTATAATTGACTCCAGGGCACGGTACAGAACAATCGGAAGCATCTGTCTGTTGAGTGGGACATAAAGCGCTACAAATGGAAACGTCACCAGTAACAAAAAAGGGAAATCCAATATCCCAATCTTGTGCCAGTGAGTTGATGGTAGTTCCTAAAAATCTCGATACTTTGTAGAGTAAATCTGCGGAAGATCTCAAGTTACAACATAGATCAAAACACTCTGGTACAGGATCGGTACATGTAAGTGCTACCGGGGGTTGCGTGGGTGACAACGTGTAAGTTCCGGCAAAATTACGTTCACTGCGACGATGTTTATCCAGGATACGTCGAATGCGTGTATTGAGATTTTCTCGTTTTGCACCAAGATACCTCTGAAGATCTTCATAAGTTGGTTCATCATATGGAGAATCATCAGTAAGGTTTTGGAGTATCCGAACGGTATCCCGGTACTCCCAACGAGGCTTTTCTGAATCCTCTTGGAATCCCCCGGATTTTTGAAGATCTAGCACACGATGTCTTTCCATAATCTTTGCAGTTGTTGGAAATCGTTTTGTAATGGTTGGCTGAATAAATCCTCCTCTTACGCAAGACGTGCATGGAACTGGAGGAATTCCAATACTATTCAATGCAAAACACGCGCAATTGATTGCACTATCTGGTAGTGTTGCGTTTGTAAGTTGATCCGTGATATTTAGGAAAAATTGCAAAGCTTGTCCACGATTTTGAATAAAGTTTGGAAGCGCGTTGATAATGTAATAGGGTAAAAAGATGAGACCCGTAATAACACGCAACAAAAAATCCACCAATGAAAAGATGTACCGAACAACCTCCGTGAAAAACAAGTCAATACATGGGCCTACCGTGGGAATGATGGAAAACGCGTCAAAAACACACCCAACAACTGCGGTAAGATCCCTGGCAATGGCAGTGGTAAAGTATTGATTATTTAAAAACGTTGTCGTTACTGTGAAATCATAAAGATGTCTCGTCAAGTCAAATGGAAACGCCACGGAATCTGCAACAGTTGACAGAGCTTCCACGACAACGCAACAAGGATCAAAGGGTCCTAAAATAGTTTGCACGTTCTCATTGAAACATGGTGTGGTAGGATCTGCAGGATTACAAATGATCCTACTAATGTAAATACAGATGCAATCTGAGAAACGTTTCTGTTGATAAATGGGATTCGTTTTCACTGTTCCTGGGATCAGTGGGGCATCTGTTGGCCATAACCAAGAGGTATAATTGACAGGATACATGGGTAACACCGTGGTAGGACTCTGGTATCTTGGGGGAGCCACCAAGTTTAACCAGTAAATAACATCTGGAACAATTACTTGTTCGTAAAAAGGATCCGAGGGATAGTTGACAACACGATCAATGTTGATCAAGATACGCAAGATGTTATCCACGGCACGCAGGATGAGACAGATAAAACTATCGTAAATACATAGAAACTCATGCCAATTCAAAAAGGGAATTGGTATAAATTCATCAAAAAGATATTGGTTCACATTTTCAACGCTTCTCACAAAACATGATACTGCTTGGCAAAAGTTGTTTGTTGCCCGTCCAAAATCTGGTCTTGGAAAGGATGCATTCAGTTGTCCCGTCAGCAATGCCGCGAGTACTCTAATAATTTCCTGCGCGACATTCATAACACCATTAAATGCTGACCAGAGCGCACACCAACTATTCGTGTCTCCCACTTGATTTCCTGCAATAAAACCCAAGATGGGTCCATAGAATACATTGGCAATATTTGGAACGTGTGCAATAACTTGCATGGGGAATCCAATGAAAATTTGCGCGGGTAAAGGAGATACTGGTGGAAACACGGTGATAATCCATGCAGCACGCGCAAAAGGCGCCAAGTCTTCACAGGTACACGTCAGTGTATTTTGCCACGTTGTCCAGGCAGTATTCCAAGCAACACCCGAGGGAATATAATTAAAATCTCCCGTGAGAAACGCTAGTGATGCCACATAATCTACAAAGAAATCCACCACAAATACCACGAAAAACCGTAGAAACGCTAGCGCAGTATCCGCTAAACCACAATCTATAAAAAGTGGTACCACAACTTGTTGTATAACACCATAAGCTAGCCATTCTGTGGCGTTATAGTAACATATCAAAGGGTTCCATATCATTTGAATGATTACAATAAGTTGTCTTGGCCATGTTTGGTAAAATGGAAAGACACGGCATCTCATAAAGAAATCAATCTCTTGGATAATGGTGTCCTGGTAAATAACGTAGGGAACATTGACAATGGCGAGACCAAAGCCGAAAAAGAGAATAGGTGAAACACTGTACAAAAACCAGAGCCATGAAATAAAGACGACAAAGATTTGCAAAATACGCAAGATTAACACGCCAATTGCAGAGATGAACAGTAAAACTGCCGCTCCAACCTCGGAAAGTTCATCCGTGTCCACTGGGAATGAATCGTTTTCCTCGTCGTCTTCTTCGGCGGAATCCTTTTCAAATTCATAGTCTACCTTGTCTACTTTATTTTGATTCGGCATAACAGACAGAAGAGACCCTTGTGTTTATAATAAGATTTATATTTGATATTAGATATATATGATTTGTATTAAAAAGACTAACACAAGTTATCAATGGACGTTCCCACAAAGAAACGGGTACACAAAAATAAAACAAAAAGGAAACGCTATGAAGACGTTTCAGTACACAAAAAAGTTGGCGCAGTCCTAGCAAGAGCTGGAGGGGATCTACAAGCAATTTCTGCACAACCTTCACTAAATAACGATAATGAAGAAGAAGAACCACAAAACGTTTTTAGTATTGAAAATCTTCGCGTTATGAATATTCGTGGAACTCGCTATGGAACTGCTGCATATGTTGCTTTGGGTTACGGCTTATGCTGGTCATACATTGCGTTTATTATGATTAATGCTAATATTACCTATGATTACACTCAAATGAGACTACCTCCGTCTCCTGGTCCATTTTATTCGTCACGCTACGGATATCAATGGGGAATGTATTATTTACTCGTGTTTAATTTGGTAGTTCCCCTGACACTTGGAGCAGGACTTTCGGAACCTCAGTATCGAAGCCGACTTTTAATGCACAAAGCATTTGCAATTGTGTTAATATTTGCAAATGTACTCGTGTTTTCCTCTCTAGGTGGTATTTGGTTATTCTATTGTAATAATTGGTATTCTTTTGGGTCTATATGTGATGATCCTGCAAACTGCTGTAATAATTATGTAAGTTCTTGGGGTGCAAATTTTTGTCCCGTAACGGCAGGATGTACATATGTAACGGGTAACTCACAAGTGATGCGGTGGACTCCATTTTTCTTGGCGTTTCTATGGTCAGTTTTCTTTGGACTCTATGCGTTCTTTTCGATATCCATGAATAACGGGTTAAAATCAGCAATATCAAAATACTCGGACGTGGATTTACTCAATAAAGATTAAAAAATTATGGAGGGTTCACGAACTTTTGTAGAAACTTACAAACATCGTCGAGTAATCCACGGTCGTGTTGTTGAAACAGATCAACCAATATGCCATGTTTTTTGTACAAATCAACCACGTAACAAAGATCCTACTCTTGTTATGCCCCAATTAACAGTTGATCTTGGTTCAACATCCCCATCAGCACTGGGAGAACCCGAAGAAAAATAAAAAAAAATCTATTTTTAGAAAAAAAACTCATTTTAATAACCTTTTATCGTCTCGCGAGGATCCCCGGAGACTATCTGTTACCCGGGGTACTTTCGCAAGTTCCAATTATTGCTCCTGTGTAGTCTATATCATTTTGGCTAGGTGAAATTCTTTGAGTGTTTGTATTGTAAACATTGAAACAACAACGGCATTTTTTTGATCTGGTGACATTGGATACGCCATAGACGCAGAACCTTTGGGAGTTTTTTGTGCAACTAACAGAAGTAGATCAAGATCGAAAATCTGAATTTTGTCCATTTCCTTGTAACTTCTGGGGATGTTTGTATTTTGCCTAGCTTTTGCATTGTTTGAATTCCATATGGTTCTTTTTGGGACATTTGAACCAACATCCCAAAGAATGATAATGGTTGTCTTTGCAATACCTTGAGGTACTGGTTTTAGGCCCGCGATGATCTTCTTTGATTTCAGTATGGCATTCTTTGCGGGAGTGTCACATTGTGTTCCTGCTCCTTTGACAGATGCACCAAATTCTTCACAAAATTCAGCCATTGCTGTATCTAAACGCTTTCTGCGTTTATCGTGGCGCCCACCAAACATGTTGTATTGTCCCTTGTATGCCCCACCAAGTTCATGACCTAGTACAACGACACGTTTTCCATCTTTACGACCAATCACAAGAAACATAACGCCACCTGCTTGGTTTGCGTCATAATTTGTGGTAAGATCCTTTCGAATTTCCGCATCGTAATTCTTGGGTGGGGTGAAAATCAGGCCTGTGAAAATTATGCTAGCGAAGCGAACATTATTGGAACAGACCGAAACATATGGTATTGTTATATATAATCTTTTAGAGTTTAGCGAAGATCTCCGGAGATCTTCTAATACCCGGGTAACTTTCGCAAGTTACCTTTTGCGTGTTACGGTGTGTTTCAATTATGCTGCACCCTTAGCATAATTTTCACAGCCTTGGTGAAAATTTGAATGTTTTTCACTTGATCTGGATGGTATACAACATATTCTGGTCCTGTGGGACGTTCCAAGTAAATGTCACTCTCCCGATATATTTTAATACAGGCATACAGCTACCTGTGGTGACACCTTGGACTATGGGTTGGTTTGGTAGTTCATACCCTTCTCCGCCAACAACGCCATCAGAAGAATGCATGGAACATTAAAAATAATTTTACTTTAATTCGGAACGCATCAATTCTTCATCTTCTGATTCCAAAAAAATTCTCGGTACCGTTAAAAATCTATAAACAATTCTCATAATTAACTCCACCGTTACTGGCAAATCAAATCTTATTTCGGTCTGACCGTCATACGTTATCTTAGTTAACCCTTCTTTAGAGCACATCGATATCATCACTACTTTCATATAATTCATCTCAGATAGTTCAGTATTTCCTGTTCTAATGCATTTTATCTTCAATGTTTTAAGAGAACCACCTAACGGACTCTTGTCACCCAGTTGGTATAATTGACAAAATCCGGTAACAATTCGATTGTTACCATGATGAAGAAAGTCAATATCAATAGCCGGACCACGATGAGTACCAATATCTCTAGATTCAATATCAAAATCCAAAATCTTGTCGGCTCCCCATTTTGCCAACATGAGCCAGAAAAAGTTTACGCGTTTTCCGCGGGGAACCGCGTCACGCTCGTGTAACATTTGCGCAGTTTCATCTACAAACTTTCCGCCATATTTGTGCACGGGAATACTGTAATACGCTTCATATTGTTCATGCCATTCCTCAACACCTTCTTCATTCTCTCGGTATCCTTCAAGATACTTTCGGAGAGCTCCTCGTGTTGAAAGTGTAGCAATTTCAGGCACAGAAAGATATGAGAGAATATCCACGATTACTGGTAAACCTGCACCTTTTTGAATGAGTTCCAAAATATGTTACACGAGCGTGACGCGGTTCCCCGCGACTGCATTTTAATCCTGTTTTATAATAGACAGGGCTGTGAAAATTATGCTAGCGAAGCGAGCATAATTGGAACAGACCATAACATATGGTATCGCTTTATATGATCTTTTAGAGTTTAGCGAAGATCTCCGGAGATCATCTAATATCCGGGTAACTTTCGCAAGCTACCTTTTGGATGTTACGGTCTGTTCCAATTATGCTCGCTTCGCTAGCATAATTTTCACAGCCCTGAAAATAAATATGTATTATTTTTATATATATAATTGAAAGAATCATTTTAATGTGAAAAAAAAGAAAAATATAAGTTATGTCAGATAGACCATTACTTGGAACTCCTCGAAAGAAAACGAGGATTAGTTCATTTTTTGTAACATCCATGTTGCTTACAATTGGAATGATTCTTCTTGTCTCCATATTTGTGCCACTTGCACCCAAAACGGGAACAACCGTATCACCAGAACCTTCTCCAGATACTTTTAATTACTTGGAAGTGTCACTTCTCAACGTGAGTAACGTCACGTGTCCCAATGGTCCTATTATTGATGAAAACATGTGTTTTCCAGAATATATAGCCACTATCAATATGATACCAGGGTATCCTCCAACGGATGATTTTACACTTGTTGGAGGTCCTGGTATAGAAGTTACAGGATTAACGCACGGACTTACAATTAGAAATTTGGGAATACTGGGAGTTATGTTTGTGGGCAAAAATCCCATTGTAAACGCAACGATGTTGAACCAAGTGTTGATACTGAGTCCTTTACCGCAAGCCACTAATTTAGTATACGCTGGTCCTGCAAGTGGTGCCCCAGATGAACCTGTATTCAGAGCACTCGTAGACGATGACATTAATAATGTGAGTGCCAGTAAAATTATTGGCGTTTTACCAGTGGAACACGGGGGGACGGGATCTGGAGCAACTCTTATTGGTGATCGCGTTATGGTATCTTACAACAATATGATTGTTGAAGGACCACCACTTGTAGATTTCAATGGTACTGGTGGAATAATTGCTGCTGGTGATGGTATCGTCATCGATTTGGTAAATGGAACCTATGTTATCACGGCATCTCCAAGAATTACCAGTATTAATTTGGCTGTTCCTACGGATATCTTTTTTGTTACCAGTTCACCCATTACAGATGGTCCGGGCGTTTTGGCATTTTCTGTAAATCCACAGCCATCAAATACGTTTTGGGGAGGACCAGCAAGCGGCTTACCAGGGATGCCCATGTTTAGAACGCTGGTAGGAGACGATATACCCGCTAACATATCTGTATCAAAGTTGGTAGGCATATTGCCTATCGAAAACGGGGGAACAAATAGTGGAACACCACTCGTAAATGACAAAATTATGATATCATACAATGGACAAATTGTTGAATCCACCTTTCTCAATGGTACCGGATTATCTTTTGATGTATCTGGGGGAGGCGTTACAATTGATAACAATGCATTGTTGCAAATGTCTTTAATTATGCCTGGGGATATCTTTTCTGTTTCTGGATCACCTGCATCGGGTAATACGGGAACGTTTACAGTGACAAAAACTACACAAACGGCTAATACGTTTTTTATGGGACCTTCTGCAGGAGGTCCTGCCGTACCCACTTTTAGAACGGCACTGCCTTCCGATTTACCTCCACTACTTGATGGAGAACTCTATATTGGTAGCGGTGGAACTCCCGTTGTGTCCACGTTAACAGCCGGGGAGAATATCAATATCACCATTGGACCTGGTACTATTATCATTTCTGCTACAGAAGGAGGAGGACCCGGTGATGGAAATGGCACCGTAACCTCAGTGGGATTATTCTTACCAACAAGTTTATTCACCATTACCAATTCTCCTGTAATTACAGATGGAACATTAACGGGTACCCTTAAATCACAGGGCGCAAACCTGGTATGGGCTGGTCCTGCTACTGGCATTCCTACAGAACCCACATTTAGAACGTTGGTCGCGGATGATATGCCAGTAGCAGGTCCGGGACAACTGTTAGTAGGAACGGGGACAGGAATGGCACTAAAGAACCTCACAAGTGGTACAGGAATCAATGTTTATTGTGACATATTTGGTAATTTGGTTGTAGAAGCAACAACATTGGGAACAGTTACCAGTATTTCAATGACATTACCTTCGTTTTTAAGTGTAACACCGGGAACTATCACAGATAGTGGAACGTTCGCCGTTTCTTTGGTTTCTCAGGTAGCAAATCCTTTTTTTGGAGCTCCTGCTGGTACCAGTGGAATCCCATCATTTAGGCTTTTGGAATACAACGATTTGCCTCCATTGGGACAGGGAGAATTGTACATTGGATGCAATGGGATGATTGTAAACGGATCACTTACTGGTGGTGATGGGATATCAATTTTCAGTGGTTCCGGTTTAATTGAAATATCAAACAGTATGACTCTCAGTATCGATGTACCCTCCTCTATTATGAGCGTAACACCTTCTAGTATTACAGGAAACGGAGGAACGTTTGATGTTGATTTGTTAACACAAACGACAAACACCATCTGGGCAGGGCCAACTACTGGAATTCCTGCAGTGCCATCTTTTAGATCTTTGGTGCCTCTTGATTTGCCACCGCTGGGAAATGGACAAATGTACATTGGAAATATGGGTACACCCACCGTTTCCACAATTTCAGCAGGAGCTGGAATATCAGTGACTCCGGGTACTGGTACGTTAACCATTGGTAATACTGGAGTAACCAGTGTAGCGTTATCTTTACCCGCGTCCGTGTTCAGCGTTTCCGGCAGTCCTGTAACAACTACTGGAACGCTCACGGGGACACTGCAAACACAAACAGCAAATACCATTCTCGCCGGTCCTACAAGCGGCGGAGCTGCTACTCCTACATTTAGAACGTTGGTTGCAGATGATATACCCGCGGTTAATACATTGAATTATGCAGAAGTAACATCAACAGCGTTTATCAATAATTTTAACAGTTTTACATACACAACAGTAAATGCAATGTCAATTGTTCCAAGTGCTGGCACATATCAAGTAACTTTTAGTACATCAGCTGAACCAAGTAATTCCAATGGTGATTTTGAGTATGCTATATTCAATGCTGGTGTTATTTTGCCACATTCTAGAAGAGAAATTGATGGTTCTGGAGATGAACAAACGTTAATGACTCAAGGCGTTGTCGTTGCAAATGGTATAGATGCTATTGATATTAGATGGAGGAAAGTCAGCGGAGGAGGGAATGCAGATATGTACGAAAGAAGTTTGTTTTTATTGCGAATTGCATGAGTATTTTTTTATTAAAAATACAAAGTTTTACATATTTACCACAAAGATTATCTCCGGTGAATCCAGGGATGTTTCAATTTATATTAGCGTAGCGAGCATAAATTGAAACATATCATAAACATTCAAAATGTAACTTGCGAAAGTTACCCGGGTATTAGATGATCTGCCGGAGATCTTCGCAAAACTCTAAAAGATTACTTAAAACAATACCATATGTTATGGTCTGTTATATAATTGTATTTTTTGAATCACTTCCAACAACTCCTTCATGTTTCAAAAAAAATAAAAAGTAACATATTGTTATAAATATAGCATTGTTTAATCGAGAATATTTATAACAGATATGGAAAGAGACACGAAAAAAACAAAAACGTTTGAAGAAATTCAATCAGATATTTTGTATTGGATTATAAAACAAGGAGGAACGGGAAAAAACCTCATTATTTCTATCATGTCAAAATTGAGCGTTCCAGAAATGTATTATGTTGCTGGAAGAGGTGGTTACAAAATCAATGAAAAAGAATTTTTTATGATACGAGATTGCTTTGAACAGAAGAATTTATGGTATTTGCTTGCTCAAAAAGAACTCGGGAAATCTTTCAAAGTTATGGAGGAAATGATCCAAGCTCAATGCGTTCCTCCTGGAAAACGCTTGAATTATCTCTGGTTAATGCTGGCGCACTGGGAAGCAAATTGGTTAATAACAAAAAAATATAGCAGATCACTGGAATTTGTAAATTACAAATTTCATGGAGAAATGGTTCTACAACGCAGTGATTTATATGGCACCCTTATTCTTACCGTTAATGAAAAATTAGAACAAACTTCACAATTAACACTTCTTGCGATTTTTATGGCATCAAAAGAAGGTCTTGATAAAGTATACCTTAAAAGTAATCGTTTGATTCGCTTTAAGGATAACATGAGTCATGAATTGTTAATGAGACTGATTTATAGATTATTGACAATACCTGGTACATTTATTGATATATTTCAAAAATGGGCAGATTCAGAGCTTTTAAGAAACGAATATTAAAGTGCGGTCTTTTTATTCTTTTTCTCATGATACTTTAACAGACGAAAGCTTGTTACCCACTACATCACGTGATGAATGTATAATTTTGATATACAATTGTATTCAATAGGAGATTTTCATCATGATTGCAGGGCTGTGAAAATTATGCTATGCACCTCTCAGGTGCATAGCATAACTGGAACAGACCGTAACATGCAAAAGGTAACTTGCGAAAGTTACCCGGGTATTAAATGATCTCCGGGGATCTTCGCTAAACTCTAACAGATTATATAAAGCAATACCATATGTTACGGTCTGTTCCAATTATGTTGTACCTGAAAGGTGCATAGCATAATTTTCACAGCCCTGCTTCAAACGCAGTACAGTACCAAACATCTTTCATGCCTCTTCACTATTTTTTATTATATTATTGTCCAAATTCAAAAAAAATATATTTCATAAAGGATGTCTGTTGTCACTCATGAAGATGGTTCCAAGAAACGTGTTTATGATTTTTCTGAACATGAAAAAATTTTCAAAAAAAATCGAGATTACACAAAAGCATGTGATGAGTTTGAACAACTTAGATCCGAACAATACAAAGAGTTGTTGTGTATCAATGGATTTTCTCAAGATGATGATTTTTGGCCAATTGTGGAAATATCACAAGATTATTCTCATCGATGCTATCCACTTATGGAGTTTTGCCATTGAACTACACCGAAAAACAAAATGCTTCAGGTAGGAATTGAACCTACATCATAGAGAACAGTCTCCACTATAATACCATTATACCACTAAAGCAAACAAAAAAGTGTTAAAGTTATCAAACAAACTTTAACACACAAATTTCGGTGCGTGGAATTGAACCACGGTCTCTAGGGCCACAACCTAGTATTCTAACCATTAAACTACACCGAATAGTAAGGTTTACTTCAGGTAGGAATCGAACCTACATCTACCAGGATAAACCAGAAATTAATTTTTTTTGATAATTAATCCCCATTTTTATACCAATTGCTATACCATTAAGCCACTGAAGCAAAAAAAACCCCAAAGGTGGTTTCGATCCACCGACCACTTGGTTTACAGCCAAGTGCTCTACCACTGAGCTATACGGCGTATTAAACAAGAAGTTCAGGAGCAATACTCATCATTTATATT
>Ga0180433_10004181_pt1 | contig 20480 bp, 23 predicted proteins | sample SS_ome_8_FD_132980 | JGI IMG/M metagenome (GOLD analysis project Ga0180433, IMG submission 132980) | Hypersaline lake sediment archaeal communities from the Salton Sea, California, USA - SS_1_D_1 metaG | ecosystem: Environmental > Aquatic > Non-marine Saline and Alkaline > Hypersaline >... | reverse complement strand
GCCGGTTTACGTGCAACATCCTGTAATTAAGCACCCTCAGTTCCCACGTTTAACATTCAGGCTTATGGATTATGTCTTTAACTATTGAACCTTTGAACCTTTATCCGCCGTTTTTGTGGCGGGCAGAACGCTGAACCCGTGAACGGTTACAGAATAAAAATACAACCGTTCCATTTTAAAAGACTCTTACAAATATTTAAATAAATCCCGTATATCCTTCTTCTTTTCTAGGTTAAATATAAAATCCGATAGGGACTGTCCCTTTTCTATGGTAGATTTATTGTGTGAATATTCGAGACATTGTTTGAATTTGATATAGCATTCATCAAATGTCATAGGCCTTAAAGGGCTGCCTTTCGGTGCATTCACCCTGTATGAAAAAGAATGCCCACCGAGCATTTTCACAGTCACGTCTGAAATAGATATATCCTTTTCAGAAAGCTCAGGGGCTATAAGTACCTTGACCTTTTTGCTAAGCTGCACTGTAGCGGTTCTATCCTTGATTGTTTCTGATATAAAATCCTTGAGCGTAACAGCACCCCCCTCCAATGCTAATGCCACCGTATAGGGTATGCTAAACTGTGCATCAACCTGAGGGTTATCCCTTAGTTTAAATGGAGAGCCTACCATGTCGAAGACCATTTTAGAAGTATAGACCAATACCTCATCAATTTTTTCTGAATCAATCTTGTGAGATTTACATAACTCCAATGCAGCATCTATCGATGAATGTGTCATTCTGCAACAAGGGTATGGTTTTATGCTCAATTCCATTACTCCAAAATGCTCACCCAGTCTTTCTGTAACTCTTTCAGGCCTTACCTCACCTTTTTCGTAAAGCTTAAAAAAGCCATATTCTCCTTCCAGTACATGAGTGGCCCCTGTAACTCCCCTAAAACCTAATGCAGCGCTTAGAACCCCGTTCTTTGCAGAAAAAGCCGGCTGCATTCTTTTAACCAGGCCACCATCAACAAGACACTGAGCGTTACCCGATGTTTGACTATAGACAACACCAAGTGCATTTGCTATCTGCTTTTCCCCACCGTTCAAAATCTTTGCAGCAGATGCTGCAGCACCAAAAGAGCCGCAGGTTGCTGTTCGTATCCAAGATAAAGGTGATTGTATGGCCGCTGCAATTCTATATGTTATGTCAACACCTATCGCGACCGCTGCTATCAATTGCTTTCCGCTAACTCCATTTGAAATTTCCGCCATTGCAAGGGCCGCAGGTAAGGAGGAAACATGTAAATGTATGGCTGAACTATCCAGCGTATCATCAAAATCAAGGGCATGCATCATAACGCTGTTTGCAAAGGCAGCATCCGATGGAGAAACCTTCCCGCCGTAGAACATGATGGTGGATCCTCTTTCATTTGTTGACCAGGCCTTCACCAGATCTACCACTTCTTTACACCCTGGCTCATTTACACCTGCAAGCCCGACACCAATCGTGTCAAGAATATATTTTTTCGTTTCTGTAATTACCTCGTGAGGAAGACTATCATAGTCTGTTTTTGATATATGCCTTATTAACTTTTCAATAATATCTCCCATGATCCAATCCTTAAAAACCTTTGGTAATCATATGTAAAATGCCTATCTATGTAGTTCTTTCAACCTTTACATCGACTCTTCCGCCCTCCAAAAATTTCTCCTCCTTCAACCTTCTATAGTAAGAATTACACATATTGAGGGGTGCTAACGGATTATGGCCTGTCACCCTGTCCTTTGTCACCAATGTTGTACATAGGGCATCAGAATACCTCATAAAAAGAGAGTCATGCCCTACACATAATCCAAACACAATATTAAAATCCGTCTTTACCCTATTTAGGATTTTTGCCTGCGCGATAGGGCTACACATTGACTCAAACTCCCCGATATTTACCTTTTGGCCTTCATTTATACCAATGACTTCCTTGGGCGTTCTACCTACCATACAAATAACAGAGACTACTTCAAATCCTTGTGCCTTCAATATTTCAGATAAGATTCCAGCCTCATTTCTTAGACCCCCACAAAAGGCTACACCAAGTCTGTGAAAACCCATCTTATTGGAAAATTCAATAGTTTCCTGAACCCTGGTCTTTGTGGGATATACAACATAAGGTTTCTTTAAACCCCTGTTTGCATAACATTCGCCCTCTTGTATAGTAGCATAGCGAGCAAAATTTGCAATCTCTGCTCTTTTGTATTCTCCAAGCGATTCTTGAACTACATCACTGAAATTTATGGTAGGGCAAAACTCCGGCCCATGGCCATCTTCCTGAGTACAAATTTTATCTTTTACTTTACACTCAGCACATCGAGGAATTATCACGTGTTTATCTGTCATTCTTTCTACTACTTATTTAAATAAAAAACCTAACTTATCTTAGCCCTGAAAAAACAGCAAAGTTATAATATTTATAATAACAATCTACGTCAAGAAATCCAACGTCCTTCAACCACTGTATCTGATCTCCAAGCCTGGATGGTCTGTCATATTTCATTCTTTCAATTATCCCTGCCAGTTCCTCTTTGCTCAAACCTGCTTTTTTGATCCAATCCATCCACATAGTCTGATAATTCCTTTCCGTATTTGCGGTTTCCCCCTTTACAAGATCCGCATTAATAAATACCCCTTTTCTTTTAAGTCCGTCATATACCCTCTGATAGAGTGATATTTTTTCATCGTCGGAAAGGTGATGTATCGACATAGCTGAAACTATAAGGTTATACTTACCCGGCAGTGGGTCATTATAATAATCGCCCTTTAAAAAATTAACCCTGTCATCTGATGAAAAACGCTTCATAGCCTTTTCCATCATCTTTTCGGAAACATCTATCAGTGTGCCTTTAGCGTTTGGGAAGAAATTTACAATAAAAGATGCAAGCAGGCCTGTCCCCGCGCCTAAATCAAGAAATGTGAACGCTTCGTCCTTATTAAAAGGAACTAGATTAACAGTGGTTTGGTAGAAATCATTAAAACAGGGAATCACCATTATTCTTTGCTGATCATATTTATCAGCCCCCGCATCAAATAAGCTTTTCTCAATCATCTTCAATCTATGATTTTTTAGATTTTCAACTATTAAAATGGTCAAAAAGGATCTCACCTACATCCCAAACCTTCATGTCCATTTCACTTTCATATTTGTTTAAATTAATAAGACAAATGGGGCACTCAACAATTATGTTTTTGGAGGTAGAAGACAATTCTTTAGCACGGCCGCTCGATACCTTTTCAGTCAGGTCACGAAAGGCATATTCTATAGGACCACCGCAACAATCAGTATCAAGCTTCGTGTTCTCAGGCTCCCGAACAACTATTCCTATACCCTCTAAGACCCCCCTTACCTGGTCTATAATGCCCAGTTCTCGTGCCATATAACAGGAGTCATGAATTACAAAATCTTCCCTGATTTCCTTTTTAGGATTACCTTTTAGTGCCTCACTGTTCCCTGAAAGAATCTCTAAATAATGTCTTACCTCTATATCATAATCTTTTATGTACCTTGGAAAAACCTTGCTCAACATAAAAACCGTGTGCGGATCAACACCAATCACCCTCTTAACTCCATGGGCCTTTAACAATTCATATATCTTTTTTATATGACCTTCAATGTGCTCATCAAGGCCTAAATCATATAAAAGCACCCCACTATAAGGTTCATCCTCATATAGATATGCAGGCCTTTGACCAACAGCTATTAATGCTGAAGCAATACCCTTAAGTATTTTCTTGCTTTTGGATTTCAGGTCCCTGGAGCCCAGTGCCTTAAACCGTATTATTTTATCGCCCATGAGACGATTTCCTATATTAACAAAGCCTTCCAATCCTTTCCTGGACAAAAACGGTCTTGCCGATGCAACAAGGTCCGTTACCTGAATAATATAAGGCAACATCTGATACATCCTTGCAGTAAGAATAATAGTCTCGCCGGTCCTTGGAAGATCCATGTCTTTTGCCCATTCTGTCCAATACACCTTTTTCATTCCAAGAGGGTCGCCAGTATGAACAATATTTTCCTTAAGTGTGGACAATACCTCTGAAATAAACTTCTTAGACCTTTTCATTTCTTCGCCCTTTCAAAAGCCCATGGGACAGATAATTCTTTCCCTGTCTAATCAAATCCGATATATTTAAATCTTGCCCCTTAGCCTTGCACACCCTATCACAGCGCCCACACTGGAGACAGGAATAAAGAGAGTATATCAAGGGATCATCTTCATCTAATATCCCGTTAAGCATATACTTAATTATTTGGAGTCTGCCGTAGGGAGACATACTTTCCGACCATTCGGTGACCTGATATGTGGGGCATACATCAACACAAAACCTGCACGCCCTGCACTTTACAATTTCTTTTAGCAGGAAATCCCCGACCTCACTATTGTGGTTTACATCCATCCTTGCAGATTCCCCCTGTTGAGTATATCATTGGGATCAAAAGCCTTTTTCATTGTGACTAAAAGCTCATACAAAGACTCCCCATACTTTTTCTTTAGAAATGACACCCTCTGTGCAGTTAATCCCCATTCTCCTCCACATCCTCCGTATTTAATGTTTAAATCCTCTGTCTTTTCCCTCATCTCTAATGTTATCGCCTTCTTTACCTCATTGGCTACGTCTTTGGTAGGAATAAATGCATAGGCATGGATTGTAGGTGCTCCAATATGACCAAAAGAGATAAACTCCGCATTTTTGTAACTATCTAGGTTCTTCACAATTGATTGTGCATCATGAAAAGCCTCTATTAGTTTATCTACCCTTGGCGAAATCTCGCTACCAAAGGTCATCCCAAGGCGATACATGTAATTTCCAGCCTCAGCCCTGCTCTGCCATATTTTGCCCCACTCCTCTTCATTACCCACAATCTTTGTCTCGATTGGGTTATTGTCTTTCAAAAATTCGAGGAACTCCTTAGCCCTTTGCCTGCTGCCTTCCTTACTCCAGGAATGTAGACGCATCATTGAAACAGCTCCCTGTGGCTCCTGAAGCCCTACTGCCTCAAATCCAATCTTTGCAGCCCTTTCATCAAGAAACTCAAAAAATAGGGGCGGATAAATGCCATTTTTATACATGTCTATTACAGTACTTAGTATATCCTCTGTCCTCTTATAATAAGCCACTACCTGTTCAAAATATGGCATAGGTATCAATCTCATCCTTATCTTTGTTAACACACCCAATAGACCTTCTGAGCCGATAAAATATTTTGTAGGATCAATTCCAGCAGGCCTTCTTGTTGACTCTGTGCCGGTTTGTAAGATTTCTCCAGTTGGCAGCACTACCTCAAAACCAAGTATGAAATCACCGGGCTTCCCAAGCGCTGCGTCAACCCCATGGGCACTCGTATTCACGGCTATGGCACCGCCAATGGTAGCCACTAATTCACTTCCTGGAAATACAGGAAGTAGCGCATTGTACTTTGCCAGTTCTTTTTTTACCTGGGCCACATGCATTCCAGGGCCTACCTCGAAATAACCCCTTTCGGGATAGACCTTGATCCCCTTCATTCTCGCCGTATCCATCACAATTCCCTTGGTCTTCGGCCTTGCAAGACCAACAAGTGACGTACCGGAACCATGTATATGAACAGGTATCAATTTTTCATTGGCATATTTTAAAAGCCGTGAGATCTCGCTGCTATTAGAGGGCCTAACTACAGCGTATGGCATATTTTTTTCTTCAACATCCCATGGCATCGTGTCCTTTGCATAAACAACCGATGTTGGCCTGTCTGTGGAGACATAATCCTCCCCGACAATCCTTGCCAGATCTTTCCTTAATTTAGATATATTTATATCCATGAATAATCTCCTCGCATATCCTCTAAAATCTCAGAGTATATAAATAGTAAAAATCCCCTTACGTTAAATATACCCCGTTGTTTTTAGCAAATTCTAAATAGCCAAAATTTTCTTAATCTTGTCTTCCGCAATATTTTCCACATATTTTATATGTCTCTTAAGAAATTTCTTGGCATATGTATAATTTCCCTCTTTCAATATATCAATAATGGTCTTATGATCTTTAAGTGAAACCTCTCTTTGACCTTCTTTAGCAAGGTAAATCAGCTGATACCTTCTAAGTGATATAGCTAATGTCCTGTATAATTCTATGAGTCTATAGTTATTGGACAATTCTACAAGGTTAAAATGAAAACCTGAAATAACCGTAAATTCATCAGGCTCTTTAAATAAATCATTGCCGGCTTCCTCAATAGATGCCATGGTTTCATCGGGCGATTCTTTAACCCTCTTTTGAATGCTGTCAATAGCATAACATTCCAAAAGCACTCTGATCCCAAAGAGTTCTTTCAAATCTTGCAGGCTTATATCCGTAATATAGGAGCCTTTTCTTGGTAATGTAAATATAAGCCCCTCTCTCTCTAAGATCCTGAAGGCCTCTCTAACAGGTGATCTACTTATGCCGAGCTTAGATGCTACATCAGATTCATTGATTTTGCTCCCCGGTCTAAGCTCCCCTGTTATAATCCTTGTACGCAAGTTATCCAGCACTAATGTTACCAAACTCTTTGCTTCAGGCAACCCGCCCCATAATTTCCCGTTATGATTTTCCATATCAAAAAACATACTAAACAAATTAAGCCTAAATTATGTGTATATAAAATAATCAATCTTGAAAATTAGTCGATTGTCGACAAGCTTATAATATTATCATTATTTGTCAAGCAAAAAAGCAAAAAATCATTTGCATATGTGAGAAAACTTGATTTCAAAAAAAAATAGTGTTAGAAAATGACAAAAAAGGATTGAACACTGTAAATAACAAACGTATCTTATTGCATGGTTTTTATTGTTTTGGACAATTACAACGAACATTACAATAAACAAAATCTACAATCATGAAACCTAGAATACAGTTTTAGTTATGAAAGGACTGCTAAGATCTCGGATGGATTTATTCAGGTCTTTGCGTAAAAAATACAATATCAGGGAGGAAAATAAATAAATGTCGCTCAGTTTTGATGAGGCAGTAAATGAAATTCAGCAAGCTATCGATAGGGATGCCCGAAATACCTATTCAGAAGAGGTGCTAAAGAGATTTTATGATCCTAAGTATATGGGAAAAATAACGGCTCCGCATGGGTACGCAAAGATAAAAGGCTCATGTGGTGACTCTATGGAGTTTTTTTTAACTGTCCATGATGAGAAAATAACGGACGCGCAGTTTATGACTGATGGATGCGCAACCACTATTGCCGCAGGAAGCATGGCATGCGAATTAGCGATGGGAAAAAACATTAAAGATATACCTAAGATAAGCCAGGGGGAAATCTTAAGTAAATTAGGTGGTCTTCCTGAAGAAAATGAGCACTGCGCTCTTTTAGCATCCGATACATTAATATGCGCAGCAAATAATTATAGTGAGTCAAAAAAGTCATCATGATCTAATCCTCTAACTTAAAGCCAAAAAATGGAAGGATATAAGGTTCAATATAAAAATTCCAATTTTGCTAAGCAAAGGATCTTGGTTGATGGAAAAAAATTTAATCATTGCGAGTTTAAAGATTGTATCATAGTACTTGAGAAAGGTGAAACGAACATCTCCGGCTGCAGCTTTGAAAACTGTAAATTGATGCTCACAGGGAATGCATATACCATTGGAAAAATAATAAAATTATTCACGAGACAAAGCCCCTTAAAGGTTCTGGATATTGACGAACCACTCTTTGAAAAAACCTAACTATCAATCCCCTATTGTTTTTCTATATCTTATGCAGTTTTCATTGTTGTTGTTATGGTCAAAGAAAGAAATATGCGGTATGTTCCTGTAGGCCCTTTCTTTTGCCTTTTCAAGCGTTGAGTCACCCGCTATTACGTGCAAAACCCTTCCGCCATCTGTTACAAGACCCTTTTCTGAGTCTTCTCTTACCCCTGAGAAATAAACGGTAACACCTTTCTCTATCTTATCTAGCCCTCTTATCTTGTGCCCTTTCCCGTATCTACCCGGGTAGCCTTTGTTCCAACCCTTGCTTGCCCTTGAGCGACCTTCCATAGCAACCACATCTACGTAATACTGGTTATTCCAGACGAGTTTAATCGTATCTAAGGTGCCCTCCCAGACACCCATTCCTATCTCAAATAAATCCGTACTCAATTTCCTCGACAGGACCTCCCATTCTGGATCACCGTGTCTGACGTTTAATTCAAAGACATCGAGGTTGTTATATGGGTCAAGATTCAATCCAAAATACAGTACCCCCTTATAATCCCATCCTAACCCTAAATCTCCACGATTATAAATAGCATTCACCGTTGGGTTTACGATCTCCTTTATAATTCTATTAATAAGCCAAGGTGTAGTAAGCTTATGAGGCACATAGCACCCGGTACCACCGGTGTTAAGATTCCCACCAAAAGCGTTAATAGAATCTCTATCAATTGGGTCAAATGCCTTTTTGTAATCCTGAACAAACATCTTCAAGGGCAACATATGCTCGCCATCAAGGTAGACAAAAAAAGAAATCTCCGTGCCATATTTCATCTCTTCAATCACAACCTTTTCGCCAGATTTTCCAAATATCTTGTCTATCATAATACTTTGAATAGCATTTTCAGCTTGCTCGACATCTTCACAACCAACGGCACCCTTCCCTGCGGCGAGGCCATTTGATTTTACAAAAACCTGATATCCTATATTTCTGACATATTGTTTTGCGTCCTCTGGATTGCTGAAAACCCTATATTCCGGCTTTGGTACACCTATTTCCTTCAATATGTTATCCGTAAATTCTCTATCGCTCTCTAATCTGACGTACTGCATCTTTGGGCCAACTGTCTTTATACCATTTTCATTGAGGATATCTACCAAACCCTCTTCAAGGGGGTTCTCAGATCCTATATCAATAAGGTCTATTTCTTTCTCTATTGAAAATTTTACCATTTCGTTAAAATCTCTGATGTCTACAGACTCAATCAATCCCCTTTCGCCTTTGGGTGTATAAGAAACACCCGCATTTCCAGGCAAAAAGTAAACCTTCTCTACATGTTGACTATCCCCATATTTATCAGCCAGGGCGTGATCCCTTCCCCCCGTACCATATACAGCAACCTTCATTTTTTTCTCCTCCAGGCAAATATGCTATTTAAAGATATACAACCGCTGTTCAAGTATTACAAAGAACTTCCAAAAACTAATAGTTCAAAAAGAAGTAGAATATTATATTTGAATAAACTTATATTGGCTTATATAAGGTTGTCAACACTAATTCCATGCAAGTACCGAAAACACTGTTTAGGCATTATTACAATCATATCGCATGACCTCTAATCAGCAATTTATATAGAAATACGGCAGCGCCTACCCTTGAGTCATTACCCTGTTTGTAAAAATGAAGGCTAAAGCTCTTTCGCATTTACTGCGATAATTACATTTTCATATGCCGTTAATTTTTTGCCTTTAATTTTTTTTTCATCAATGTTAAATAAACGGATATAAGAAGACAAATTGGACAGTGTGTTAGTTTTATTGCAAAGGGATAAAAAATGACGATAAAATATAAAAATATTGAGACAAAACTGATTCATGCCGGTGAACCAGAGCCACGAATAGGCGGCGCGGTCAGTATGCCCATATTTCAATCTTCCACATATGAATACACAGGAACCTCTGGTTATAATGATCTAAAATACATTCGATTAAACAATACGCCAAATCATGTAACACTCCATGAAAAACTTTCCGCCCTGGAAAACGCTGAAGACGCACTTGTAACAGCCAGTGGTATGGCAGTAATCTCAACCGTAATTCTAACTATACTGTCGCCAGGCGATCACTTTTTGGCCCAAGAATGTTTATATGGGGGTACGTTTGATTTTATCACAAAAGATCTCTCTACCCTGAACATAACAGTGGATTTTATAGATGGCGATGATCCAGAGTCATGGGAGCATAAACTGCGACCTACCACAAAAATGATCTATGTAGAGACAATGAGCAACCCTTTGTTACAGATTGCTGACCTTGAGGCTGTTTCCAGGTTCTCAAAAGAACACAATATAGTATCTCTCATAGATAACACCTTTGCTAGCCCTGTCAATTTTCGTCCACCTGAATGGGGCTTCGATCTATCCCTTCATAGTTGCACAAAATATCTTAACGGGCACTCTGACATTGTAGCTGGTGCTGTTATAGGTCTTAAAGGGCTGATAGAACAAATTACACATAAGCTCAACCACCTTGGCGGTTCTTTGGATCCCCATGCCTGCTTTCTTCTCTATCGTGGCCTTAAAACTTTAGCAGTCAGGGTTAGATACCAAAACGAAAGTGCGCTTAAAGTTGCAAAATTTTTAGAAAACCATCCGGCTGTCAAACAAGTAAATTATCCCGGTCTTGAAAGCCACCCTAACCACGATCGCGCTTTAAAGCTATTCGATGGCTTTGGTGGTATGCTTAGTTTTGAGATTGACGGAGATGCCGATATGGCAGACCGTTTTATACAGCATATAACAATTCCTGTATGTGCTCCAAGCCTTGGAGGAGTAGAGACCCTTATTACAAGGCCAGTAACTACATCACACTCGGGTTTGTCCCCAGAGGAACAAAGAGCTCTTGGCATATCAGACAGACTTATAAGATTATCCGTTGGAATAGAGGCTACTGATGACTTAATCGAAGACCTTGATCAGGCACTAAATAAGGAAATCAGAAAATAAGGTCGTGTAAAAGTCTAAATAACTCACTTCCACGGATGAAATATAAAAAATAGGATGCAGATCATTTCTAAATCTGGATGAAGAACTCGGCTGTTAAACCCAGATTATGCAGTAGGTGGCTACTGCATAATCTGGATTAAAGACCTATCTAAAGATGGACACATCGTATGAAAAAACAAAAAATCGGATTTATCGGCGCAGGTAAAGTAGGAACGGCACTAGCTGCGAGACTGTCGAGTGGAGGATACCCTGTGGTTGGGGTAGCAGACCTGGATAAGGATGCTGCCCATAGCCTTGCAGACATGGCACCGGGATGCAATGTTTTTAAAAATGCACAAGAATTGGCAGACAATATCGATCATATTTTTATAACCACCCCTGATGATTTTATTGCCAGGGTGGCTTCAGAAATCACATGGCGCGCTGGGCAACATGTAGTTCATTGCAGCGGCGCGGCCTCGATCGATATATTAAAACCTGCAGAGAATTCTGGGGCACTGGTGGCCTCATTTCATCCGTGCCAGGCATTTGCCGGCGTTGAAAAGGCTATAGAAAACCTTCCTGGCTCTACCTTCGCAATCGAGGCCCAAGGAGTCCTTCTTGATGTTTTAAAAGATATGGCATCTTCTATAAACTGCAAGTGGATATTGATAAGCCCTGGAAATAAGGCGCTTTATCATGCAGCCGCCGTATTTGCCAGCAATTATGTTGTCACGCTCATTAAGACCGCAACTGACTTATTCAAAAACTTTAATATATCCACTGAACAGGCAACTGAGATTCTTATGCCCCTGATCCAGGGTAACATAAACAATATCAAAAATATGGGCATACCTTCATGTCTTACCGGCCCTATAGCTCGTGGAGATATAAGCACTATAGATAAACATATATCCTCAATAAGGGAAAAGGAGGCGGATGTATTAAGCCTTTACGGGAAACTTGGCCTAAAGACCATCCCTATTGCTGTGGCTAAAGGAACATTAGATAAAGATAAGAGTGATATATTGCGAGCCCTTTTAGAATCCGCCGCAAAGCGTTAAAAACAATTCTTTGTAACAATGTTAACCCAGATTATGTTACCCACTGTAAGTGGCGTTTGAAAAATCTGACTCCCAGGCTGTTACCTTGGAAACCTTGATGAGATCATTATTAAGCTCATCAGCTAATTTCTCAAAAAGATATGCGGCAATATTCTCCGATGAGGGGTTTTTGTCTTTAAAGTGTGGAAGTTCATTTAGAAATGAATGGTCAAGCTCCTCCAATACCCTGTTTGTAGCATCCTTTACCTCTTTAAAATCCATAAGCAATTCAGCCTCATTCAGCCTCTCACCCTTCAGAGTAACCTCCACCTTCCAATTGTGTCCATGGAGTTTTTCACAGCTTCCTCTAAAATTCCTTAGCTGATGGGCGGCTGAAAAGTAGGTAATTATTTGTACCTCATACATAAAATGTGTCTTCTCCTTGTGTAAAATATCAGCTATTAACTGCCTTGATACGGTTTACCGCAGATATTACATTTCCCATTAACTATTATTCCAATACAATTACCGTCACTGCAGGGAATTCTATCCTCAAAATCATCTTGATCCTCCCTCCCGGAATCAGCCTTGTCATAGTCTGTTTTAGAATAATCTTTCAGGCCTATTCCGCAATACATACAGAATACGCTTTCATAGGGAATTGTATTGCCACATTGAGGGCACATAATCCCTGGCAATTCCTCATTGCAATTTGGACATCTCATCGATTATATTCTCCATTTAAACATTAGCTTAGACCATTACATATACTAAAGTTGAACCAAGATAATTACAACCTTAAACGTCTTTTACCCGTCTTTATTAGTTACGTCAAGGGCTTATTTATGATGTGCATAATGAATAACCCCTTAAGGGATTTTCTTCGGGCCTCAAGCAAGTATTAAGAGGCATAATAAAACAACGCAGCAAAGATGTTATTGAATGCTGCTTTACAATCGAAAATAATTAACTGAAATTATACATTATTTTTTTAGCCCTGAAAAAATACTACTATTTTTCAATTGACAAAAAAGGAATTTTAACGATAATAAAAAAACAAAATGTGGCGGTGTAGCTCAGTTGGTTAGAGCATACGGCTCATATCCGTAGTGTCCGGGGTTCGATTCCCTGCACCGCTATCAAAATATATAATCTCTATATATTGACATATCGTTTTTTTGACTTAAATTTTTAAAAAAATGGCAGCAGGATGTTTTAATAAATACCATATAGCAATACTAAGAGATGCGATAGATATTGCCGAAGATATGACCAGCAATTACTTCCGTCTCTCTCTTGAGCAGTGGAAAAGGCATCCTTTTGATGTCAAAATTCTGTCAAGTATAGTAGATGTGGAGATTAAAAATAATGCCTTTGCCATACTCAAAAAGTATATGCAGGAAAACGATGGTACAAAAGAGCTTAGACAGAAAGGCCGTGAGTATTTCATTATATATCTTCAGGATAAACAGATACTGAAGGCTATTGGAAGAGACAAGAACCTCAAGTTATTACCACTTTTATCATATATAATAATACACGAGCTGGTTCATATTGTTAGATTTTGTAATTTTCAGGTAAGATTTGATTTGCAGGGCGAAAAAAGCATAGCAGAAGAAGAAAAAATAGTGCATCACACAACTCGCGAAATTCTTAAAGGTCTTTCACTTCCCAATCTACCATACATTTTAGGATCTTATAGCCCTGAAAAAATCAATATGGATGCCTGCTTTATATGATTATATAATTATAATTGAATGGAGAGAAGTAAATGCCTATATATGAATATCAATGCAGTCAATGCGGAAAGATTATAGAGGTCTGGCAAAAATTTTCCGATCCGCCTATCGAAAATTGTGATAAATGTGGAGGGCCACTAAAAAAAATTATTTCACAAAATACATTTCACTTAAAAGGCTCTGGTTGGTATGTAAGTGACTATGCATCAAAATCATCAAACAGCCAGCCACTTAAAAATAATAAAGTAGAGAAAACAAAGGAAGCAAAAAAGGAAACAAACAAAAACAAACCAAAAAAATCTTCGGAGGCTCAGTCATAGCAAATCTTTTAGGAACATGATATAAATATCGAAATTAAGAACATAGAGTAGTATGCATCGAGATGAAACATATATACAGTGGGAGTACACAGGATAAATTAATAAGCAGGCTCGAAAAAAAGGAAAGAAGAGAGTCTTTACGAAGAGATCGCTTTTTTAAGGTAAAGCTGTCAGAAATTCACAACAAGCTATTTCAATCCCTGCTCTTCAATAAAATAGTTGAAACAGATAATTCGAAAGCAATCTCAGATCTTCTAATGCAGGGCCTTAATAAGGCCTACAAGACAAGCGAATTTGATTTCAAATACTTTGTAGCCCCCATAAGAACCCTTGTGCCACGACCCAATCCATACGCCCTTTATTTAACACAATATATCCTAGAGGTAATGATAAATGATCCAAATGTGATAGACATTTACGGAACTGACCTCGAAATTTATAAACACGTAGATAAGATTATTACACAAATCAATGATAGATTTGAGCAGGTTGAGGAGGAAATTACCAAACAGCTATCTCACAACAAAAGCCTTATACCTGGTTCACGAGATTATGATATAGCCCTTGAGCAGCTCTTTCAAAAAAAAATGGGCCCGTCCTGATCGCCGGCAACCTGCTCCCACCACGAAATTCTCTTCATCTTTAATCCTGACTTTCCGGGTTTAGCTCCACCATCGGTTCCCCGGGGTGTTTTATTTCAAAAATTGTTTCTTTTAGCGTCTGTAAATCTTCGACTAAGCAAACCTTTACCTCCGGGTATTCATCACTTACTATCTTTTGTGTTTTCTTTCCAGGTCCAAAGATAATTATTCTCTCAGCATTGTATTCCTCAACAATTTTTTTTATTGTTTGAGACCATAAAACAGGATGGTCCATTTGGTTTATTAATTCTTTCTTTATATCATTCCCCTTTTTAATTATTAATGGGTCGATACTATCTCTTGTCAGGGTATTTGCTATAATAGGCATACTGGCGTCTTTGAAAGAAAAATCTTGTTCTTCAATATAATTGCGTAAATTTTCATTAGCCTCCTTCATAAGAGGCGTATGCCAGGGACCAAGGACAGGCAGGTCAACAAGGCGAAGCCCTGACTCCTTAAGTAATTGTGCAGCGGCACTAATGTTTTTTTTCTTACCCCCAAATACATTCTGTCTTGATGAATTGTAGAGGGCTACATGAAGGACCTCCATTCCACCATAGTTTGTAATATTACTTACATCTTCCTGGGTAAATGCCCTCTCCTTGTTTATAACCGCAACCAAACCACCGTCTATATCCTTTGCGCAATTCTCCATAATACGCTGTCGTTGATCCACCAGCCTCAAACCGGTATCGTAATTTATACAATCCGCTGCTGTCAGGGCTGTATATTCACCAAAGCTATGTCCTGCAATTACTTCCGGATGAAGACTTAGCTCCTCATCTTTTAGGCTTTCTTGAAAAACACAATAGGCAGCCCATGAGGTAATATAGGTTGCAATCTGAACATGTTTATCAAGATGCGTTTTAAGCCTAACACGGTTAGCCAGCCTGTCTTGCATATTGCCAAAGACTATCTTTTCAAATTCCTTATCCAGTAGCCGATTTGCCCTATAGAATAAGAATGATGCTATCTCAAAATTATCGTATAATTCATTACCCATTCCCAAGTACTGAGAACCTTGCCCCGGAAAAATATAAGCAGTTTTAGGCTGCATGATTATTACCTCCTTTTATTGTATACCTTATGGATGTATTGGAAAAATAGCTAAGGATGATGATGTAAAATATATCATGAGGTTCTATCTGGCCTTAAAAACGTAAAGGACTACCCTCGATATTGAGTAAATATTTTTTTATATCTATGCCGGAGCCAAAGCCGCCTATGCCCCTTGAGGATACTACCCTGTGGCAAGGTATAATGATCAGCAGTTGATTACGATGTAAGGCTTGCCCAACAGCCCTCGCAGCCTTCGGCTTACCTGTCATTAATGCTATCTCAGCGTATGTTCTCGTCTCTCCATAGGGAATTCTACGTGTATTTTCCCACACATCAAGCATAAAGGGTGTGCCATGAACATCCCAAGGTATATCCGTTCCTGGATTATCACCATTCAGATAGGCCTTCAATATATCAACAAGAAATTTATTTTTTTTAAAATCCCTTTGAAATTCAACCTCTCCTCTATAAGCTTTCATATCCTTGATTAAATTATCATTCTTACCAGAACCTATCTTTACCCTGACTGCACCAATATCAGATGAAGCTACCCGAACGCTCATTTGTTTGTATTTAAATTCGTAGCAGTATATGGTCTTCATGACTCTAATTTTCTCTATAAGATCTGTCTACCAAAACAAATCAAGGTTTTGATCACAACCTTAAAGCAAATCCAAAAACATGCTTTAAATAAAAGGTATGTGTTTTAAAATATAGTATTAACGCACAATTACGTGCTTATAAGCCGTAATCCACCAAATGCAAGCGCACACATAGCGGCGAGACGCAGAATGGTACGTGATATATATACTATATCTGTTCCTAAAAATTCAAAAAGGTATGTATAGTCCGCGATAAGAAGTAAGACTGTGTTTATTATTATCAATTTAATAACCATTGCCAGATTTCCACCCTTAAACTTAACCCTTGCTCTGTCAAAAATATATAGTATTATTATATAGATAACCAACATCAGCAAGTAAACAGTAGTTTGGGCTGTTAGTTCCATAGAGCTGTCTCCCTTTTGAAATAAAATAAAAGCAGCGGCGTGTTCAAGGACTCACACCAGCAACCCTTTAATAAATAAGGGTAAAATTTTTAGATTGATTCCAAGGTGTTTATATTGCAAACGGTATATTTTCTTACCATGCCTTATGACTTAAGCTGCGTAAGGTAATCCTGTAGGTTACCCTCTATATATCTCATTATAAACTCATCCCGTCTATACTTTTTTATGTAGTTAATCATGTTAAGCATTTCATTTATGGCTTTTTCTGTAATACTAGTGCCTAAAACTTTCTTCATCCTCAATAATAACAAGTATATGAGCTTGTTGAAAGATGTAAATAGAGCGAGGTAGCTTGCTCCAGCTTTAATGAGCTTTAAAAAACGATGATTAATTTCATCAGAAATTTCTTTTGAAGGCGCATTACATAAGTCAATGCCTTGAAACAGAGAAACGTTCTGATCGGTTAACTCTTTGACGCATTGGTTGAGAACTGCAACAAACTCTTGCCCAATCTCTCTGTTAAAATTAGATTCAAGAATTTTAAAAATATCAAGATAAATATTTATAATTTCCTCATACTTTATGTTTTCTTCAGATTTAACCCTGCCTTGAGCAGAAGAGACAAAACCCAAAAGAAGAAATAGAGACAAAATATTTCTAACCTGAGGGTAATCTAACCCAACATGCAACGTAATTTCTTTGACTGTTTTTTTACCATCAATAGCAGAAAAAATTTTCTTTTCTGTATCATTTAGAAAATTATACGTGTCATTATCTTCTTGAATCAGCTTTTTCTCAAGACGGGCTAAAGGTCCAGGAATAAGCTTTTTTATAAATAAGTCATCTTTTATATTCCTTATTGTCTCTATAAGCAATTCCTTTAAATTATAATTCAATGAATTGTGCCATGGAATATCAGGCTCGATCTCTTCAAATGCGAAACGCGCATTTTGCATCCTGAACATTACCTCTAAGTGATATTTGGCCTTTAAGAAAAGGAATTTATTCCAAAAATTAGGAGACACAAGATGTTTTTCGATAAGTAACTCGCCTAAAGAATCAGGGGCATCTTCTCTTATTTTAATCAGCTCATTAAATTCGCTGTCTGTAAGCCCATTTTTAGCAGCTACAGCCTTAAGCAGTGCCATATCACTGTCAGGGCCTTCGGTAACGAGAAGTATGCCGCCTTTTATATATATTTTGATCTCGTGGCTATCATTATTAACAATTACCACGCCATTTTTTTTATCATTATAAAGGACGTCGAAAAATCTGAAATACTCTCTATTTTGTAAGTTTATGTCAAGGCCCATTTTATAAAAATTCCCATCAAAATTGGCTGTCACTATTCAACGCTGAACGTATTCTCTTCTGATCAAGACCTAAGATGGCCAAACCATGTAGATTTTTTCTTTTCTTCAGCTACCTCCAACAGGACCACGGTTATATTATCATATCCTCCACACCTTTTAGCCTCATCAATAAGTATATCAACCTTTCTACCTAAAGAAACGGTAAAGTCATTTAAAACTTCAGTGATAGCTTTTTCATCAACAAAATTTGTAAGACCATCGGAGCATATAAGTAACATATCTCCAACCTTAGGCTCTAAAGAGGTAATAAAAAGATCGACTTTATCCTTCGCTCCTAATGCCCTGGTTAATATATGTTTAAAAGATGTATTTGCCTGGTTGTCTATTTCTCTAAAGCCAAGACCCCTTTGCTCAGCCTCGAGAGAATGTTCCTCAGATACTTGAAACAACCCGCCGCTATCAAATTTATATATACGGCTATCCCCAACATTTGCCGCCCATACTACTCCCCCTTCAAAAAGTAGAACAGCAACCGTTGAGCCCATTCCCCTATGTTCAGGTACTTTTTGGGCTTCATAAATCCCTTCATTTGCAAAAGATATGGAATTAATTAGATGTTCTTTAACACTTAGATTTTTCTCAATATCTTTCGTTAACCCATTATTTTTCCTCTTCTTAAGTTCAGTCCAGTAATCTCCGATAATCTGAACGACCATTTTGCTCGCTACATCACCAGACTTATGCCCCCCAATGCCATCGGCCACTAAAAAAAGGCCTAAATCAGGCGCCAATAAATAGCTGTCCTCATTTTTTTTTCTTTTAAGGCCTATATCTGTTTTTCCAATTGATTTTACATTCATTTTTATATAATCAAGTAGTTATAAAATAAGCTATTAATAGACACGTAAAGTAAAAAAAGAGGGTCTCAGGTTTCAAACATTAAAGTGCAAGATGATTATATATCTCCCTTATGAGGGCATACCGAATGGATTAAAGCATGAATCTATATTCATAACGGTTCCAAATTGATCTAAAGAGTGCTCAGCCATTTAATTATTTAGAGACTTTACTATACTTAGACGGCTTGCGTCAATCCTGATTTATATTGAAATTTTTTAGCCGCCCCTGCTACATATTCTATACAATCAACAATGTCTCTTCAAATGGAATAATAGTTATTCACGGAGTTCTATTTAAAAGGGTTATTTCCATTTCTGTAAAAATTACAGTACATTTTCCCTTGTTTATGAATAAAACCGGGATATGATCAGAAATTCCTATCAAGGCGCTTGCTCCTATCATGGGGTAATAATTTAATCTATTTTATAAACCTCCATCTTGGGTCTCAATAGCTGTATTATGGCCATTATTCTTGGCATAAATATTGCTTGAATTTACTGGTTACATATTAAATAGTAGTATTACAACATATTATCCAAGCTAAACGTTAAATGATACGAAAAAGGAAAAAGGTAAAAAAAGAAGTTTTAATTAACATTTATAAGTCTGCTCAAAAAATGTTAAAAGACGGCAACTATATAGAGGCTGAAAATGAGTTTAACCGTATATTACAAATAGACCCTAATAATATATACACATGCGTTGGACTTGGAAATTTGAAAAGAAAGATAAAATCCTTTAAGGACGCCATTTTTTATTATAAAAAGGCCCTAAAAATTGATCATAACAACAAATATGCGCTTGTAGGGCTAGGTGATGCTTATAGGGGATTAAAAAAAATAGAGGATGCCTTGGAGACCTGGCTTCATTATCTCTCATTGTACCCTAACGATTACAAGACCATGACTAGGGTAGCCGACGGCTTCAGGAAAATCAATAAACTTGAGGATTCAAGAAAATATTTTCTCTTGGCAATTGAACAAAAAGCCGATGATCTTTATGCCTTAATGGGCCTTGGAGATATATATGCAAAAATGGGGAATTATGGGGAGGCGTTAAAATATTTCCATATAGTAATCTCCATGTCCGACCAGGCAATAGTCGCTCTTACCTCTATGGCAAACATTTACAGAAGGCAAGGTTATTATGAAAAGGCCAAAGAGTGCTACGATAAAGCCCTTACAATAAGCCCACATGATTCCTATTCATGGCATGGCAAGGCCGACTGTTTAAGGGGGATGAAAGATTACTCATCTGCAATACAGGCCTGGCAAAAGGCGTTGAAATATGGAATGAATTCAAAAATGGTGCTAACAAGAATCGGCGACGCATTTGTTAATATTGGAGAATTTCAACAGGCTGAATTACACTACAAAAATGCTCTTGAATTAGGATACGATAAATTTGCGTACCTTGGCCTGGCAAAGATGTACATAAAAAAGAATGATATAACAATGGCTATTGAGATGTTTACTATTCTTTTTGATAGAGATGCAAATGATACAAGAGCATTAAAAGAATTCAAACAGCTTTTAAACAAACACCCTGAGGCTAAAAACTTAGTGCGAAATGCTTCTGAAACAGCACTATCCGAGCATCAATAAAAAGGAGGGCCTTTTGATTATTATTGTCTAGCTTTTGTAATACCTTTAATGACGTATAAATTTTGTAAGCGTTCACAGGTTAAAAGGTTTCCCGCTGAAAGCGGGATTCAGGGTTGCCTTCCTGCCTGTGCATTTGCATACAGGCCTTTAAGCACTTGATATATGAAGGCAAGAAGTACATTTCCGGGTAAGGCCGGGTTACGTG
>Ga0180433_10004180_pt1 | contig 20481 bp, 18 predicted proteins | sample SS_ome_8_FD_132980 | JGI IMG/M metagenome (GOLD analysis project Ga0180433, IMG submission 132980) | Hypersaline lake sediment archaeal communities from the Salton Sea, California, USA - SS_1_D_1 metaG | ecosystem: Environmental > Aquatic > Non-marine Saline and Alkaline > Hypersaline >... | reverse complement strand
TTTGAAGTTAGGGGAAGCTTGGAGAACGAAGGTTACCATAGTTGGTTTGCGAGTTCGAAAGCAATGCCTAGCTTCAAAAGATGGTGCTTGAGTGTGTCAATCTAAATTGAATCGACTATAGTTTTTAGTTCTGATTAACAAGTCTGCTTATAGCTCTCGGTAACCTCACGCAAGATCTCAGGATCCACAGGGTACGGCTTAATCTGCCAAATGTCCTCAGCGTACTTTTTGACCGAAACATCAGATGAAAAGGTGCTCATCCCCGCCATATTATATAACGAAAACTCTGCCCACTTATGCGAATCGGTGTAAAGCAGCTCGACTTTTTGTTGCATCTTGTAGTATGCCATCAGATCATACAACATAAAGTAGCGATCTGCTTTTTGCCCCCCACTGCCTGTAAGCAAACTCTCTGTCAGATGTTGCATGGAGGCCAGCTCCGCGCTACTTTCTGTAAAGGTGCCATCGGTTAGGGCATCAACTGCTTGTTTGATTTTAGGCTCTTGCAAATAGAGCTCTTTTGGGTGGTAGCTGTTTTCCTGCTCGAGTTTATGAAGCTCTTCAACATGCGCCCCAAAAGAGAAGGGCCAATACTTATCGCCTACTGCCTCGCGCATCTCAATGTTGGCGCCATCTTCTGTACCAATGGTAAGTGCTCCATTCATGGTCAATTTCATGTTGCCTGTACCCGAAGCTTCCATCCCTGCTGTCGATATTTGGGTCGAGAGCTCCGCCGCTGGAATGATATGCTCCGCCTTGGTCACCGAGTAATTTTCCAAAAAGATCACCTTCAGACGATCGCCAATGCGCGCATCATGGTTGATTTTTCGGCCCAAAAGGTAGATCAGGTGAATGATTGCCTTGGCCGTATGATAGCCAGCGGCTGCCTTGCCCGCCACAATGACCGTTCGTTTAATCAAGCGACTTTTGGGATTTTCCAGCAGATCAAAGTAGAGCATGATCACGTGCAAAGCAGACATCAGCTGCCGCTTATACTCGTGGATGCGCTTGATCTGTACATCAAAGAGAGAATCTAGGGCAATGGGAGTCTTATCGACTTTGCTTCTTCCTGCTGCATCGTGCAAAAAGCAGTGCGTATCTATAAAACGAACAAGACGCTCTTTATTTTTCTGCTTTACAGCTAAAAACTTTGTCTGTATCGCAGGGTCACTGGCAAAATTAGCCAATTTTTTAATCTCTGAAAAATCTGTGACCCACTTGTCCCCAATTAGCTCCGTAATAAATTCGGAAAGCATTGGATTGGATTGCCAGAGCCAGTGGCGTTGCGTAACGCCATTTGTTACGTAGGTGAACTTATCGGGATAAAGGGGCAAAAAGTCTTTAAAGGTCTGCTCTTGTAAGATTTTTCCATGTAGCTTGGCCACCCCATTTACCTTGTGGCTTCCAATGATGGCAAGGTGGGCCATGCGCACTTGTCCATTGTGAATAATAGATAGAGACTCTTTTTTCTCAGCTGTGGGGACCTTTTTTAAGAAGCGATCATTGATGAGTTCAATAATTCTGTGTTGCCTGGGCAAAAGGGTGCGCAGACGCTCTTGGTTCCACTCCTCCAATGCCTCGGGTAAAATCGTATGGTTGGTATAGCTAACAACCTCACTTGTAACCTCCCACGCTTCATCGAGGGTATAATCGTAGTGGGTCATTAAAATGCGTGTTAGCTCTGCAACCACCAAAGTAGGATGTGTGTCATTAATTTGGATGCGTACTTTATCGGCAAAACTTCGGATCTCTTGATAGATGTGAAAATGGCGCTCGATGATATCCTGTAGCGAGGCGGAGACCAACAAAAACTCCTGCTTGAGCCGTGTGCGCTTGCCCATATCATTGTCATCGTTGGGATAGAGGACATCGGTTAAAGTCGTATTTTCTGCTGCTGCTCCAATCTGCCCTGCATTGTAGCGCTGCAATTGAAAATTGCGTGGGCTCTCTTTGGTCGACCACAAGCGCAAAGTGTTTACATTGTAATCTGCCTTTTTAGAAAAACCAATGATCGGAAAATCAAAGGCGATCGCACGCACCATCTCGTAGTCGGTAAGGTGCAAGATGTGCTCTCCTTGTGCATTGAGAGCCTCTTTTGTCTTGCCTGCAAGCTTAATTGTTTGGGCCGAGTGGTCGTGACGCAACCCCCACGGATTCGCATGCAGGAGCCAACAGTCGGGAGTCTCCATCTGTACGCCATCCCAAAGCTGCTGCTCAAAAATCCCATATTGGTAGCGCAGGCCATAGCCCATGGCAGGGTAGCGTTGCGTGGCCAAGGACTCCATCAAGCAGGAGGCGAGGCGCCCCAAGCCCCCATTGCCTAATCCTAGATCTGGTTCTAGCTCGGCGATGCTTCTGTAATCGTAGTTACAAAGATGGGCCACACGCTTCATCATATGGTGTGCGTGCAAATTGGAGACATTTTGCAACAACATGCGCCCCGGCAAATACTCCATCGACAAGTAGTAGACCCTGCGCGCTTGGCTCTCATGGATGGTGCGCGTGGTGGCAATCCAGTTGGCAATTACCTTTTCTCGCAGGGCATAACTCAGAGCCTGAAAGAGTTCGATTGGGTGTGCTTGCTCTGGTAAGCGTCCTAAAATGGTCATTAAAAAGTGGTGCACTTTTTTTGCTAAAAATTGTGCTTCCTCTTCGACCTGCTGATGTTCTATGCTAGTACTCATATTTTTTTGACACTAGCGCAAGCCATATTTTAAATGAAAAGTTTTCGTCTTCTTTTTTTTCTTCTCGCCCTCTTTACCTCTCTGCTATTTTTTACGGTCCTAATCGCCTTTAAAATTCAATCGCATCCCACTCACATAGATGCGGCCCAAATTAGAGAGCGAAGAGCCACTGTACAATGATCTTTGCACTTGTTCCCTTTTACTTGCTAGGTAACCTCCATTGTGCCGGCATGTGCGGGCCGCTTGTCATGCTCCTTTGCCAGCACCGTTTTGTTTGGCTCTACTTTGTGGGCCGCACCCTCTCCTTTACCCTGGTGGCTCTTTTTGCTCAGATGGTTGGTTTACTCATGGGACAATTTCTACTCCCCTCCCTACTTGCCCTAGTTGCAGGCCTCGCAATTGTCCTTTTAGGCCTCAATCCTCTGCTAAAACATCGTCTATTGCGCCCCACAAAATTGGGAAGCAAAATCAACCTTTTTTTGGTGCGTATTTTAGAAAAAAAAGATCCGCAAACTCCCTTTTTATTTGGTTTGTGCACGGTCCTTTTACCCTGTGGCCAATCGCTTGTTGTCTTTTCTGCCTGCGCTGTCAGTGGTAACTGGCAATTTGCTCTTGTCAATGGTCTCCTTTTTTCTCTTTTGACAACACCTGGTTTAATTGGAGCTCTTTTTTTTGGAAAAACCTTTGCAAAATTTAGAAAAAAATTTCCCTCTGTGATCTCTCTTGCAACGGTTGCCATTGGAGGACTTTTGGTTCTACGTAGCTTGGCAGATTTGCATCTAATCAACCACTGCACACTCAATGAGCAGTGGCACCTGGTTTTGTTTTGAAAAAAAACCCGATCTGTTAGTGTAAAAAGTAAACAATAAATACCACCATGAATAGCTACGATTTAATTGTGATCGGCTCCGGGCCTGCAGGCGAAAAGGCTGCTGTGAAAGCGGCCTACTTTGGTCATAAAGTTGCGCTCATCGAAAAAGCCTCTCTTTATGGTGGCGCAGGGGTGACAACAGGTACTCTTCCTTCTAAAACCCTTAAGGAGACAGCCCTCTATCTTTCCGGCAAATATGATAAGGGACTCTATGGCATTGATCGCAATATTCAGGGTGAAGCATCCGTGGAACAATTTATGTTCCGAAAAAACTATATCATCCAGACCGAATCCGATGAAGTGCGCAAAAACCTACTGCGCCATAAAGTAGATATCTTTCATGGCCTTGCCCACTTTCAGGATGCGCATCACGTCTACGTCAAGGGAGATCGCGAGCAGGTTTTAGAGGGAAAGTTTATTTTAATTGCAACGGGCTCCTATCCCTTTCATCCCACCCATATACCCTTTGATCACAAAAGAGTGTGTGATTCTGATTCTATTCTAAATATCACCAAATTTCCCAAGTCTGTCGCTGTTTTGGGCGCAGGCGTCATTGGCTGCGAATATGCAACCATCTTTTCGACCATGGGAGCCAAAGTCTTTTTGATTAATCGCGAGGACAAGCTCCTGCGCTTTATTGACCAGGAGATTGTAAAGGGTCTCACTGCGCAAATGGACCGAGATGGCATCGAGCTGCTTTTCAATAAGCTTGTCAAATCGATCTCCATACCCACAGATGAAGAAGAAAATCTACAGGTTCACCTGGAAAGTGGTGAGATCTTACATGTAAATATGTTTTTGTATGCTGCGGGTCGAAATGGGCAAACAAAAAGTCTACAACTCGACAAACTGGGCATTGAGGTAAATAAGCGAGAAGCGATCGAGGTCAATGAAAACTACCAGACCTCAGTAGACAATATCTATGCTGTAGGCGACTGCATTGGTTTTCCTGCTCTTGCCTCCACAGGGATGGACCAGGGGCGCGTTGCCGTGGCTCACATGTTTGGAACCAAAGATATTGAATCCCTTGCCTCGACCCTACCCTTCGGTATTTACACTGTACCAGAAATCTCATCTGTGGGCATCACAGAGGAGCAAGCGATTGAACAAAAGCTCTCCTACTGTACAGGGATTGCACGCCACAAGGATATGCCCCGAGGTAAAATTATGGGCGCCCAAGATGGGTTTTTAAAACTCATCTTTACGCGCGATGACTTGAGGGTGCGCGGTGTCCATATTATTGGTCATTTGGCAACAGAGCTCATTCATCATGGCAGCAATCTCATTGAAAACCATACAACCGTTTTAGATGTCATTGGACAAGTCTATAATTACCCAACACTTCATGACCTCTATAAATACGCAGCCTACGATGGCCTTGGAAATTTAGCAGGACACAAAATAAAGACGTAAATGAAACGTAACTTTTCTTTTTTTAAAGGGCTGGCAACCGCTACATTGATTTTTGTTCTGGTTATGCTCTGGTGGTCCTCTCTTTTAATCGAAAAGGATATCAAAACACTGACATTTCAGATGGAGGCGCTTACAAAAAAGGTCAACCACCTGCCCTCGCGCATTCAACACATCGCCATCAACCAAGTTCATACCAGCCGACCAGAAGAGGGCCGCCCTCATATCAAAGCCCAGTATGACAATCTGCTCAGTGAGGACCTCTTTTTCTCCAAAACATTGCCTGAGCAACTGCCAGCCGATTTTGAGCCGCACGGCACAAGGCGAGAAACGATTTTGGGGCGCCCCGAAAACCTACATCCCTTTAATGGATTTGCAACCGTCTCTTCAATGATTAACATGTGTAGTGTCTCCGTTGCCCAATTGCAATTTGGAAAGTATGAGACAATGGCACCCGATATGGCGATCAAGCTTGAAAAAAGAGAGGTCGCAGGCTCCCCCCAAATTTTTGAATATTGGATCCATCTTCGAGATCATGTCTACTGGCAACCACTGCATCCCCACCACTTTCCCCAAGATTTTGAGTTAAGCGACCACTTTCAAAAAAAACACAAAGTCACAGCGCACGATTTTAAATTTTTCTACGATGCTGTAATGAATCCCCACATCTCTGAGGCAAAAGCTGCGGCCCTACGCTCCTACTACAATGACATCGAAGAATTTCGTGTCATCGATGATCTCACCTTTGTGGTGCGTTGGAAACAAGATGAGATCGTAGATGAGTTGGGCAATCGCGTGCCCACGGCAAAATATAGCGCCCAGGGGCTAACAGGGGCACTTCAGCCACTAGCCAGTTTTGTCTTTCAATATTTTTCTGATGGGCAAAAAATTGTTGATGATGATAGCGATCCTGACACCTACCGCACCCACTCTGTGTGGGCACAAAATTTCTCGCAACACTGGGCAAAAAATTGCATCGTCAGCTGCGGTCCCTGGCACTTTGATAAGATCAATGATGAAAAAATCATCTTCCGCCGCAACCCAGACTATTATGTCCCCTACCTTATCTTAGTAGATCGACTCGTCTACACCTTTAAAGAGAGCGTGGAGGCCGTCTGGCAAGATTTTAAATCTGGAAAGAGTGACTTGTGTCAACTGACGCCCAACCAATTGATCGAATTAGAAAATTTTCTAGTCAGCGAAGAATACAAAAGGCAAGAAAAAGAAAAATTTGCCATCAAACGCATCGATTACGTTGCCAAATCCTACTACTATCTTGGCTGGAACCAACACAAACCCTTTTTCAAAAATGTAAAGGTGCGCCGCGCCATGACGATGGCCATCGATCGCAATCGAATTATCTCACAAAATCTCAATGAGATGGGTGTTGCCATCACAGGCCCCTTTTTTAGATACTCCCCAGCCTATGATGCCTCGATCGACGAATGGAGCTACAATCCTGATCAGGCAAGACAAAACTTGGACGAAGAGGGGTGGGTTGATATCGATGGAGATGGCATCCGCGACAAAATTTTTGATGGGCAAACTGTAGCCTTTCGCTTTACACTTGCCTACTATGTAAAGAGTCATGCATCTAAGTCAATTGCAGAATATATTAAGGGCCAACTGAGGGAAGTTGGGATTGCATGCCAACTAAAAGGGTTAGATTTGCCCGATCTTTCGCGTCAATTTGAAGATAAAACCTTCGATGCAATTTATATGGGATGGAAACTGGGTGCTCCTCCTGAGGACCCAAAACAACTTTGGCACTCAGACGGAGCTACCATGAAGGGCTCATCAAATGCCATTGGCTTCAATAATGCCACTGTGGATGGATTGATCGAAAGACTCTCCTACGAAAGTAATCAGGAACGCAGGGTAGAGCTCTATCACAACTTCCATAAGATCATCCATGAAAATGCTCCTTATACCTTTCTCTACTCACCCAAAGTTCGTTTGCTCTACCGAGAAAATGTAAAAAACCTCTTTATCCCAAGTCAAAGAGAAGATTTAGTGCCAGGTGCTAACATGACCGAACCAGACTTAAGAATTATTTACTTCGACAAATGACGCACTATTTAATCAAACGCCTTCTGCTCTTACCAATCACACTTTTTGCAATCATTTTAGTTAATTTTATCATCTTAAATCTCGCACCCAATGACCCCGCTGTCCTCACACAAAAATCTGAAAGTGGGGATGCAACCAGAGAAGAGCAGAGTGATGGCACAGCACACGACCATCAATATCTACAGTTTCGAGAACACTTTGGCTTAACCCTGCCCATCTTATTAAATCCCTGGCCCTTCATTAAAGAGACTCAACTACAAACAGCTCTGCAAACACTCGCCCATGAAAAAGAGAAGATGAGCGTCAAGGCCTTCAATAAACTCAATGCCCTTTGGGGCGATCGTGCGCGCTTTATTATGCCCCTTTTAGTCCAAGAGATGAACTCAGAGACAAATCCTCTCGAGCTCAGAAAAGTTGCCAATAGACTCTTAATTCGAGGAGGCACAAAACAGGGTGTTGTAAAGCCAAAACTCAATCCCAATGAAAAAAGAAGCAACCGAGAGATTGCGACCAATAACCTCTACCTAGCGCAGCTAAAAGTTTTATCCACTGACTCTCTGGATGATCTGCGCAGCAAGGGGGAAAAACTGCGAGACTGGTTAGAGAAACAAAACCAAGAATATCGTTTTTCGACGAGTCATAAAATTAAAATCCTCTTTTTACAAACGCGTTTTTTTCGTTATCTTTCCAAGGTTCTCACTCTCGATTTTGGCTCGATTCGCAATGATCGAAACAAATCGGTCATCGGGGAGGTAGCCAAGCGTATGAAGTACTCGCTCTCTTTGGCACTGGTTCCCATGCTGATCACCTTTGTATTTTGCCTCTTTTTTGGTATGCTCATGGCCCTCAATCAAAATCGCTGGCCAGATTTTTCTCTCAATATCATCTTTTTAATCCTTTTCTCTATTCCAATTTTTATTGCAGCCCCCTTTTTGATCGAAAAAATCGCCATCAACCACAACTTTATTTTTACAAAAACTCCCATCCCCTATAGCGGATTTAATAGCCCACATGAAATCTATGACACTCTCACCTCTAGCGGACGTCTGAAGGATGTGATTCTACATCTCTGCCTACCTCTGATCACCATCATCTATGGCTCTCTTGCTGTGCAAACGCGCCTGGCGCGCACAGCCTTTCTAGAGGTGATGCATCAAGACTTTGTGCGTACAGCGCGTGCCAAGGGGGTAAAACGGCTTGACCTATTGATTAAGCATGTGGGGCGCGCGGCAGCCATTACCATTGTTACAGCGTTGGCCGCATCCCTTGGAGTAGTATTGGGTGGCTCTTTGATTGTGGAGACGATCTTTGAAATCAATGGATTTGGCCGCTTTTTTTATGAAGCGATTGTGCAGCGAGATTATAATGTTGTTCTTTTTTCTGCATTTGCTGGCTCCTTTTTAACCTTAGTGGGATACTTAATCGCAGACATCTCATACACTCTGCTTGACCCACGTATCACTCTGGAGAAAAGCCATTGAAAGAAAAGAGCCATTGGCAACTTGTTTTCCAACAATTTAGAAAAAAGAAGCTAGGGTTTGCCTGCTTTTGTTCTCTCCTTTTTTTAGCTCTAGTGGGTCTCTATGCACCCCTTTTGGCCTCGAGCAAGCCACTTGTTGTAATCTGGCATGACAAGCTCTACTTTCCCCTCTTGCGCTATCTCTTCTTCTCAGGCTTTTACACCAAGCCGATTGATCTATTTTATAACCTGCTCATGTTTACTCTGCCCATTGGGCTCCTCGGGGGCTACCTTTTCAATCGATTGATTCCGGGACCTCTATGTAAATGGTTTCTGGTGCTTGTTGCAGCCGTACAAATCATCGCCTTCATCATCTTTTCTACAGGATTGATTAAAGATCCAGCGGGCAATATGAACCTAAATCAAATACGGCACAAAAAGTTGCAAGAACACACTATCGCCAGACATGACCCTCTGCTTAGAACTAGCTATGTCTTTACGGATTGGAATTTTGAGCTAGCCCATATGACACCCTATAAAAAGCTTAACCTCCTGCTGAAACAGCGGCAACAGATCCGCCATCACAAAAAAATTGCACCTTACGCAGAACGTTTTGAGAGTATTCGGGGTAAATACTTCCCCTCTCTTTATAACATCTACCAACATGATCAACAAAATCAAATAGAACAGTTACAAACACAAATAGAGGCCTCCAGCCAAAAATACCAGCAGGCAAAACAGCTCTACAGTGATCTGATTCAAAACTACCAGCCCTTTTCTAATGCAGTAACGATTGCAAAATATCGAATTTCTAACCCTCAAAACGCACACAGCCAAAGTGATTACGAGGCGTTGATTCAAGCCTCTAGCAGCACCAGAAGCTCTCTTGAGGCGGCGCAACTCACAATTTTTAACCATCTACGCCTTAAATCCAAACTTGCATTTTTAGAGGAGAAGAAAAATTGGGTCGCTAAAGAAGATCAATCACTAAAAATGGTCATCTGGCCTCTGATTCGCCCCTTTCATTGGGAAGATAATGCAGGCGGTAGCTCCCTTGCCAACCAGATCCTGCCTTGGTATGAAACGACGCGCATCAATCGCAAGGATCTAACCGCTGCCATTATTTTTGGGATTCGCATCTCCCTTGTTGTTGGATTTACAGCTGTTGCGCTCTCTCTTTTTATTGGCTCTATCTTGGGGATGACTGCCGGCTACTTTGCTGGTAAGGCGGACCTAGTGATTTGTAGATGGATTGAGATTTGGGAGGCGATGCCTACCTTTTTTATGCTTCTTTTAATTGTGGCAATTACGCAGAGTAAATCGATCTTTTTGATTATTGCGGTATTAGGCCTCTTTGGATGGACAGGGTTTGCCCGTTTTATGAGGGCAGAGGTGCTAAAACAAAGGGCCTTGCCCTATACCTTGGCTGCAAAATCTTTAGGATTTAACCATTTTCGCATCATGAACTCCCATATTCTGCCAAATGCGATTGCTCCATTGCTTACGCTCTTACCCTTTTCAATGATGGCGGCAATTACCAGTGAAGCAGGTCTCTCCTTTTTAGGGTTGGGAGAGGAGGGTTCGACCTCGTTGGGTGTTTTGATGGATGAGGGGCGTACAGTCTTTCCTTCGGAGAGCTATCTTTTATGGCCAGCTGCTATTGTGCTCACCATTTTATTGATTTCGATTGCGCTTGTGGGCGATGCTTTTCGGGACGCAATCGATCCAAAAATGCGAAGCTAAGAGAGCTCCTAGCTTCGCTATACTAAACTTACGCAGGATTCTTTTCAGAATCATCTGCCAATTTATTTTCGTGGGGAGCACCACCCTCACATGCAGAATATGCTACAAATCCTTTCTCTTCAGCTTTTGTATCATTTGATGCATAAACAGAAACAGCCGCTAAGCACATTGCGCAAAATAGAGTCAGTTTAATCAATTTCATTTTTCATTCCTCATATAGTTAACCAGTTCTTATTGATACTGGGTTTCTGCTACCAAGATAGATCATGCATAGGTTTTGAAAAAGAATTAAAATTATTAATTAACTAACCCTCAACGACTAATCTCGTCCAAATAGAAAATCTTAGAAACCTGAGTGAATACAAACCCGCTAATTGAAGATCGCGCGGAAGAGGTAAAAGAAGAGCACAGATAAAATAGCTCCTGCTGGAACCGTCACAACCCAAGAGACAATAATATCGCGAATCGTATTGAGATTAATTGCCCCAATACCACGCGCAAAGCCCACTCCCAGCACAGTACCTACAATGACGTGCGTTGTTGAAATGGGCAAGCCCAACTTCGATGCCAAAACAATCGTTAGGGCCGCTCCAAAGCCTGCTGCAAAGCCTCTGGAGGGGGTCAGTTGGGTAATTTTTTTACCCACCGTCTCAATAACTCTCCACCCCCAAGTTGCAAGTCCCAAGACAATACCAGTTCCCCCAAGTAACAAAAGCCATGTGGGAACGCTACCTACATCCAAGATGGCACGCCCTTGAAGCACATTGATGATGGCAGAAAGAGGACCGATGGCATTGGCTACATCATTGGAGCCATGTCCAAAGGCCATAAAGCAGGCTGTAATGATTTGTAAAAAGACAAAGATCCTCTCCACAATATGGTATTCAGATTGTGTGTAGTTACTCTCGTCTTCAATATCTTCAAAGTCCTGGGCAAGAGTGCGCACCTCTTTTGTTAAGGGATGCACCTTCTTTTGCATCTCCCCCATTGAGAGAGCTTCTACCTTTTCCAGCTGCTTGCGCGCTCTTCGCAACGCAATAATCGCATTGTAATGTTGCCGACTCACTGGAACCTGGGGCTCTTTTATCCGTTTCACAAGCAGATAGGCTGCCAAAGCGGTACCAAGTCCAACTACCAGTGCGCTGATAATCGGGGCAAAGGGTCCCGATAGCCACGCAAATCCTCTGAGTCCCTTATAGAGCATAATCAGTGTTAAAAGGAAAAAGAGGGCAAAGACCAGATAGGGCGTCATCTTTTTTGCCGCTTGTACGGGATTTGTTTTATAGAGGATATGACGCCGAATCAAAGAGAAAATAAAGTAGCTGATGATGCCTCCCAAAATAGGGGAAACAATCCAGCTTGCCACGATCGAGCCAATTTTTGACCAAAAGATTGCATCAATGCCCCCTAAAGCCAAACCAAAGCCGACAACGGCTCCGATAATCGAGTGGGTTGTAGAGACAGGCCAGCCAAAATAAGAGGCAAATTGGAGCCAAATACCTGCTGCTAATAGCGATGCCAACATCCCATAGACATAATCGGCGGTATCTTCGGAGAAAAGGTCTGGATTGACAATGCCTGCCTCCACCGTCTCCGAAACATTAGATCCTAAAAAAAAGGCTCCTGAAAATTCGAAAATAGCGGCAATCAGAACCGCAGATCTCAAAGTGAGGGCTCCGGAGCCCACCGCTGTTCCCACAGCATTGGCCACATCATTTGCGCCAATATTCCATGCAACGTAACAACCAAAAACCAACGCTAAAATCAATAAGATCGTAACAGACATCTGAACTTGTTATTTTACCTCTAGGGTCATTCTTACTCTATTTGCCAACTTTTCGGACTCATCTGACAAAGCTGCTAACTCTTGGATGATCTTCATCCATAAAAAAAAGCTCGGCATCGCCATGTGGTCGCATGCTGTAAACATCTTTTTGAGTAGTTTTCGCTGTAAAAGATCGGCTTCGTGCTCTTTAAATGCAACACTTTCAACCATATCTCGAACTTTTTGTGCTTCTAATCCCCCAAAAGAGCTCTCTAGTAGCTCTGTAAGCTCCTGGATAATTTTATTTGCTTGAAAAAAGGTGTCTAGATTTTTCTGCAGGCATTCGTGAAACTCTTCTGCAAATTCGGGCAAAATTTCTAGTTGGCGAAAGGTCAATAAAATTGCTGTATCCTCAGCGCGATCAGCAATACAATCTTGCAAGGATAACATCTCTAACAAGCTGCCACGGGCAATCGGCAAAAAAAGACCCGTCGGTAAATTATTGCGGATTTCATCCTTTGTACAATCTGCTTGATGTTCGAGCTTGGAAATTTTATCTGCAATCTGTTGCACAAGATCGTAATCCTTATTTGCAAGCGCCTCAAAAATGATTGGGATTTGCTCTACACATTTGGCCACTTTTGCCATATGTGTTTGCAAAATACCAAAGGGAGAGCGACCAAAAATTCGGGTCAGGGCTTGCATAATTAGAACCTTTTTCTATGATATTAATGTAGAAACTAGATAATGTAAAATGTTCAAATGGATTCTTTACTAACTGTTACAAATTTAACCACGCGCCTCTCTGTCGACAAAAAATTTTATAACGTCGTCGACAAGATAAATTTTGACCTAAACCAAGGCCAAACACTTGCAATTGTTGGTGAATCGGGCTGTGGTAAATCGATGACAGCCTACTCCTTGTTGCGTATTTTACCCCAAGCGGCCTCGTACACACCAGAGAGTCAAATATGGTTCAAGGGGCAGGATCTGCTCAAACTATCAGAAAAGCAGATGCAAGGAATCAGGGGTAACAAAATCAGCATGATTTTTCAGGACCCTGTCTCTGCCCTCAACCCCCTCTATACAATCGGATATCAATTGCACGAGGTCATTAGCACACATACTTTGTTATCGCATGAACAGGCCGAACAAAAAATTCTTAAAACTTTAGGTGATCTGCATCTTCCCTCTCCCCATACTGTGATGGAGATCTACCCTCATCAACTCTCGGGCGGGATGCTTCAAAGAGTGATGATTGCCATGGCGCTGATTTTAGATCCAGACCTTCTGATTGCAGATGAGCCCACAACAGCACTTGATGTAACGATTCAAGCGCAAATTTTAAATCTATTGCAGGCCCAAATCAAAAAAAGAAAGATGGGCATGATTATTATCACCCACGACATCAACGTTGTCGCACACATTGCCGATGAAGTGTTGGTCATGTATGCGGGGGAGAAAATTGAGCAGGCAGGCGTAGAAGATTTATTTGATCATGCAGCCCATCCCTACACACAAAAATTATTTCAGGCGCAACCCACCCATCCGCTATCCAAAGCGAAGTTACCCACCATTGCGGGCAAAGTGCCCTCTTTAACAAATTTTCCATCGGGCTGCCGCTTTCACCCTCGATGCGAGCATGCGCTTTCAATTTGCAAAAAAAAGTGTGCTCCATACTTTTCTTTGCCACAAAATCAACATAAGGCAAAGTGCTGGTTATATGACCAAGAGCTTGAGGCCAAATTAGACGATGACGACGATTTTAGAAGTTAAAAATCTCCAGAAGCACTACATACAAACAAAGGGATTTTTGAAACGCGATCGCAAAGTTATTAAGGCTGTAGATGGCATTGACTTCAAAATCCACGCGGGTCAAATTGTTGGCATGGTGGGCGAATCTGGCTCCGGAAAAAGCACGGCCGCACAGGCAAGCATTCGCCTCTTGGAACCAACGGATGGCCAGATTTCATTTTTGCAAAAGGATCTCCGGGCACTCTCGCACAAAGAGCTGCGGTCGATCAGAAAAGATGTGCAGATGGTCTTTCAAAATCCCCTTGCCTCCTTGAACCCGAGAAAAAGCGTCTTGGATATTATCTCGGAGGCGATGCTCTTTCATAAGCTCGTTAAACCTGGGCAGCAAAGGGTTGCACGCACCCTCAAAATATTAGACCAAGTCGGCCTGTCAAAAGAGGCTCTTTATCTCTATCCCCACCAATTTTCTGGGGGACAACAGCAGCGTATTTCCATTGGAAGAGCGTTGGCTCTCAACCCCAAGCTCATTATTTGTGATGAGGCAGTCTCAGCTCTTGATCTTTCGGTACAGGCTGAAATTCTTAATCTGCTCTATGAGCTAAAAATAGAGCACGGGCTAAGCTACCTCTTTATTTCCCATGATTTGGCTGTGGTGCAAGCTTTCTGTGATTTTGTCTATGTACTCTATCAGGGCAAAGTAGTCGAAAGTGGCCCCAGCCAACAGATTTTTGCTAAACCAAAGCACCCCTATACACAACTACTTTTGGCATCCACTCTAAAAAAACATCCTCGGGAGAAAAAAGTATTTGCGCACCTGCCGGCAGAAGGCGAAAAGAGGGATACGGGCTGCCCTTTTTTTGGGCGCTGCGGCGTGCGCACCGAGCCTTGCCAACATTTGGCACCTCCCATAAAACGATCAAAGAGTGACAAACATACCTACACGTGCATCCATTAAGTTTTTAAATGATCGTGAAGGCGTTCAAAATCTTCATGCGAGTAAAAGTGTAAGGTGATCGTGCCCGCACCATCTTTTTTATAACGGATGTCAACACGTGTGCCCAAAAGCTCCTCCAATTGTTTTTCGTAGGCTTGCAGGTGGCAATCGGGTGTTGTGTTGGTAATCTGCTGGGTCTTTTTTTCTGCATCACGTACAGTCAATTTTTCTGTTTCGATCTTCTCTTTTAACTCTTTTTGCTCTTGAGAATTATCTAATGCTAACAGAGTTTTTGCATGTCCAAGCGAGATTTTCTTTTCTGCAAGAGAGCGTTGGATATCCTCTGGCAAGGTTAAAAGACGTAAATAATTTGCAACTGTAGATCGCTTTTTTCCTACTTGTTTTGCCACCTGCTCTTGTGTCATATGAAAAGCAGAAAGCAGTTGCTTATAAGATTGCGCAACCTCTATCGGGTTGAGATTCACACGCTGCACGTTTTCAATAAGAGAGGCTTTGGCTGCCTCCGCGTCACTACTTTCGCGTAAAAGGACATTGATTTTACTCTGCCCCATCTGTTTTACAGCGCGTAGACGTCTTTCTCCTGCGATCAGCTCATAATAAAGAAATTTTTCACCACTATAAATTGCCCGCACAACGGGGGGGTGAATCAACCCAATTTCTTGAATCGAGTCACCAAGCTCCTGGAGCTGGCCCTCACTAAATAGTTGCCTTGGCTGAAAGGGGGCAGGTTTTACTAGGTCCACATCGACTTCAGCAATTTTGTCTGTCATATACCCTCTTTTATAAAATAGACATATCATTTATGATTCTTACAAGGATCTCAAATTTGGGCAATGTTTAATTTTATGATCGAACAAGAGAAGTTTTTAGCATACCTCCGTAAAAATTGGTCAAAGTGGCTCCTAGGGATCACCTGTGTAGCTGCCATCGCTGTTTTCGTGGAGCGCAACGTAAGCAATAAAAAAACAACCCAACAGAGGGATTTAGTTGTATCCGGCCAAATTTTTAGTGGCATCAAAAATGGCAAACTGCCAAATGATGAGGCTTTGGAGACAATCTCTGATATTTTTAAGCGCAACGCGAGCCTTAAAAAACAATATAGCCACCTTTATGGCCTAGCGCTCTTGGCGCGGGATCAAAAGCAAGAGGCCTTGGAGCACCTTAGCTCTTCTACCAAAAGCGATAGTCCTCAAATCAATGCCTTTAATGAAATCTCGCTACTCATCGAACAAGGCTGCTACCCAGAGGCACTAAAAGAGGCACAAGCTCTCAATGAAAAAGTTGCTAATGACTCAGAATTTCAAGCGCTTTACATCTGCAATTTAGTCCGTACGCTCTTTTTGGCCAAGGAGGCTGGGGATGTTTTAGAAACGCATGTGCTTTTTGAGAAGGTACAGGAGCATCCTCTTTGGGCGCGCGTAGATAGTTTATTTCAGCAGGGCAGCCTCTCTCTTTCCGACTACATCAACAATGGATAGTCCTAGATTGACTTGCCTATAAATTAGAAATTTTATAGAAGCCCCTCTGGCTTGTTGCCTAATTCAATTGTCGATATAAATATTCACGACATAAGGAGTGTTAATTTAAACGACTATAGTACATGTGGTACAGCGAGCGACAGATCGGACGAATAGGGCAAAATCTAGCCAAAAGATTAAAGAAAGTTGAATTACGCAACAACCTCTCATGCGAAGATGGCGTGTTAGATGGTGTCATCTTTATACGTTTATTTTTTTAATCAACATTAACATTTTATTTAAATCTTCTTTTGTTTAATATATTCTACAAACAATAACTATTTATTAATTACATGATTAAAATATTTTTATTAATTTTATTCCATTTGCAGGCTGTTACAGGAAACATCCCAGAAGAAAAGTCGTTTCCTACCAAACATTTCAACTCTTACCCTGTAGGGGAACTTGGGAGACAATGGACTTTCCCCAGCGACCATCTGCCGGTTGGTGGAAAAATTAGCGAATCCTATTTTGCTTGTTGGAACATTCTCAATAAAGATTATTTGCACTGGATTGAGAGTAATACACAGGGACTAAAAGAGAGTCTCATTATGGAAGAGAACATCGAGATAGAAGGCAAGCAAGGCCTTACAGTGCGAGAAAATCACATCATTGGATATGTAGTGGAAATGTTAACCCATCCCACGCATCCTCGTTCTCTGATAGGCCTAGAAGAGACAAATGTTTCTGTTATCAAGGCATTATCAAAAATACTTCCTCCTCATTTTAAAATGGTCACTGCAGATGAAAATATTTTTATCTATAATTCAGACCATTTGTCTCCTATCTCCTATGAAAGTGGCTATTATACAAATCTAAGTAACACTTGGATGTCTCTGACATTACAAGAGAAAAAGAGTGGCAAGAGCATCTTGTTTATCCTATCTCATGCTCCTGGGGGACCCAAATGCGAGCACTATTTAAATGAACTGGCAGAGGTGGTCGTTCGCAAACATAATCCTGCCAACTTCACAGTGGTGATGGGGGATCAAAATCGTCCTCCTGGAGCATTTCAATTGAGTCTTCAGTTAGCAAAGCTGAAACATAAAAAAGATTATTTATTTGCGCATTTTTGCATTGCCTATCCAACACATATTAATACACATCGAGAGGCAAGTTGGATTGACAATGTTTTTGTATCCGCACCATCTGTCCAGGATTGGGAAAATTGCTCTGTGTGCCAGACGGGGGAGAGTTTTTTTCAGGATTTAGCACAGGCAATTGAGTTATTGCAAACCCTTGCTTGTGCCAAGCTAAATTTAAATGACTATACTAAGCGGAAATAGGTTGCATCTGTTTGCTACCTAGCAGCCAGCGGCCTCCCAAGGCACATAAAATGGCTCCAATGCCAAGCACATAGATCGGCGGGAAAAGTAGACAACAAAAAGCACCCAATTGAGGAATCGCCATCCCACGCACCCCCACTACCAATAAATTGATATTACTAAACCCTACACTATCCTGCTCCCTCGAAAAAAGAGGCCCCGAAAGATGCCAAATCAATTCACTGCCCGCCTGCATAATCCCATACAATAAATAGGCGATGTAAATCCAATATACACCCCATTGGGCAGCAATCAATGCACAGGGAAAAAGAGCTCCCAAAAAGGTTACGTAGGAGCTAATGCGAAAGGTAGAGCCCTTGTGCAAGAGGCGCGCCCAAATAGAGGAGGTGAGCGCAAAACCGATGCCCTTACACAAGCCAATAGCAATGGCAAGTTCTGTGTACGATAGTGCAAGGCGGTCGATAAAAAACTTGGGCAGCGCTGGCTGCATAATCATCAAACCAGAGCCCGCCAAAAACATAAAACCAATTTGGTAGGCTCTAAAATCAAGATTTTCTTTAAAGACTTTTAAGGCATTTTTCCAGGGGTTTAAAAGGTGCACTTTTTCTGTTACACGCTCATTGTCTTGCCTAGGGTCAACGGCCACATCGATCTTGCATTGAAAAAAGAGGGCGGCAATTCCTAAAAGAGCTGTTATTGAAAAAATAATTCTCCAGGCATGCGGATAGTAGTCACACAGAGGTCCTAAAAAAATAGGCAGGACACAGCAGATAATATAAGAGAGTGAGGCGCCATGCGAAAAGACCTTATGCTTGTACCCCCCCTTCAGATTGCGTTTAAAGAGTTCCATCCAGGCAGGAGTGACTCCCCGGTGCATGGTCATAAAAAGAGCCGAGGCAAAGATCACATACCAACTACTATAAAAGATGGGAAATAGTAAAAAAGGAGTGTATCCAATAATGCCCGCCCAAACAATATTGGCTACCAACCTGTCTGGCCTTCCATGGACCCAATTGCCCCAATAAAGCGAAAAAATGGAGACGATGGGTTTGAGGGCGATAAAAAGAGCTATTTGAAAGCCCGTCGCGTGCAGATCCTTATAGAGGATAAAGAGCAGCAAATTGTATACTGTCCAAAATGGCGCTCGTAATACGTACGTTAATAAAAAAGCGCGACGAGTCTTTAATTTTAGATTCATAATTCAATTTTACAAGCCTCTAATGATAAGTGTCACCCTATTAGTAAAAAATGGCGAAAGAACAGTGCAAAAGGTGCTCGAATCTCTCGATTCATTTAATGAGATTATTTTAATCGATACAGGTTCAACCGATCAAACTGTAGCGATTGCCAAAAAATTTTTGAATGTAAAAATTTTTCATCGCCCTTTTGAAGGCTTTGGCCCACTGCGCAATGAGGCAGCCCAACTGGCCACAAACGATTGGATTTTAGCACTTGATTGCGATGAGATTCTCTCACCTGATCTACAAAAGGAGATAAGAGAAAAATCTTTGAATCAAGATCACCTCTACTCCTTTCGATTTCAAAACTACTTTAACAATAGGCATATCAGGTGGTGTGGCTGGCATCCAGAGAGCCATATTCGCCTCTACAACCGCAAAAAAACAGCCTTTTCGAATGCACAAGTGCACGAGGGAGTAGAAAAACGAGAGCTACAAATAGAGAGCTTTCAAGCTCCTGTTTTGCACTATCCCTACGCCTCGATTTCAGATTTTTTAAGAAAAATGGAGCACTACTCGACACTTTTTGCCCAACAATACCACAACAAAAAAAAATCCTCTCCCCTCATTGCCCTCTATCATGGAGTGGGTGCTTTTGTAAAAAGCTATCTGATTAAGCGTGGTTTTTTAGGAGGCTATGAGGGATTTTTGATCTCTTGCTACAATGGGCATGTGGCATTTTACAAGTACCTTAAACTCTATCATCTAAACAAAGGACTCTAAGTTGCCTTTTTTTTTTGCTAGAAAGCTAGTGAAGGAGGATATATAAACAAATTTATTTATATATATACTCTAAAGAAAAAGCCGAAAATGCTAGCCGCGTTGTGTTATCATCAGGTTGGGTGCAGTAAGCATTCGAACCCTTTGGAAATGTTGGATGCCCACTTTCAGTATATTGCAAAGCGCTACTCTGTTGTGCTTCCAGGCGAGCCCTTAAAAAAGGGCAGGCTTTCTGTCTGCTTAACCTTTGATGATGCCTCCTACGATTTTTACCACTATGTATATCCTCTTTTAAAAAAGTGGAAGCTGCGCGCCCTTTTGGCGGTGCCCACTGCCTATATTTTGGATCAAACAAGTCTCGATGCAAAAACAAGGCTCGAGGTTCCCTATACGCTAGCGATGCAGGAGGGAATTTTTGAAACCAAGGCTCCCTTTTGTACCTGGAGTGAGCTGCGAGAAATGGTAGAAAGTGGGTTTGTAAAAGTGGCCTCTCATTCGCACCTACACTGTAACCTCACCTTTGATTTTGTCGACCTACAAAGGGAGGTAGTACAATCCAAAGAAATTTTAGAGGAAAAGCTTGTGCAACCTATTTGTTCGTTTGTTTATCCCTTTGGAAGAACCAACGAACGGGTGGATCGCTTTGTGGCAAACCACTACCCACATAGCTTTCGTTTGGGCACGGGTTATAATTTTAGCTGGAATCTTAAAGCAAAGGCGCTGCTACGCATCTGTTGTGACCGCCTAATCTCTCCAGAGGCTCCTTTTGCCTTCAAAAGGAGAGCTCTTTGCTTACTAAAGTCTTTCTTGCACTAACCTGGGCAGATCTTCGAATAATCGAACAATTGAGAGCAAGCTCGATTGAGCGCAGGATCTTTTTGGGTTCTATAGTCGATTCAATTTAGATTGACACACTCAAGGGCTAGATTTTGAAGTTAGGGGAAGCTTGGAGAACGAAGTAAACCATAGTTGGTTTGCGAGTTCGAAAGCAATGCCTAGCTTCAAAAG
>Ga0180433_10004178_pt1 | contig 20485 bp, 15 predicted proteins | sample SS_ome_8_FD_132980 | JGI IMG/M metagenome (GOLD analysis project Ga0180433, IMG submission 132980) | Hypersaline lake sediment archaeal communities from the Salton Sea, California, USA - SS_1_D_1 metaG | ecosystem: Environmental > Aquatic > Non-marine Saline and Alkaline > Hypersaline >... | reverse complement strand
TGATTTTAAATCAAGATAATACTGAATATTTTTTCCGCGGATAACAGGTTTGGCACGTTAATTGGATATTTTTTTCAGAATAATTTATGGAGGACAAGACAATGAAAAAAATATTCATGATGCTGACAGCAATAATCCTGTTCACAACTTTATCAGCATGGACAAACAGGGGATCGTCCGAACTAAAGCTTCGTTTCTGGAATAATTCTGTGTTCAGTGTTGTTTTTGATAATCATATTGTTTATTCTCCGGCACATAAATTTAAGGCAACAAACCTGAAGCCCGGAAAGCATTATATAAGAGTTATCAGGCACTGGCGCTCTCCATACAGTCCTTATGTTCATAGAAGAACTGTATATAGAGGATTCATTAACCTGCCGGCATCTTCCAGGGTTATTGCAAAAGTGAACAGGTTCAATGATATTGAAATAGTAAGGGTATTGCGATATTATTAGCAAACAAATAGCCTCTTTTAACGAGGTGACTAATCATATACAGGGTTTAGGTTAGTAGGTTTTACAAAGTAGTTTGAAGCCGCCATGAAAAAGGCGGCTTTTTTCTTTGCCGGGATTATTGTTATTTACTAAATTCTGTTACATATAATTGTAAAGATTGTTTTTTTTAGTAATATTTGCGCGCTTATTATTGAGTTGTGAAGAAAAAAATATTTAAAATATTGCAATATGTTATTTTCCTGTTCCTGGGTGTTTTTATTTTTTACTGGATATATAAGGACATGGAGCTGGAAGATCTGAAAGAGCAGATCAGTGAGATAAATTATTTCTGGATAGCAGTATCATTTATTTTTGGGATAATGAGCATGGTCTTCAGGGCTTTAAGATGGAACCTGTTACTAAAACCATTGGGATATAATGCACGTTTTAACAACCTTTTTATTTCTGTTCTTGTGTTGTATTTAACCAATATGATCATTCCCAGGGCAGGAGAGATAACCAGGTGCACAGTACTTACACGATATGAAAAAGTTCCGTTCTCCAAAGGAGTAGGCACTGTAGTTGTTGAACGTATGGCGGATTTTATTATGTTGATGTTGCTGGCTGTTATTATTATATCATCCCAGATATCCAGGGTGAGCCTGTTTTTCGAAAAGAATCCGGAAGTAAAGCAGAATCTTGATAACCTTCTGACTTTTAAAAATTTGTTAATAGTTGTCCTGATCATTTCTGCATTAATAATATTATCATGGATACTATTGAAATTTGTGATCAGATCTTCAGTGATAAAAGAGAAGCTGAGAAAGATAAAAATTGATTTTATTGACGGTATTAAGTCAATAGCCAAACTTAAAGCGAGATGGCTTTTTATAACATATACGCTGTCTATATTTTTAATGTGGCTTTTAATGCTTTATGTGGTTTTTCTGGCTTATGAACCGACAAGTGATCTCAGTATATTCACGGGAGCGGTGGTCTTCCTTATGGGGGGACTGGGAATGCTGGCTCCTGTACAGGCAGGGATAGGCCCCTGGCATTTTATGGTTTATCAGACATTATTTGTCTATGGAATATCATTAGAGCAAGGCAAGATGTTTGCCCTTATATCCCATACATCAATGACAGGTATGTACGTTATTATAGGGGTAGTGGGATTGATATTACTGCCTTTCATCAACAGGAGGAAATTTTTGCACAAAAACAATTCTGTTAAATAGCTGTTATTTATTGCATTTCAGTATGAAATTTTGTATATTTGAATAGTTATTTGTTAGATCATGCAAAGATACAAACCACATATACTTTCCAATATTTATCATAAAGCCGGCATGGGGCTTTACGAATGCTGGATATATTAGTTTTTTTACCCATTATTTTTCATTTCCTGCACTGCCTGTAATTATTCCATAATCAGGTTGTAATTTCATTTCATTTATTATTTACCAAAGCGGTCTTATTATGAAAGGCGTAATATTTGATATAAAACGGTTTGCTGTTCATGACGGTCCCGGTATCAGGACAACGGTATTTCTGCAGGGGTGCCCGCTGGGTTGCTGGTGGTGTCATAATCCCGAAGGTCAGCGAAACAATGCAGGTAATAAGGTCAGTGTTGCAGAAGTGATGGATGAGGTTATTAAAGACAGTATTTTTTATGAGGAATCCAATGGAGGGGTGACATTTTCAGGAGGTGAACCTTTGCATCAGTCCGGGTTCCTGTCCGAACTACTAAAAGGATGTAAAAAGGAAGGATTCCATACGTGTGTTGATACAAGCGGATATGCAACAAAAGAGTCTATTGACCTTATTATGGATGATACCGATCTGTTTTTGTTCGATCTGAAGCATACTGATGATACTGTTCACAGAAAATATACCGGAGTAAGCAATAGCTGCATTATTGACAACCTGAAGTATCTTGCAGGAAAGAAAAAGGAGATTATCCTGCGGTTCCCGGTCATTCCTGGTATTAATGATTCCACAGATAATATATCAGAAATGTTAAAATTATTAAAGGAAATTAAAGGTATTTTTGAAATTGACCTGCTCCCTTATCACAGGACGGGTTCGCATAAATACAAAAAGATCAATATGGAATATAAGTTGTCAATAGATGAAAATTCTGCCGCAGGGAGAGCAGGGTCTCTGAAGAAAGAATTTGAAGAAAACGGCTACCATGTAAAAATAGGAGGATAAGCTATGACTGAAAGGATAAAAAAACTCAGGGAGCAAAGCCTTAATGCCATACCGGTGATATCACCGGAGAGGGCTGTTCTTCTTACAGAATTTTATCATAGCGGATCGAACCGGGGGCTTTCTGTGCCTGTGGAAAGAGCAATGGCATTCAATTATATCTTGCTTAACAAACATATATGTATAAACGAGGGGGAGCTGATAGTCGGTGAGCGGGGACCTGCCCCCAAAGCTACGCCTACTTATCCCGAGATATGCCTTCATTCGTTAAATGACCTGGAAATACTGAACAGAAGGGAAAAAGTGTCTTTTAAGGTTGATGAAGAGACAATGGAAATTTACAGTGACCAGATAATACCTTTCTGGAAAGGAAGGACGATCAGGGAGAAGATATTTAGTAATATGGATCGTAAATGGCTGGATGCCTATAGTGCAGGCATTTTTACCGAATTCCAGGAGCAGAGGGCTCCGGGACATACAGTTTGCGGAGATAAGATATATTTAAAGGGCATGGAGGATATTAAAACAGATATTCGCAGAAAGATGGATATGCTTGATTTTTATAATGATCCCGGGGCATATAATAAACTGGAACAGCTAAAGGCAATGGAGATAGCTGCAGATACGATAATTATGTTTGCCAAAAGATATTGTGACAGGCTTTTTGATCTGGCTGAAAAGGAAACTGACCTGCAGCGTAAACAGGAGTTGAAGCACATGTCTGATATTTGCATGAGAGTTCCGGCTTTGGCACCTGAAACATTCCATGAGGCTCTTCAGTATTATTGGTTTATTCATCTTGGTGTGATCACAGAGCTCAACCCCTGGGACTCTTTTAATCCGGGCAGGCTGGACAGGCATCTATACCCTTTTTATAATAGGGATATTGAAAAAGGCATTCTTACTCCTGAAAAAGCAAAAGAGCTGCTGCAATGCTTCTGGATTAAATTCAATAATCATCCGGCACCGCCTAAGATAGGAGTGACTGCCAAAGAAAGTAATACATATACTGATTTTACTCTGATCAATACAGGTGGTCTTAATGAAGATGGTACAGATGCTGTTAATGAACTTTCATATATGATCCTGGATGTTATCGAAGAGATGAGATTACTGCAGCCGGGCTCAATGGTGCAGCTAAGTAGTAAAAATCCTGATGATTTTCTGAAAAGAGCCCTTAAGATAGTGAAAACAGGTTTCGGGCAACCCTCGGTATTTAATACCGATGCTATTATCCGCGAACTTGTGAACCAGGGTAAGGACATTACAGATGCAAGGAACGGAGGAGCCAGCGGGTGTGTGGAAAGCGGCGCTTTCGGAAAAGAAAGCTATATACTCACAGGTTATTTTAACCTTGCGAAAATACTTGAAATAACAATGCATAACGGGGTTGACCCGCAAACAGGGAATGAGATAGGTGTCAGAACCGGGGATGTTACAAAATTTAAGGATTATAAAAATTTTTTAAAGGCATTTGAAAAACAGGTGAAATATTTTGCAGATGTGAAGATCAAAGGAAATAATATCATCGAACAGATATATGCAGGCTTTTTGCCTGTGCCTTTTCTTTCATTGATAATTGACGATTGCATTGATAATGCGAAAGATTATAATGCCGGGGGCGCAAAATACAATACGAGCTATATCCAGGGAGTTGGGTTAGGCAGTTCAACAGATATCCTTACATCTGTGAAATATAATGTTTTTGATAAAAAGCGGATAGATTTCCGGAAAATGATCCGTATGACAGGTTCTGATTTCCGGGATTTTGAAAATGAACGCAAAGAACTTGTCTATAACACTCCGAAATACGGCAATGATGATAATTATGCCGATGAACAGGCAGAAACAATATTCAGGATATTTTATGATGCTGTTGTTGGTAAGCCTAATACCAAAGGCGGTGTCCACAGGATCAACCTGTTGCCAACGACCTGTCATGTATATTTTGGCAGTGTCACAGGTGCAATGCCTGACGGCAGAAAAGCAGGACGTCCTTTCTCTGAAGGGATATCTCCTGTACAGGGCGCTGACACAAAGGGACCTACGGCAGTGCTGAGATCTGCTGCAAAGATCGATCATTTACTCACAGGAGGTACCCTGCTCAATATGAAATTTTCTCCGTCCTTTTTTGAGACTGACGAAGGTATTACAAAACTGATTGCCCTGATAAGAGGATATTTCAGGATGTACGGGCATCATATACAGTTTAATGTGGTAACTGCAGAAACATTGCGTAAAGCCCAGGAAAAGCCGGAGGAATACAGAGACCTGATAGTCAGGGTGGCAGGTTACAGTGATTATTTCAATGATCTGGGCAGGGAGCTGCAGGATGAGATAATTACCAGAACAGAGCATGGTGCAGTTACATGTTAAATGATAAATAAATTTTTGGCTTTTGGCTTTTGACCATGAAGTAGAGCTTCTCACACTTCATGGCATGCTTTTGACTTTTGACTTATATAATACTATTTTTACTATAATAAATATACATTATTATGCATGAGAATCTGAACTGGAAATTACCGGATAACCGGCAGGTGATCAGAACTGTTGATATGCATACTGCAGGGGAGCCTTTACGGATCATCACGGATGGATTGCCTGGGATCAGGGGAGCAACGATACTGGAAAAAAGAAAATTTTTCAGGGATAATTATGATCATATCCGTAAAGGAATAATGTGGGAGCCACGGGGACATGCCGACATGTATGGGGCCGTGGTTACTGAACCTGTGAATGAAGGCAGTGACTTCGGTATTTTCTTTCTTCATAATGAAGGGTACAGCACAATGTGCGGGCATGCAATGATCGCTATTGTGAAAATTGTATTGGAAACCGGAATGATAAAAAAGGATGACAATGATCCTGAACTGAATATAGATGCTCCGCCCGGTCTGATAATAGCCCGTGCTGTAATGAAAGACGGGATAGTAAAAGTTTCGTCATTCAGGAATGTTCCGTCATTCGTACTTTATAAAGATCAGACGATCAATGTGCCCGGGATCGGTGAGGTTAAGTTTGATGTAGCGTATGGCGGCGCTTTTTATGCTTTTTGTGATGCTGCACAGCTTGGTCTGAACCTTAATGTTTCCGGAGCAGACAGACTGATAGATTATGGGAGAAAGATAAAACTGGCTGTATCCGAAAATTTTGAGATAAAGCATCCGTTTGAGGATGATCTGGGATTCCTTTACGGTACGATATTTACCGGAAACGCCTGTGAAAGAGGTAATCACAGTCGCAATGTATGTATTTTTGCAGATGGTGAGCTTGACCGTTCCCCAACAGGGTCAGGTGTAAGCGCCAGGGCCGCAATTCATTATTCCCGTAGTGAGCTGGAAAAAGACGAGACAATTACTATAGAGAGCATTCTTGGTACAACCATGGATGTCAGGGTTACTGATAATGTGAAATATGGTCCTTATGATGCAGTTGTTCCTGAAGTGACAGCCACATCGTATTTTACCGGGAAGCATGAGTTTTATTTTGATCCTGACGATCCTTTGAGAGAAGGTTTTTTAATTAGATAATCAGGTGCTCGGCACTTGGCACTAGTGTAATGTCAAATTGTCCCATAGGGATCCCTACGGGGAAGATATCAAATGGAAAATGTAAAAATTAATACGTATGTTGAGCTGTAAATCAATACATTTGACATTTGACATTTAAATTCTGAATTTTGACATTAAATCACTTTACGTCATTTTTTACTTGACTTTACACTAGGCACTAGGTTCTGGGTGTTTGATTTTTTGAATTTTGACTTTTGCCTTTTGATATTTGCCTTTTGATATTTTTAAACTATTACAAATATGAAAAAAACAATAATCAAACCTTTGATCAGCCTGGTGGTTACCGGGATTTTGATCTTATCAATCGTAAAATTTGCAGATCCCTGCACTATTGTTGTTGTGGGGAAAGATGCAAGCGCTGACGGCTCTGTCATTGTATCGCATACCGACTGCGGAGCAGACTGCAGGATACGTGTTGTCCATGGCAGGAATTATAAGCAGGGAGATATGGCGCCTGTATTTTGGGGAATACAGGATGTAAAGCGTCCCCTTGATGATTATGGTGAAGTGATAGGTCATATTCCCCAGGTGGAGCAGACTTATACATATTTTCATTCTGCTTACCCTCATATAAATGAATACCAGCTTGCTATTGGTGAGAGCACTATGAGCCAGAGAGATGAGCTTAAGATCAAACGTGAAGACAGCAAACAGATTATCACGATAGAGCAGGCTCAGGCGTTTGCCCTGCAAAGATGTAAGACAGCCAGGGAAGCGTTGGAACTAATAACATCACTACTGGATAAATACGGCTTTTTACCTTCATGCATCGGTGAGTCGGAAGCATTATGCATTGCTGATGTGAACGAAGTCTGGATACTTGAGGTGTTCAGTGTTGGTCCGGGCTGGGATCCTGACAGTGGTAAGCCTGGAGCCATCTGGGCGGCACAGAGGGTTCCTGATGATCATGCGCTTGTATTGGCCAACTGGAGCATAATAAAAGAAATAGACATAAAAGATTCGGCTAATTTCAGGGCATCATCGAATTATATGCAGGCAGCAGTAGATCACGGATGGTATGATCCGGACAGCGGAAAGCCTTTTGTCTGGCAGGATATATATGCTCCGTTGCCCAGGGAGTGGGCTACCGGAAGATTATGGCTTTTTTATTCGACCCATGCTCCGAATTATGCTGACTGGCCTGACAGGAGCCTTGATAAAGATTTTATGAATGGCTATAATTCTTACTACCAGTATGTGGAACCGTTATCCCTATACCCGTTCTCGGTTAAGCCGGAGAAAAAAATATCCTTACAGGATGTGATGGCTTTTCAGCGCTCGGTGTTCGAAGGTACCATATATGATAAAACGGCTGATCTCGACTGGTTTGTTCCTGACGGAAAAGGTGGCATGAAAAAAAGCCCCCTGACAACTCCGTTCCCCACAAGGGACTGGAGGGAACTGCTGGATATTGTCAACCGCAGGAATGTTGCAAGACCGCATGGTATATATGGAATGATAGCACAGCTAAGAGGTTGGTTGCCGGACCCGGTAGGAGGGATATACTGGGTATTCCTGGATAATGCCTATACCAGTCCTTATGTACCAATATATGCCGGAACGCAAAAAATAGCAGATTGTTATAAGACCTATGATCCTGATAAGTATGATGAGGGATCTGCAATGTGGGCAGTGGATTTTGTGGATAATCTGCTTTATCTGAAGTGGCAGGAAGCGATCAAAGATGTGTGGGCTGTACGTGACCCGTTTGAAAAGGAGCTGTTCGACAGGCAGCCTGAAATAGATAAGAAAGCACAGGAACTGTATAAAAAAAGTCCTGACCTGGCTAAGGAATATCTGACAGATTATACAAACAGGAAGATGGATGAAGTGCTGGAAATGTATGTCAAACTGAGAAATGAAATGATCGTTAAGTATAGTAATAGTCATTAGTTAATTTGAAAATTTGGAAATTTGGAAATTTGGAAATTTGATTTGAGCTAAAATTTGTATCTTGGCACCGGGGATGTTTTATGCTTAAAAAAGAAATTGACGGGTTATGGCGCTTCAGACTGTTGACTGGGTTATAGTTGCAATATTTTTCTTCATTGTACTTTTTATCGGATGGGTGGCATCAAGAACTGCAGGGAAAGATACTGTGCAGTTTTTCCTTGGTGGTCGGGGTATGCCATGGTGGCTCCTGGGAATTTCGATGGTAGCCTGCACTTTTTCCGCTGATACTCCCAATCTTGTTACAGGCATGGTAAGGGAGAACGGGGTGGCAAAGAACTGGGCATGGTGGGCATTTCTAATAACCGGAATGGTTACAGTATTTATCTATGCCAAGCTTTGGCGACGCTCGAAAGTAATGACTGACCTTGAATATTACGAGAAGAGATATAGTGGAAAAGCTGCTGCCTTTCTCAGGGGATTCCGCTCACTCTACCTTGGCGTATTTTTCAATGCACTGATAATGGGCACTGTGACCCTTGCTGCGATCAAGATCGGAGCAGTTATGCTGGGGCTTAAACCCTGGGTGATCGTTACCGGAGCATCCGTAGTAGTTGTTGTTTATGCATCTCTTGGTGGTCTGAAAGGGGTTATCTGGGCTGATCTTTTTCAGTATTCAATAGCAATGTTCGGTGCTGTTCTTGCGGCAGTTGTAGCCCTGAAACAGCCTGAAGTGGGGGGACTTGGTAATATGCTCTCACATCCTGCATTACAGGATAAGCTCTCTTTTATTCCTGATTTTTCTGATCCGTCGGTATATATACCCTTACTGATAATTCCCATAGCTGTTCAGTGGTGGTCTGTATGGTATCCCGGAGCAGAGCCGGGAGGAGGAGGATATATTGCACAGAAAATGCTGGCTGCAAAGAATGAGAAGAATGCAATCGGCGCTACACTGTTCTTTAATTTTGCACATTATGCACTCAGACCATGGCCATGGATAATTGTTGCGCTGGCATCGATAATAGTATATCCTGACCTGGCATCCATAAAAGCAGATTTTCCCGCTATTACTGATGATTACCTTAAAGATGATGTTGCATACCCTGTAATGCTGTCCAGGCTGGGACCGGGATGGCTGGGCCTTGTGGTGGCTTCGCTGATAGCAGCTTATATGTCAACAATAGGAACACACCTGAACTGGGGATCATCGTATGTTGTTAACGACTTCTATAAGAGGTTTGTTAAAAAAGACGCAAGCGAAAAGAATATGGTACTTATGGGAAGGATGTGTACAGTAGTGCTGATGGTGATCGCAGGACTGCTGGCATTGGTGTTTCTTGAAGACGCAACACAGGCTTTCAATATTCTTCTTTTGTCAGGTGCCGGATCCGGACTAATATACCTGTTACGGTGGTTCTGGTGGCGAATAAATGCCTGGACAGAGATAGTGGCAATGATCGTGGCTACGGTAATGGCAGTGATACTGGTATTTGTAGTTAATGACTTATGGCTTGCAAATACTTTCAAATATATTTATCCACTTCCCGGGAATTTTATGGAAATGGATGCCAAAGCCCTGTCGGGTACTGTATTTCCCATAAAACTGATAATTGCAGTGATAGCAACATCCGTAGCATGGTTGCTGACTGTATTTATAACAAAGCCTGAAACAGCAGAGACACTGAGGAATTTTTACAAACTCACACGTCCTGGTGGCCCGGGCTGGAAAAGAATAATCAGGGATGCGGAGAAAGAAGGGGATATCCTGGTGGAAGATACTTCTGCTCCCTGGGAAATGCCTGTACAGATACTTTGCGTTTTTATTGGTTGCATAGTGATCTACTCATCACTCTTCGCAATTGGAAGCTATTTATATGGAAATTTAAATGCAGGAATAATACTTACTGCAGTTTCTGTAGCAGGTATCTTTTTTTTGTTTAAGTTTTTTTCTAAATTGAGGGCTGATAAAATATAATAAGATGAAAAAACCGGCGCTTGTAATACTTGCTGCAGGACTTGCACAAAGATACGGAGGACTGAAACAGCTTGAAAAAATAGGTCCTTCCGGAGAGACGCTTATTGATTATTCTATTTATGATGCTGTAAAAGCAGGGATCAGTAAAGTAGTATTTGTTATTAGAAGAAGTATTAAAGACGAGTTTATTGAGAAGTTCGCAGGAAAATTTTCTGACCGGATCAGGATTGATTATGTATTCCAGGAAATAAATAATATCGGGGATGATATAAGATATTCAACGGAAAGGGTAAAACCCTGGGGTACAGCTCATGCTGTCCTTTGTGCATCAAAAAAAATAAAAGAACCTTTTATAGTCTTAAATGCAGATTACCATTATGGTTATGAGGCTATCAGGGTAATGGCTAATTACCTTGCTGATAACAGAACAGAAAGTCAAAATTGTTTTATTGTGGGATATTCATTGGATAAGACACTACCGGATGATGAGCCGGTATTAAGAGGAGTGTGTGAGGAGGAAAGGGGCTATTTGTCCGAGATCATTGAAAGGAGGGGGATACAGAGAATAGATAATGAGATAATATATATTGATGACGACGGTGATTATGTTCCTCTTACGGGTGAAGAAGTAGTATCAATGAATATTCTTGGATTTAATCCATGTGTGTTTGAATATCTGGAGACATCCTTTCTGGATTTTTTAAGAGAGAATAAAGATAACCCGGATGCCGAGTATTCAATCCATAAATGGATAAATGATATGATAACCTGTGATATGATCAGAGTAAAGGTTGTGCGTTGTGATACTTCCTGTTTCGGCATGACTCAGGAAAGTGATAAAAATGTTGCTTTACAGAGGATCCAAAGCCTTATTGACAGAGGTAATTACCCGGAAGACCTGTGGCGTGGAAATTAAGCTCAATGTGTATTTAATGTATAATAACTGACAAATTACTGTTAAAATACGGTTTTAATTGTTAAAATAATATATATTTGCTAATAAACTAAAAATCAGTAATGGGTATAAAGGAAAGTACTTTTGAAAGTATCATTGACGGGAAACGGGTTGATATTTATACGATCTCCAATAATAATGGTATTGAATTAAAGATCACTAATTACGGAGCTAAGGTAGTATCGCTGGTCGTTCCTGACAGCAAAGGTGTTCCTGAAGATATTGTGTTGGGGTATGAGACTTTTGGCGAGTATATAAGCGGTAATACATATTTTGGTGCGATAATAGGCAGATATGCAAACCGTATTGCGAATGCCAGATTTTTTATCGACAAAGAAGAATATCTTATCACAAGGAATGAAGAAAATAATCATCTGTACGGAGGTATTAAGGGATTTGATAATATGGTCTGGGATGTAGAAGACAGTAATAGCAGATCTTTGGTGCTGAACCTTTTGAGTGAAGCAGGTGATGAGGGTTATCCGGGTAACCTTTCCGTTAAAGTAAAATATTCTATTAATGATAATAATGAGTTCAGGGTAGATTTTTTTGCAACTACAGATAATACTACTATTGTTAACCTAACACATCATTCTTTCTTTAACCTTGGGGGTGTCTATGAAAAGATCAGGGAGATATCAGGGCATGAGATCATGATCAATGCTGATTTTTTTATCCCTGTCAGGGAAGATCTTATACCTACGGGTGAGATAAAAAATGTGGAAGGAACACCTTTGGATTTCAGGTCCCCGGCGCTTATAGGAAAAGGATTAAAGAGTGATTATGACCAGATCCGGTTTTCCGGCGGATATGATCATAATTTTGTTATTAACGGACAGGATACGGATATGCGGACAGCTGCCAGGGTGCATGAACCTGTATCCGGACGTATTATGGAGGTGCTGACCACAAAACCTGGAATACAGTTCTACACATATAATGAATTTAACAGATCGGAAACAGGCAAGAATGGTATGAAATATTATCCTCATACGGCTTTTTGCCTAGATCCCCAGTATTTTCCCAATTCACCAAATATTAAAGAATTCCCTTCACCATTTATCCAACCCGGCGAAGAATATAAGCATACCACTGTTTACAGGTTCTCGGTCTGATCTTTACTCAGTAATCCGGCACCGAGTCCCGAGTCCCAAGTACCAGGTATCTGGTATTATTTTTAAAACATATTTTTCTATAAGTATTTTTTTTCTATATTGCTGCACACTGATCTGACCGCAGAATTTATTTATTAATTAATTTTTTACGCTTTGTACACTTTAGAATCAAAAATTGATACGAACTCGGATGAGTTTAAAAGGAACAAGGAGGAATTCCTTAAGGTCCTTAATGAGTATAAGGATATTTTAAAAGAGATAAAAAAGGGAGGTTCCGAGAGAGCTGTTGAAAGGCATAAGAAGCGTGGCAAATTACTTGCCAGAGAGCGTATTGATATGCTGGTTGACCCGAACACTCCTTTTATGGAGCTTTCTCCGCTTGCTGCTTACGGCTTGTATAATAATGAATTCCCTTCATCGGGAGTTGTTACGGGTGTTGGTGTGGTACATAGCAGGGAAACAATGATCGTTGCCAATGATGCCACTGTAAAGGGAGGAAGTTATTGTGCAGAAGCCATTAAGAAGCATATCAGGGCTCAGGATATTGCTCTTGAGAACCGGTTACCCTGTATCTATCTTGTAGATTCGGGTGGCGTATTTTTACCTGATCAGGCGAATGTTTTCCCTGACAAGATAGGGTTCGGCAGGTTCTTTTTTAACCAGGCCCGCTTGTCTGCCGAAGGGATCCATCAGATATCCATTGTAATGGGATCATGCACTGCAGGAGGGGCTTATGTGCCGGCAATGAGTGATGAAACCATAATAATAAAGAATCAGGGAACGATATTTATTGGAGGCCCGCCGCTTGTAAAAGCTGCTACAGGTGAGGTGGTAACTGCAGAAGAGCTGGGCGGAGCTGATGTGCACACTGCTGTTTCAGGTGTTTCCGACCATTATGCAGAGAATGATATTCACTCTATACAAATATGCAGAAATATTTTTGAATCCCTTGATCCGAGAGAAAGGCAAAATATGGATATATCGCCTGTGGAAGAGCCTGTTTATGATCCTGAAGAGCTGTATGGTATTGCTCCGCTGGATTTTAAAAAGCCTGTTGACTCCAGGGAGATTATCATGCGTATGGTTGACGGCAGCAAATTCCATGAGTTCAAGGCACGATACGGACCTACTATAGTAACGGGCTTTGCAAAGATCATGGGATTCCCTGTAGGTATTCTGGCAAATAACGGGGTATTATTCTCCGAAGCAGCAGTGAAAGGAGCGCATTTTATCGAACTGTGCACTATCAGGAAAATACCTATTCTGTTCCTGCAGAATATCACAGGCTTTATTATCGGCAGGGAATTTGAAAGAGGAGGGATAGCACGTAACGGAGCAAAAATGGTGCATGCAGTCGCCAATGCCAATGTACCTAAATTCACAATAATCTTCGGTGGATCTTTCGGGGCAGGTAACTATGGTATGGCAGGCAGGGCTTATGAACCGCGTCTTCTCTTTATGTGGCCTAACGCCCGGATATCGGTCATGGGTGGAGAGCAGGCATCGGATGTGCTGATAACCGTTAAGCGTGACCAGCTCGAAGCAAGGGGAGAAAAAATGCCTGAAGAAGAGATAGAAAAGCTGAGAACCGGCATCCTGGAGAAATATGATTATGAAGGATCGCCGTATTTCAGCACTGCAAGATTGTGGGATGACGGCATTATTGATCCTGCGGAATCAAGGAAATATATTGCTATGGGAATTGCGATGTCATTAAATAAGAAATATCCCGAACAGAAGTACGGGGTATTCAGAATGTAAATAAAATAATTTGGAAATTTGACAATTTGACAATTTGAATATTATGAAATACGAAACTGTTGAATTTGAAGTAAAAGATAATGTCGGTACTGTATGGCTTAGCCGCCCCGAAGTACATAATTCCTTTAACAGTGTGATGATCAGTGACCTGCTGAAATGTTACAATATGATAAATGAAAGAGATGATCTGACAGCGGTCATTCTGAGAGGAAGGGGGAAATCTTTCTGTGCAGGAGCTGACCTCAACTGGATGGGTGATGTGGCGAAATTCACTTATGAAGAGAATTTTCTTGATAGCTTCGAACTTTCAAAATGTATGTATGCCATATATACATGTAAGAAACCTACAATAGCTATTGTACACGGAGCATCCATCGGGGGATCCAATGGTCTTCTGGCAGCATGTGACCTTGCTTACTGCGAAGAGAATACTGTTTTTTCATTAAGCGAAGTGAAGATAGGCATCATACCTGCATGTATTTCTCCGTATGTGACAAAAAGGGTGGGGGAATATGGCGCTAAAGACCTTATGCTGACAGGAAAAAGGATCAAAGGACCGGAGGCTGAAGCATACAGGCTTGTAAACAAGTCGCTGACTGCTGCAGAGCTGGATGGTCATGTCGGTTCGGTTATCAAACTGCTGAAGACCAGCGGACCAATGGCAATGACGCATTGTAAGAATCTGATATTTGAAATAACCAATAATCTTTCGCTGGATGAAGCGCTTGAATATACGGCAAAGATGATAGCAGATATCAGGTCTTCAGACGAAGGGCAGGAGGGTATAGCAGCCTTTCTCGGAAAACGAAAACCGAATTGGGTTAAATAGCCATTGTTCAATTGTTCAATTGTTCAATTGTTCAATTGTTACATTGTTATAACAGATATTAGTTATGAATGAGAAGTATTTGCAACTTAATGATATTGATGCATATAAGATAGCATTTAAATTAAGTAATTATGTTTGGGATGTTGTTGCTGAATGGGATTATTTTGCAAAAGATACAATAGGAAAACAATTTGTAAGAGCAACTGACTCAATATCTGCAAATATTGCAGAAGGATTTGGAAGATATACTAAAAAAGATAAAGTAAGATTTAATAGAATCGCGAATGGATCTATTAAAGAATCATTGGATTGGAATGAAAAATCGAAGGTTAGAAATATTATCTCTGACAAGAATTACGGTTATGTTTATAATATATTACAGCAATTACCAAAGAAAATTAACCAATTAATAAAATACACAAATAATGTATTAAAAGAATAACAATCGAGCAATCGAACAATCGAACAATAAAATTTTTTTATAATGAAACTTTTTAATAAAATATTAGTGGCAAACCGCGGGGAGATAGCGGTGAGGATAATCAGGTCGGCTCAGAAGCTCGGCATTAAAGCTGTTGCAATATATTCTGAAGTGGATGATAATACACCTCATGTAAGGATGGCGGATGAATCGTATTGTATAGGTGAAGTGGAGCTCAGCGATACTTATCTTAATATTGAAAAGATCATAGATATTGCAAAAAGATCCGGTGCAGAAGCCATACATCCGGGTTACGGCTTTTTAGCGGAAAATCCTGATCTTGTGAAAGCCTGTGAAGATGCGGGTATTGTTTTTATTGGTCCCAACAGCGAAGCTATAAGGATCATGGGAAACAAGATCGAAGCAAGGACTTTTGTTAAAAAGACAGGTGTACCTATGACAGAAGGAATTACGGGTAAGCCGGAAACATTGGTGAAAGAATGTGATAATATATCTTTCCCTGTTCTATTAAAGGCTGCTGCAGGCGGAGGAGGAAAAGGGATGCGTATAGTGTATGATAAGAAGGAGATTAAAGAAGCAATCGAATCGACCAGCAGGGAAGCAAAATCCTATTTCAGCGATGGAACGGTATATATCGAGAAATATATCGAGGAGCCACGCCATATCGAGATACAGGTAATAGGTGACAATCATGGCAATGCAGTGCACCTGTTTGAAAGAGAATGCTCTATACAACGGAGGTATCAGAAGATAATAGAAGAATCACCTTCTCCTACAATAAATGACGATGTGCGAAGGAAAATGGGGGAAGCGGCAGTTAAGATCACAAAAGATATTGGATATAATAATGCGGGCACTATTGAGTTCCTGGTTGACAAAGATCTTAACTATTATTTTCTGGAAATGAACACGCGTGTACAGGTTGAACATCCTGTTACCGAGATGGTCACAGGAGTGGACATTGTTGAGGAGCAGATACTGGTGGCAGCGGGAAATGAGTTAAGGTTGAAGCAGGAAAATATTGCACAGAAAGGTCATGCAATAGAATGCCGGATATATGCCGAAGACCCGTCAAACAATTTTTTACCCAGCCCGGGCAATATGACTTTATATGTTGAGCCGGAAGGCGAAAATATAAGGATAGATTCGGGAATAACGGAAGCTACGACCATTCATAGCTTTTTCGACCCTATGATAAGCAAACTGATAGTATGGGCTGAAGACCGCGAAAAAGCTTCCAGGGATATGGTACAGGCACTGAAGGATTATCATGTGCACGGTATTACAACCAATATCCCGTATCTTATTAAGCTTATGCAACAGGATGCTTATATTAATAATACAATATCTACAAAATTCTGTGATGAATATACAGATCAGATCGTGGAACAGATCAACAGTGATAAAGATAATACAGATCCGAGGATACCGGTAACAGCATACCTGTTATATACACTGAATAAAGACTATTACACCCGTAGGAGTGTAATTTCGGATCCTGCGGATATCTGGACAAAACTGGGATACTGGAGGGATATTATGTGCCTGAAGATCAATTTTAAGGATGAAGAGCTTGGAATTGATATCGTCTCAATGAAAGACAATGATTACAGGTTCAGATACCCGAAAGATGAATATGATGTAGTGGCAAAGGAGATTTACAACAATGGAGGGGTTGATTTCACTATTGATGGTACCTTTTATACTGCTTATGTATCCGAAGATCCCAGATTTAACGGGTTTGTTAGCTATAACGGTCATATTTTCGGGATCCAGAGGCTCGATATTCTCAGTGGTGATTTTTCCGCATCGGATTTTACAGCTTATGGTGATGAGGGTAATGTGCTGACCTCACCAATGCCCGGCAAGGTAATAAAGATCAATGTTAAGGATGGCGACAGCGTTAGCAAGGGCGATGTGGTTCTTGTGGTCGAGGCCATGAAGATGGAGAACAGCATAGTGGCAAACAAGGATGCAACTGTGAAATCGGTAAATGTTGATCTTAACCAGATGGTGGAAGGAAGTTCTCCGCTGGTGGTCTTCGAGGAAGAAGAAGAATAAGAGACCGGTGTTATTTTATTTGAGTTGATCAGATAAGCCCCAGCGCCTTTAGCTCAAGGTATTTGTTAATAGTATTTACAGTAAGGTTTTCCGGTTCGGTAAGTATGGCATGGATACCGTATTTATTCAGCTCTTTAACGATCCGGCGTTTTTCATATTCGAGTTTTTCTGCAATGGTCTTTGTATAGATATCTTCGATATTTTCAGGATTTGTATTTATCAGCTTTTTTATCTCTGTGTTTTCAAAGAAAATGGCTACTATCAGGTGGCTTTTTGCCAGTCTTTGCATATAATGTATCTGCCTGTTAAGGGAATTAAGGCTTTCGAAATTCGTGAACAGCAATAAAAGGCTCCTTTGCCTGATCCTGCTTTGTATCGTCGCATATAACAGCTCGTAATTGGATTCTGCAAATGTTGATTTTTGGTTATATAGTATCTCCAGTATTTTTATCATATAACTGCTTTTCCTGTCTGCTGTCAGAAAAGTACGTACCTTATCATTAAAAGTTATCAGACCGGCCTTATCATGTTTCAGCATAGCTATATTGGATATCACAAGGCTTGCATTGATAGCATAATCCAGCAGACTCATACCTTCGAACGGCATTTTCATAACTCTCCCCATATCAATAATATTATATATCTGCTGCGACCGTTCATCCTGGTACTGGTTGACCATCAGGTTGGCTTTCCTGGCTGTAGCCTTCCAGTTGATAGTTCTGTAGTCATCACCTGTTACATATTCGCGTATCTGGTCAAATTCCGTATGATGACCTTTTCTCCTGATCTTTTTTATTCCAGCCTCTGTCAGCCTGTTGGACACTGCAAGAAGCTCAAACCTTTTCATCTGGATATACGAGGGATATACAGGTACCATTACAGAAGCATCAAAACGAAAACGTTTGCTTATCAATCCTATAATACCTGATACATACACATTGATATTCCCGAAATGGTATTCACCTCGCTTTACCGGTTTCAGTTTATAAGAAAATGTCTTTTCAGTATTGGGCCGTAATTCTGATCGTACAAGGAAATTGCGTATCTGGAACTGGTAAGGTAATTCGTCAATGATCTTTATATATGTCTTGTTCTTATAATTGCTTTTGATATTAATACTTATATCGTTATCATCACCGTTTGATAACCTGTCTGGCGTGATACGGCTTGCCATGATACCTTTTTCTGTGTTATATAAAAGAACAAGATCAATAAAAGTGAATACAATTACCAGCCAGAGCATAACTTTACCGAGGCTATAGAAAAAATAAAAAAACTGTCCGAAAACGAACATCACAACAATCAGGGCTATAAAAAAGTAAAGCCTGTTATTCAAATAAACCGATTTAATGAATTTTATCAATTTCCAAATCTCCAAATTTCCAAATTTCCAAATCTCCAAATTTCCAAATTATCTCGGTACCTCAACCATATTAATGATCTCTTTAATGACATCTTCCGGTGTTGCCCCTTCCATTTCTTTTTCGGGGGTCAGCAACAGTCTGTGCCTTAATACAGGGTATATGATCTCCTGTATATCTTCAGGAGTGACAAAATCCCGACCTTTAAGCGCTGCCAGCGCTTTGCTGCCTGTCATGGTATATATCGAAGCCCTGGGAGAACCACCAAGGTAGAGAGAGCTGTTATTACGTGTCTTGTCAACAATATTTGCTATGTACGCTCTCAGGTTTTCTTCAATATGCACGAGCCTTGTTTTCTTTTGATAATCGGTGATCTGCTCTGCGGAGAGCAGGGGAGTGATCTCTTCAATCTCCTTTTTTTCTTTTCGTTCGTGGTTTGCCGACAGGATCTGTTTTTCTTCTTCCAGTGTTGGATACCCTACATCTATTTTAAAAATGAAACGGTCGAGCTGGGCTTCCGGTAGCCTGTAAGTGCCTTCCTGTTCAATGGGATTTTGTGTGGCAAATACAAGGAACGGACTTTCCATAATATACGTATTCCCGTCCATTGTCACCTGCCTCTCTTCCATAACCTCAAACAGGGCGGATTGTGTTTTTGCCGGAGCCCTGTTGATCTCATCTATAAGAATAATATTTGAGAAAACAGGCCCTTTGCTATACTCAAAAGCGCCTTTGTTCGGGTTGAATATCGATGTTCCCAGTACATCCGACGGCATAAGGTCAGGTGTGAACTGTATGCGGGAAAACCCAACTGAAATTGTTTTTGCAAGCAGCTTGGCTGTAAGTGTTTTTGCTATACCTGGCACACCCTCAATAAGCACATGCCCGTCTGCAAGTATAGCTGCAAGGAGCAGCTCTATCATCCTGTGCTGCCCTATGATCACCTTGCCGATCTCAGCCTTTATCTTATCTGCTGTTTCATTTAGCTCCTTCAGATCAATACGGCTTTCAAAATCCGGTTCGTAATTCATATATCTGATTTTATAAGTTAATAATCATATTTCATCCCTGCGGGACAGTCCCACACCCAATCATCCAATCGCCCAATCTTCAAATTTCCAATCTTCAAATTTCCAATCTTCAAATTTCCAAATTTCCAAATTTCCAAATTATCTAATAACAGTGTCTGTAAAAATTTTCCATATCCCTGTTAAACTCCAGTAACTCCTGGACAGAGATATTTGTTTTTTGCTCAATATATCTGACTTTTTCAAATAATTTTTTTATTGTATTTATATTTATTCCTGACTTCTCAGAAAGCTTATTGTACAGGTCTTCATCGATCTCGTTTGTCTTTAAATAATAGCGCGTTCTTATAAATTCGAGAAAAAAGCGATATTTTTTTATAACAATATCCTTATGGTTTTTATTATGCAAATATAACCTGCCTAATGTCCGGGCAAATATCAAAGATGTGTTTTTTAATGGTTTAATAACGGGTATTATTCTTTGTCTTCTTTTTGCCTCGAATATCATAAACAGCAGTAACCCTGTGATCAGCAGGTAATAGGCAGCTCTGAAAGGCGGTGTGATGAGCAATACACGTAATGGTGTGCGGGGCTTGTTACTGAAAGGTTTATAATATTCATCCCATACAGTGTTATTAACAGGGAGATATGATAAAGCTTTGAAGATGTAGTCTGCACTGTTATGTATAAGATTGTAGTTTGTAAATGCAAGCGGTTGTGTGTTTATATAAAACGATCCTTTGCCGAATATAATTTTGATGTAATTGGGTTTTTGCCTTTCATTAACACCAAGGATATATGTGTTTGCAGTGTCAAACGAGTCAAAGAAATAGCGGTTCAGTATT
>Ga0180433_10004174_pt1 | contig 20494 bp, 12 predicted proteins | sample SS_ome_8_FD_132980 | JGI IMG/M metagenome (GOLD analysis project Ga0180433, IMG submission 132980) | Hypersaline lake sediment archaeal communities from the Salton Sea, California, USA - SS_1_D_1 metaG | ecosystem: Environmental > Aquatic > Non-marine Saline and Alkaline > Hypersaline >... | reverse complement strand
GTGAAGTGCGAGGGAGATAAGATCCCCTGGCATACTCATGAAAATGAAGACGAGATGTTTTTTGTTATTGAAGGAGTCCTGGACATTTTTGAAAAAGAAAAAAAAGCAACCGTGAATTCAGGGGAATTCTATATTGTTCCCAGAGGCACAGAGCATCGTGTGGTCCCGCAAGGTCCTGTGAAGCTATTGTTGTTTGAACCTGCGGGTACGGCTCACACCGGCCGTGTGAAAACAAAAATCACCAAAAAAGAATTCGACCGCTTGGATGTCTAGACCGATCTCGAGGATAATTAACTTGTTTCCCTGATATTCTATCGGACTTTAAACAAGATTTTTGTGGGTTCCTTGTTGACTTAACCTAATTTTCATATGTATGACAGGCGATGAAGCCGCTTAGAGGACGGAAATTTGATGAAATGGAGTGAAAAGTCATCATCATGTTACCTTTCTTTTTAAAATAATTCCTTCGCGAGTGACAAAATCCATCCTTTCATTTATAATATCTCATCTGTGGGCGGTTAGCTCAGGTGGAAGAGCGCGGCGTTCGCAATGCCGAGGCCGTGTGTTCGAGCTCCATACCGTCCATCATTCTCCAAGGAAAAGCATGATGTTGAGCAATCATATACTTGTCATCGCCGGAACGGCAGTTACCCTGGGTTTTGTCCATACGGTTTTGGGGCCTGACCATTATCTCCCCTTCATCGTCATGAGCCGGGCCCGTAATTGGTCCCTTCCCAAAACTCTGTTTATCTCTTTTCTCTGCGGCCTGGGGCACGTCCTCAGCTCGATCGTGCTTGGTTTTGCCGGAATAGCCCTGGGAGTGGCCGTTTTGAAATTGGAGAACATCGAATCCTTCCGCGGCGGAGTGGCGGCATGGCTTCTGATCGGTTTCGGTTTTGCCTACTTTATCTGGGGGCTGCACCGGGCCATAAAGAACAGACCTCACAAGCACATCCATATGCATGCCGACGGTGCCACGCACGAGCATGAGCATGTCCACGAATCCGATCACGCCCATGTCCATGAGAAAAAGAAGACCAACATCACGCCCTGGATCCTGTTCACCGTCTTCGTCTTCGGCCCCTGCGAGCCGCTCATCCCGCTCGTCATGTACCCGGCTGCCAACCACAATATCAGCGGGGTGATTTTAGTCGCCTTGACCTTCGGCCTGGTGACTATCCTGACCATGCTGACCATCATCGCCGTCATGTCCTTGGGTGTGAGTTTTGTCAAGCTGGGGAAACTGGAACGCTACGCCCATGCCATCGCCGGGGCGATGATATTTATCTCCGGCCTCAGCGTTCAGTTTCTCGGCCTGTAAAGATCATATCGAACTGCGTTTCTCTATTCTAATGAGGTTTGTTGCTGACTGCAGGCTGGGAAAAAGGACGGCTTAATTATTCCCTGATTTTATTGGCTCTTTTTGATAACTATTGAAAATCAGCCTCTACAGCATCAAGAACAGGGGAAGCTCCATTGGCTCTCTGGATACGCAGCTCTATTTGAAAGGCATAGCCTGCCTTTAATAGGGACACATCCAGGGCTGCCGGTCTTGCTTCTATCACACGGGCAAAGCCTTCTTTTTGCACATAGATTTCCTTAACCCTTGTGAACTCTGTCCATTGATCAATTTCTCCATCGTTATTGGTGTCGACGCCTGCTCTAGCTCCCACGCCATTTACCCAGGGACCGTCGCTCATGAAATCATATTCATGACGCTGAACAAGAAGATAGAACCGGCCTTCGGCAAAACCTATAGTGGGGTCCGGGTGAAAGCCTTCTCCGATTTCTCCATCCCATACGAATGGTTTGTTTATATCATCACTGCGCCACCGTCCTATCCGCATTGATTTTTCAGGTTCATGGGGATCATAGTCACAGAAAAGATAATACTGCCGGCCTACTTTTATCATAGTGTAATCGCCAAAAGCATCTTGAGGGCCCTCATGAACCTCATACGTATAAGGCGATAGATCTATCCCCGGTATTAATTGATTGCTGTGCGGCTCATAGGGCTCAATCTTACCTGTGGGTTTCGTTCTTCTATCTATAGGTTCGGGGAATGCATGCGGTTCAAAACCATTGATCCCATCCGGGCTGTCCGCATGTCCAGCCAAAGGCGAATCCCAGGAATGCGTGCGCGGATTGATGGGGCTCCAATCTTCATAAATCAAATGAAAACGGCCGTCATCGTCACGAAAAATAGCCATATCCGAACCATGAGAGGGGTCATCAAAAACCATGCCCATTTCTTTTCCCTGTCTGCCGTCAGTGAGGTCGCTATCTATGACCAAGTGGGGATCCTCATCATTGGGTTTGTCAAAGTAGATGTAAAATTTCCCGTCGACATATTCAGCAGAAGTAACCCACCTGTTGATTCTCGTGGATACAGGCCCGTAGTGTTCCCAGGTTTTCATATCCTTACTGTGCCAGGAATGGTAGCCGTTTGCGTCATCTCCCTGGAACAGTGCCAAAAACCAATAGTCTCCCGGAGCTGCGGGGATAAAAACAGGAGCATCTTCAGCGCCTTCAGGAGTGACTTTGGGAATGGGTTTCCACGTATGCCAGCCAGGAGCTTGTCTGAGTGTTAGGGACCGTAACTTTTTTCTGTTTTGAAATTTTTTCAACTTAGTCAAAAAAAAGCCCGAATCCCCCTGAAGATGAAGCTGTCCGTGTTTCGCTTCCAGGTTTTCGCTTAAAGAGGTTACATCCTGCCAGTCCTCCTGGGTTTCTATGACCCATGACTCTGTATCCAAACCGGATCGACACCCTAAAAAAAACACCATAACGATCAAAAGGCTCTCTTTCATTAGGCAATGACTCTCTTATTGATTATTATCCTTATACTGCCAGAACAAAAGAACAAACACAATCGTTTCTCTTTTTCTTCTGGTCCCCCTAATTTTCTGCCGGACTCTAAACAAAGTTTTTGTGCGTTCCTTGTTGACTTGTGCTTTTTTTTATATGTATGATGGGCGATGAAGGCGCTCAGAGGATGAGAATTTGATGAAATGGAGTGTAAATCATCGTCAACAAAAAAACCAAATTCCTGTCTTTAATTATCAATTTAGATATCCCCTTTGAAAATGATCCTGTAAGTAAATGGAAGCCTTATCACTTGTTCGAAGGATCAACTAGAAATATTCCCCAATTTTCTTGTCATGTGTCAGTCTTAGATGTTAATCATACGCCTCATCCGCCACATGTTCACGCAGATGAAGAGCTTTTATTATTATTACATGGTAAGGCACAACTGATTTTGCCTGAAACCAAACAAAAAAGCCTAACCATCGAACCAGGTGAATTTGTTTATTATCCGGCTAATTTTTCACATACTTTGAAAAGCATAGGGAAAGAACCTGCCAATTATTTAATGCTTAAATGGCAGTCAGGATTATCAAAAAAAAATGGCCTGTCCTTTCAAAAATATGAGACAAAAAACATTGGTTTCAAAGAGACCGCCAAAACGGGTATGAAAACGGGCGTTGTGTTTGAAGGAAACACCAAATATCTAAACAAACTTCATTGCCATATTACGAGGCTGCAACCAGGGGGAGGTTATAAGCCACATAAAGATGCCCACGACGTTGTGATAATCATGCTTAACGGTAAGGTCAAAACAGAAGAGCGTATTCTTCAAAAACATGGCGTGGCTATTCACTCGGCAGGTGTTCCTCACGGTATTGAAAATATTGATCAAGCTGATGCTGAGTATATTGTTTTTGAATTCCATGGGAAAAACAAACAATATTTATTTTATTTATTCAGGTTTATAAAAAAACTCATAAGGTTTATTATAAGTCCTAAAAGATGGGTATCTCGCGCAAAAAAAATAAAATTAAAATAAACCGTAGGTATCCCTGATGTCTTTAGAGATTTTAATAAAACCAAGCTGCTGTGTTTTTCTAAAATATTATGTAACTATATTAATATTAACAATGTCGGTCAAAGATAGATTTAAACATTTTTTTACGGTAAGGCTACCTGAAAAATTGATTAATCCTGATAAAACCAATTATCCGAAAAAGTTAAGCCTGGAAGCATCAACCGTTTGTCAGCTTAATTGTAAAACTTGCCCCAATGGATCTGAAAAATTTAAAAATGGTGTTGGAACCGGATTTTTAAAATTTATTGACTTTAAAACTTTTGTTGATAAATATCCAAATATTAAATCAATTGAATTAGCAAATTGGGGAGAAATATTTTTAAACCCCGAATTAACCTCAATTATGGAATATGCGTATGAAAAAGGGATAAAGTTATCTGCAATGAACGGGGTTAACTTCAATAACGTAGATGGCAAAGTCCTTGATACACTTGTCAGGACAAAATTCTATGCAATTGCTTTTTCAATTGATGGATGTTCTCAGGATACTTATGGACTATATCGTATTAACGGCAACTATGAAAAGGTGATGGAGAATATACGCAAATTGGTGAGGATAAAATTGAAGTATAATTCCCATCATCCGATTTTAAACTGGCAATACATTTCATTCGGATTTAACCAGCCTGAAATCAAAAAAGCAAAATCTATCGCATCTGAAATGGGCATAGAATTTCGTTTAAAATTATCATGGGATGATCTATATGGTTTTGATCCTTTTTCTCCGGTAATCAATAGTGAAATCACAAAAACTGAATCCGGATTGGGTGTTTCAAACAGGAAAGAGTATTATGAAAAATATTCAAAAGACTATATGGCACCCATTTGTCTCCAACTATGGAGTGATCCGCATATAAATTTTGACGGAAAGCTACTGGGATGCTCGGTTAATTATTGGGGAAATTATGGCAATGTATTTGAACGCAATTTAATTTCAGTCTTGAACGGTGAGCAAATGTTATATGCTAAACAGATGCTTAGGGGGAAAGTACCTGAAAGGCCTGATATCCCATGTACTAACTGCTCTTTTTATGCAAAACGGAAGAGGAGATCAGAATGGGTGAATTTAAAGGAAATTTTTTTTGCTAAAAATAAAATTACAAAAGCTGCTTTGAAAAAATTAAGTCGGCAGAAATTCATCCTGTCGCTTAAAACTGGCAATTAAACGGTCTAGTCAAAAATCTAGTCTTCTGGGAGAAGGCCCAGAAGGGCGGCGGCTTCCTTTGCTCCGGATTGGCCCAGAATAAAAACCACCATCGATATAAACCCTGAGTATGCCCTTGTCTGCTACGACAGAGCTTGTGTTGAAAGGGATATGGGGGACCTGATCTAATCATGCCTGCGCCATATGCGCACTTTGGCCGTAATGGAAGCAAGCTCCTCATTTCCAAGACCTCATCAATGAACGATAAAGGACACCTGGTCCCGGCGTTCCCCCGCGATTTCTATTTCCAGCAGATATTCCCCTGGTTTCAGCTGGAAGAGGGGGAAACTGGGGTAGGAGAGAATGCGGAAAATGCGGTTATTAAGGCGGTATGTTATTTTCTCTCCGTTTGCTGCACCCATGACTTTGAAACGAATCTGCTGGCTTTCCAGAGGGAGGGCTTGAGATATATAATAGCGATCCCCCTGCTGAGGGGATACAATCTCAACTTCCCGGCTGCCCCCAAGATGCGCTTGTTCGGTCAGCTGATTCTTCTGCCACCATTCGCGGTAGAGCTCAGGATAGACCGTTCTTATTCCTGCCCTGGTCTTTACGTGATAGGAGCAGGGACCTTCGGGCAGGTTCCATTCTTCAAAATACTCTTCCACCCGGTCCCGGCAGTATGGACCAGCCAATTCTCCGGAGAGAGCACAAACCTCCCTCTGGACAATACCGGGAGGTATCGGCAGCCCTCCCTGCTCCCAATCTTCCTGAAGGATCAGAAATATATCCCGGACTATGGTGGCGCTGTTTCCGGTCTCCACCACCTGCTGTGAAATGTTCCGGCCGCTTGGATTCCCCAGCCATACTCCCACTGTATATTCGGAATTGACAGCCACTGCCCATTTATCCCTGAATCCCTTTGAGGTGCCGGTTTTTATCGCCAGAGGAAAAGGCAGATTCATGGAGGAGAAAAAACCGAAGCTGCCAGCCCGGGCAGCAGGATCTGATAAAATGTCAAACAGCAGAAAAGCGCACTGGGGGGAAAATATCTGACGCCTGCCGCTTGCCGGCCATTCTTTTAACAGACGCGGCTGATAAAGAACTCCTTTGTTTGCCAGGCAGGAATAAGCTGTTACCAGGTCCAGCAGTCTCACTTCTCCCGATCCCAAAGCAATGGCTTCTCCGTAAAATCCCGCGGGCTTATCAAGATACGAGAAACCGGCCAACTGGAGATTTTCCAGGATCCGCTGGGGTGTCAGTTTTACCGCCAGGTAAAAGGCCGGAATGTTGTAGGAACAGGCCAGGGAGGTTCTCAACCTCAAGGGGCCGTGTTCCATGCCATCATGATTCCGGGGGAAAAATCCGCCCCGGGCCGGGAACCGGATATCCGGGAGAATGGACGATGGAGTGTATCCTTCTTCTAAAGCCACTCCGTAAACAAAAGGCTTTAGGGTGGACCCGGGCTGTCGAAGGGCTATCGCATAATCAACATATCCGTTGTTCTCAGCATTAAAATAATCAGGAGAACCCAGGTAAGCCAACACCTCATGCGATCGGTTATCGATCACCACTGCTGCCGCAGACTGAACATGATACGGCCGGAGCCTTTGCAGATGTTCCCGGACAATTCCCAGGACCTTCAGCTGGAGATTCCTGTCCAGTGTGGTATCTATTTTCTTATGATCTGAGAGGTCGTTCCCATGACGGCGCTTGATCAACTCAATGAAATGAGGAGCCACAAAGAGGGAGTCCCTGATATTAAAATGAACCTCTTCACTGGCCACCCGCCGGTATTCATGGGATGATACAAATCCCTGGCGGTAGAATTCATCCAGGATCCAGTCTCTTCTTGCCTTTAACTGATATTTGTTTTTGATAGGATTGTAGGTCGTGGGAGCCTTTGGAATAACAGCCAGTTCAACAGCCTGGCTGAGAGACAGCTGGGCAGGGGATTTGTCAAAATAAAATTCCGATGCCGGCCCAATGCCGTAAATCATGTTCCCAAAGGGCAGACGATTGATATACTCTTCCAGAACCCTTGATTTGGGAAGGTGCAGTTCCAGTTTCAAGGCGAAGATAATTTCCTCAAGCTTCCGGAAAATGGTCCTCTTCTGATCGGCATTTAACAGCAGTTTTGCCAGCTGCATGGTGATGGTCGATCCTCCCGAAACCACCCTTCCCTCCTGAACATTCTGAAAAAGGGCCCTGGTCAGGGAAGACAGGTTCACCCCCCCGTGTGAGTAGAACCCCCGGTCTTCCGCCAGTACAATGGCCCGAATAAAATGAGGCGATACCTGGCTAAGGCCGCAGTAAGCGCTGTAGCACTTCTGATCCGCCAGATAAAAGCCCAGCAGCTCCCCCCGGCGATCCACAAACCGCAAGGATTCTTCCTGATCTGAAAGGCAGGATTGATTGAACCACGCAAGGTACACCACCATCCCTGCTGTTCCCAACGACAACAGAATCAAAAAGATCTTTTTTTTATTTAATTTTAACCCTTTGATCTGCATTTCTTCCAAAAACCTCCGGATTGTACATCTGTAAGACCAGAGTTGCAGGCAGCTGGTATTCTCCGCTGTTGGCGGCAATAACCAGATATTTCCAGGTATGGGTGCCTGCCGTAAGAAAATCGGCAAACAGTTCCACCCGATCAAAATAATACTGACTGTGATAAAAGTCGCCCCAATATCTGAATGCTTCACCTTCTTCCATATTACTAACGGCCAGATCTGCCTGGGTGCGGAAACGGGGATTGACCACTTTAAAACCTGCCGGAAGCGGGTCGTTGACCACCACAAAACTTCGTTCCTTGTTAGTGGTGACCTTCAGTTCCATTATATAATTTTCTCCGGCTTTAAGCTGATCTGGAGCCACTGGATGACCTTCCTGGTCCAGGAAAACCTTTCGCACTTCGAATCCCCGGTCTATAGGAGATAGAATCCCGGCGGGGCGGTAGGTCAGCCGGGTGTTGTAATACATGATTCCCTTGCCTTCCTTTTGGAGTTTCAACCTGATCTGTTCTCCGGCATCAAAATCCTTCAGGGAAAACGTATCCAGCTGGAAAAATCTCCGGTCGGAGACTTGAACATTGACCCTTTCCTTCTTATCCAGAATAATACGGGCTATGTAATCCGGATCTTCCAGCTCGTATCTTTCAAAGTATTTTTCAAAGGCCCTGAGGATGGACAGGTGTTCCTGTGTGTTCAAATACTGTTTGTCCCGGAGGGTATCAAAGAGCCAGCGGGCAATTTTCGGAGCCATGGGGAACCGCTGATACACCAGAAGCAGGGTATCGAATATGTGGGCGGTGGTGCGCAGAGAAGAGCCATGGACAGTCCACCAGAAAGGATCGGGGCGGTTTTCAAAATGGGTCCGAGTGGGTTCCTCTTTTATATTGTTGAGCAGCATCCGGGTCAGCAGGGCCTGCATGGAATCAGGCAATTCATCCGTCAGGTCAAATATCCTGATAAGGTAGGATGCTCCTTCCAAGGGGAGGCGTTCCCTCATTTCAAACAAGTTATTGACCGTATCCTGCATAATGATCCCGTCCCGCGCCAGGACATAGGCGGCATAGGCCATGTTGAACAGCCTCAAATTCAGACTGTAGGGATACCTGCTTTCAATACTGTTCTGACAAACCTTTGTAAGGTATTCCCGTAAAGGATTCAAAAATTCCGAACTTACCTGATATCCAGCCTTCCTGGCATCCAGGAGAAAATCCATGGTAAAAGTGCTTAAAAACCAGCTGCTGTGACGGGTATCCGGATAGTAACCAACTCCCCCGTCAGCATTCTGATAATCCTCCATTCGGTTGATAAATGTTTCAATCCGCTCACGGCGGTCTTCATAGGATTGGGTTATGATGCCCAACCGGGTGAGAAAACTACTCTCCTTAAGCAAGGGGAAGAGCCTGCATATCTTCTGCTCCAGACATTCATAAGGGTATTCTTCCAGGAATTGATAACTCTTTTCCACCCCACCGGAGATGGACGGAGACCATGAGATTTTCAGTTCGTCATATTCTCGGATGCTGTCGGTGGGCACTGTGATCAGCTCTTCGGCTTTGCGCCGGGGCACCTCCCCGGATGTGGCCACTGTTTCCGTGATTTGAGGCATTCTCACGGTAATGGACTGTTCATATCCATCGCTATAGGAATCACTGCGGGCGCGAAAGGTGAATCGGTGAATCTTTTTCCCTTCCGGAACCTTGAAATCAAACAAGACCGAATCGGTTTTAAAGGCCGAAAGGCGGATCTTCTTCTCAGCCCGGTCACCTGAAATCTGAATTTCCGACACTTCCGCCTGGACAGTGACGGTCATCTCTTCGTCAGTGTTGTTGGTGACGGTCACACCACCCTGGAAGCTATCCCCCGGTCTCAGAAAATCCGGCATGGCCGGTTTCAGAACCAGTTCCTTTTTTACCAGCAGATCGGTCTTTCCCCGTCCAAAGCGATGTCGGTTGTCCACAGAAACAACCATCACTTTGAAAGTGGTCAGATTTTCCGGAAGGGTGAAGTTGATCGTTGCTTTTCCCTGTTTATTGGAATAGGCAAAAGCCTGATAGAAGGCACTTTCTTTGAAATCCTTCCTTACCACTACAGAACCAAAAGTCGAGACTCCTGCTCCCCCCCCGGGATCTTCACCTTTTTCTGAAAACTTCCGTCGGCCCAGGACATCCATCAGGGTCGACACGGTGCGCACATCCAGAGATCTCTCCTGGTAAAAATACCGGAATGGATCCGGCAGCTCATAGCCTACCAGGTTCAGTACCCCTTTATCCACCACTGAGATGCACAGTTCCGAAGCTATCGGTTCTCCATTATGGTCGGTGACCGTCAAATCGAGAGCAACCGCATCTCCCGGGCCATAAGAATCTTTATCAGCCGAGATGTCTATGTTTAGTTTTTGAGAATCAGCCTCTACTTTAACACCGGCATATCCGGCGTAAAACTCCGGTTTCCCAATATCATTCCCCGAGTCATCCCACCGAACTCCTGTTCTCTCTTTCAAAAGAATAACATTAAAAAAAACATTTGGCATAAAATCCCTGAGAACCGGTATTTTTACGGTACCGGCATTACCGTTAAGGGTAAAAGTCTTATACCAGAAGACCTTTTCCCGTTCGGCCGTGATCAGGACGGTGGATTTCTTAAAAGGGGATTTTATCAGCAGTTCAACCGTTTCGCCCTCTCGGTATTCCTTTTTGTCTGTCACCAGATCGATTATCCTGCCTTCATCCATGCGCCATGAGACGTATCCCTGACCGGTGACATAGAAATTGGCAGTAGTGGTGATCTGGTTGCCGAGGCGGTCTGAGCCGGACAAGGTGATCTCGTAATATCCGGGTTGATCAAAAGTGAAAGCCCTGGATAACTGGCCGTCCATGACAGTTATTTCATCTTCAGTTACGGGATGCCGTTCCCGCTCCCAATACCACCGAAGACTGCCCGATGCATCCTCCTTCTGATAAGACTTCCAGTCCACCCGCTCGATGAGCATGTTTAATCGGTGTTCCCCTTCCTGTTTCCCATAGGGATCCACAGTTATGATCTCGACAGATCCCGGTTTTCCACTCTGAAAGAAATAAGACCCGGTTCGAATCCCGATATAATAAGCCCCCCGGTGAACCACCATCGAGGAACCGGAACTGATCCGATTGTTATCCTTATCCCGGATTTCGCCGTACAGGCTCATTTGAACCGAATTTTTTGTATCAAAAGAGAATTTGTTCTGTTCAAAATCAAAGATGCCATTTTCATCAAGAACGAGGCTTTTCTGGACAATAGTCCGGTCAGTGGCGGATTCAGCGGTACCGAAAGTGAATCTGTTCCAACCCGGAGGAGTGAAGTAAATGTTCTTGATTCTTAAGCTGAAATCTCCGCGGGCTTCTTTCATGGGCGTACCAAAAAGATATCTTCCCTTTATACTGCCGGAAAGGGACTCCCCGGCAACGGCATGAGTCTGGTTAAAAGCGGTCGTCACTTCAAACGTTGCCGGTCTGTATTCCTGGACTGAAAAATTCAGGTTCTGCATAGAGGGTTCTTCCTGCCCGGGCTGGGTAATCTTCAGTTGGATCCGGTAAAAACCAGATGGGCTCTTCCGGGGAAGCTGGAACTGGTGGGCAAAGGTTCCGTACTCTTTAAAGCCGGACAGATCAACCGGGAAGGTCTCGAGTTTTTTATTAAAGGAATCGTATACTTCCCCTTCGATTTTTTCGAGCTCAGGTATCTGCAGATCACCACTCACTAAATGGCGGAAAATACCTTTGAATCGTACGGTCTGGCCAGCCTTGTAAAGATCCTTATCCGTGAATACCAGCAGCCGGTGGTAATAAGAACGCGGCGAGTAGCGATAATTTATATTGTAATCATAGCGGAAGCTCCACATGTCAAACATGGTATCCTTCTCACCCCAAATAAAGGCTCCGCTCTCCGGTGAAGAAATCTTAAATTTAAGCAGGTCCCGGCTTAAAAAAATACTGTCCCGGGGCTCCAGCAGTGCCACTCCATCCTCGCCGCTTTTGATCCGGTCTCTGAATTTTTCTCCCAGGATATTGAATTTTTGTTGCTTTTGAAGCGTGCCGTTTTTCAGGTTGAAGGCGGTTAGAAAAATTTGAGTGGGACTGTATTTGGCGACCAGGGCCTGGTCGGTCAGCTGAAAAACGGATCCCTTTTTTCCCCAGTAATTGGTGGCCTGATTGAATTTAATATAATAGACACCCGGATCTGCTATCCCGATGTCATCGAGTTTGAAGGGCAGGACCATGCTTTGGTTGTGATGGATCGGGATCTGCCAGGAATAGACCTGGCAATCCTCCGGATCGATGCGTTCGGAATCCAATCGGCCCCCATCGACAAGGGCAGCCAAGTCCTCACTCTTAAGCCGTTTGTAAAGCACCCCGGTTTCTTTGATATTCCGAACTAGGATGGGAAGCTCTCTGGTCAGATAGCTCTCCAAAACAAAGTGAGCCCCGGTGGGAATGATAAGGTGAGGTGTATAATCTTTGCTCATCACTGTGAACCGGTAATCACGAGGAAGAGTGTTTCCGAACACATCCTGTATCGAATGGGGGATGGAGACAATGTAGCGGGTATTTGGCTTGAAATCCCCCATGATCCGGAACTTTTCATTCCTATAATAATAATCCCGGTTGATCTCTATCTTCGGATCAATGGTAATCCGGTCCAGAAAATCAGCCATCCGCACCTGATTGGACAGATGAACTTCAATACCCTGGTCCGGATTAAAAGTTTCCGGCACTTTTTCAACAACGAATTTCTCAAAGGTCCGGAACTTCAGTACTTCGTTTCTCGGCAGTCCAAGGTTGCCGGCTGTGGCGGTCAGCCCCTTGAGAAAAGAGATCCGGATATCGGCAGCCTGGGGATAGGGGAGAGTGGGAAGAACAGTAATGAATTTTTTGGGATCCTTGCGATAACCCTGCCAGTAATAAAGCTCCTTTCGCTCTTTTTCTGTGGAATAACGAAGCTGAAAATGTTCCCAATTCTGGTTGTCAACAGTGACCCTAATATAAGGTTTAATATCCAGAGGATTTACCGGCTGGGAGAATTTCACCAGCACGCGCTGACTCAGTGATTGCCATTTTTTATCCTGGCTGGGAATTGTCTTCAGGATACTAATCAGAGGAGTTGAAAACTCCCATTGATGCTTTTTTACCTGGAAACCAAAGGGACTCTCATACCCTTCAAAGACCACCTGATACGTAGTGGACGGTTTCAAATCCTCTTTGACCACAAAGGCATAAGTGGCGGCGTTTTTAAAATACCCTTCCCCTTTGAGAGACGGCTCGGTGTGGATAAGGGAATCACGGCCAGGTGTCACTTGTTCCAGGGGTGCCACAGGGCGTGAAAAGGTGATACTGAGTTCATCACTCTGAGAGTCCTCCTTTAACTGCCCCTGGGGATGTATGGCTACTATTTTTACCGCTTTTTTACCCGCATCCCGGGATATGAGATCCGGCTCGGTATTGAGCATCTGCAGCCATTTTTCCGATGCTTCCACACCGGTGAGATCACTGAAGGTCTTATCACTTTGTTTAACTGCCGGTGTTTTCTCTCCTTTTTTACAGGCGACCGACACAAGCATCCAGAATAGACATATTGCCAGAACCCCAAATAACCATAGATTACTCTTTTTATCTGAAAAAATTCTGCTAATCATAGTGACTCCCCCTGATATTCCATTTTCCATCCTCCAATCAATCGCACTATTTATGGTACACACAGAAAACATGTCCAGTCAACAAAAATCCGCGAAGAGTGCTTTTCCGTATTCTCTCCATTCACATCGAACCAAATCAATATTTTTGTCTATTGGATCACAGTTCAATAAATGTTCACGTATTTAGGATTTTATATGAATAATGTTTTGAAAATGATCTATCAAGTTGAGTCATGTGTGCGATTTCGTACGTTCTGTGTCGCTTTTCCGGACAGATTCCCGAATTATTAAATTTTTTCCTTGATAAGCAATCTGGCATGCTTTATGCATGAATTAAGACGGCAGTCAGAATCGCTTCACATATGCAAACGAGAAAGGAGGGGAGATTATGAAAAGCAAGCTTTGTGCAGCTCTTCTTTCATTAGGGATGATTATTTGTTTTTCTTCGTGCGGCCAACAGAAAACCGAGTGGAAAGGAACGATAGAAGAAGTCAATGGCATTATGGTTGTGAAAAATCCAAAAGAGCCGGTCTACTCGGAGGATCTCTGCGTCGTGGAAGAAGAATTGTCCATAGGGGAGGCAGAAGGTGACGAACAGGGCTACCAGCACATCAAACGCTATAAACTCACCTGGAAAATCTGACGCACCTTAAAAACCGACACAGGGAATAGTCGTTTATTTGTCCTTGACATGCTTTTTGTCAAGATTTATATTTCTACCTGTGGTTGAATGGGAAATAAAAATGATCTATAGAGCTGTTTCTTTCTTAATTATCTTTTCTCTCTTTTTTGTTGGCTGCCAAAAACATGCAGAAAAAACCCTTCCTCCGATCGAAAGTCTTGATGAGCTGGCGCTTTTTCCGGTAGCTGATTTTACGGAAATAACTGAAATTGCATCCCCAGCCATTCCGGTTATTTCACCTGAAGATAAGATATTCTTTTTTGACCCCCGATTGAAACAGCTGTTCAAATCTGACCTTTCCAGCCGGAAAGTCATCCCCATAGGAAGATACGGGGAAGGACCCGGTGAATACACCCGCATCATAGGACTGTTATTGGAAAATGATAACCTCCATTTCCTGGATGGTCATCGTAAGATTGTTTGTCTGGATACAGAAGGCCATCTGATTTGGGAGGAAAAATTTACCCCCAATTTCACTGGAATAATTGGCAAAAAAGGGGAAGCCTTTTACTTCACCGAGATAAAAACAGATGAAGATGGTCATTTTATGATGGGATTAAGTGAATGGACGCGAGCCCAAGAATCCCGTTTGTTATGTGAAAAACCGATTGTAACCGTTCAGGGCAATGCCATGGTTGGTGGGAAAATTGTCAAAGGTGGAGGATTCTTCTTTCTGGCTAATCCGGCATTCGCTCATATCGGCAATGTTTTTGCTGTTTCAGCCTCGAATAAGTATGAATTTGAAATGCTGGATCTTGATGGAAATAGAACACAGACCTATACATTTAAGGCTCCAGAACCGGATGCGACAGAGATGATGAAAAAATTTAAATCCATAGAAAGTATCAAAAATTATGCGATCGCTAAGATTTTATCTTTGAACGAGGGGCTTCTCATTGTGTCCCATTATTATCGGGAAGGCAAACCCCGGATTGATCGATTCTCTTTATCAGGAGAGCTTCTCTCCTCACATATCCTTCCCTTTGATTTTAATCCCCCCTATAAGGATGTCGTTATACAAAGTGACTATCTCGTTTATATGGACAGAGATCATCCCGGTTTTAAGGTCTTTCAATTGAGTCATCAAGACTTAGATTAAAATATTTTTTTATAATAAACGAAGTGTCTACAGGATCTTTCACCGCTCTTCGATAAGGATCTGCAGGATCTCCAGCTCATCTGTATCAAACCATGTCTTATGGCACAGAAAGCATTTATCCACAGGGATGATATACTGATATGTGAAGGGCCTCGGCTGCATCTTTAAGCCGCAGATCGGGCAGTATATATCCTGAGATTTTTCCCTTTTTATCTTCCTGATTCCGGCCGGATTCTCCAAAAAATCCTTCCTGAAGTCAGCGGCTTTTTGAAGGCGACGTTGAGAGAAGGCGACTTCTTTGCGGGCAATGATCCGGCTCATAACAGCCGAGCCCACAAGTTTGCCCTGACAGGAAGGGCAGATTTTCAAGGCCACGCCTTCATAGAAAGTATCTCTGAGCGGCGTCCTACAGCGGGGGCATTTGTTGTATCTTTTCGGATTGACGGGTTTTTTATGGTACAGATTGTGGAGTCCCGTACGGATTTGAGGGAACTCTCCGGCCGCAGCCTCAATGTCTTCCTGAATGTTTTTTGTCCTGATCCCCAGGGTAAAAAAACGCAGGGACAGGATCTGTTCCAGAGTGTAAGGCCCCAGCCATTTCCCTTTAGGGCTCCGGACAGCCCATACGGCCCCCTCTTCCGGCTGTGTATCACTCAATGAGGCCGGAGGCTTTTCCCCTCCTGAGGCTTGTTCTTCTTTAGAATGAAGAACAAATCGTGCTTTTTCCCTCTTTTTTCTCATTTCCAAGACTTCATCAATGATCTTTTTTGGCGATGCCGGAATCATTTCCGCCAGCTGCCGTATTCTTTTCATAAGCGGGGGGTGAGAATTAAAGATCCGGTCTAATAATCCGTTGGAAATATCCTTTGATCCGGGAGGTACCAAAAAAAGCGGGCTGTAGGAAAGACTAAAGTCTCCGATAAAAGAATTGCTCACATGGGCTTTATAGATAGCCTGAGCCAGGGCTGCCGGGTTCCGGTTGAGTTCAACGGCTGCAGCATCCGCCAGGAGTTCCCTCTGACGACTGATGAGAGTGCTCAGAAGATGCATCAAGACAGATGACAGGGAAGTCGCTGCATAGACCAGAGGATTTCCGCCGCCTGAATCCTGAACCTCTCCGACCTGGCCCTGAGGCCTTTCCTGAGGTTCCGCCATCTCCCGCAGGCGCTCAAAAAAATTGGCCAGCGAACATACGAGAGTGATATAGAAAGTGTCGCCCCGGATGATATGGGACAGTTCATTAGCGACCACGGCCTGAAGCTCGTCTCTGGTAAATTCAGCCAACAGCCCCTCGGTCACAATGATACTGGGAGTTTTATCCGCTTCCATAAGGGCCATGGAATTGACAGCAAAAGCAGAAATGATGTAAGGAGTAACCCTGGGGAGGCCCGCAGCAAGACGCATCTCATCTACGGTGTTGCTGAACCTTTTGTGGTATATGTCCTCTTTATCCGGGGATTCAGCCTGCAGCCGTTTCCGTATGAATCGAGCCCCGTGGAACCGGGCATCGTAAAAATGAAAAGCCGCTATGCCTATGGATAAAATAAGGTTTATCAGAAAAAAATCATTCCAGGTTTTTCCGGTAAAAAGCGAGAAGCCGGGTATAAATAGCCCTATGCTGGCAAGGAAAACAAAGGCCACGAACCCTACCAGAAAAAAATAGAAGACAAACAGGATAAGGAGCAAAAAAAGGCTTTTCTGCCATTGCCGGCGCTGGACCTCATAAAAATCCTTTGCGAATTTCTTTTGAGATCTCACTGTTCTTCTGCCAGCATTCATAATATTAAAAAAAAGCGGGATATTCAATTTCTAAAATAATGTAACCTTTCTTGTATTTTCCAGTCTTACTAGTGTTATGGTTTTCCAGCTTCTGTAGATTCCTGTTTAACCGGAGGTATGCGATGATAAAGGAATATGTGAAATTAGTATGGCGGCATATCAGGCGCCGTAAAGGACTGGCCGTAATTAATATCGGAGGATTAGCGGTAGGTTTGGCCGCTTGTATTTTGGCTTTCTATTTTATTCGTGACGAATTTTCCTTCGACCGTTTTCACATTCATATTGATTCTATTTATGAAGTCAAGTCTGTGGTCACCTATTCAGGCGGTCCTCAAGTCTCTCGCGAAACCCAGGCCCTGTGGCACCGACTTTGACTGCGGATTTCCCGGAAGTGGAATCAGCAACCCGGTTAGCGGCGACTGTCTTGATCATCCAAAATGGAGATAAAATTTTCAAACAGAAAGGGATTGGAGTAGATCCGTCCTTCTTTGATGTTTTCACTTTTCCTTTGGTGCGGGGCGATTCCGGATCCGCTCTGCAAAATCCGAATTCTGTCGTTCTCAGCACACAAGCAGCGCGCCTTCTCTTCGGGATCACGGATCCTATGGGACAGACTGTCTCCATAAAAATTAAAGATGAGGCTTCTGAATTGGAAGTGACGGGAATAGCCCAAGAGATCCCGGCCAACTCCAGTTTAAAATTCGACCTCCTCCTTCCAATCCTCCAAGTCAAAGGACCAAAAATCGATCAATGGGACACCGGATTGGACGCAGCCTGTTTTGTCCGCTTACGAAAAGATGCAGACCCGCATGAACTGCAGGCTAAATTTCAAGGAACACTAGACACATTCCTGAACAAAAAAGGGGTCACGGGAAACCACTATCTCTTCCCTTTTGCCAAATACCATAAGGGAGCTCAAAGCTATTCTTATTCTTCCGTTCTTGAACCGCAAAGCTCCCCGTCTCATTCTTATATCCTGTCCGGTATTGCCCTTCTTGTTCTCCTGATCGCCGGATTTAACTTTATGAATTTGAGCATTGCAGCGGCAGCTTCCGGACGAATGAAGGAGATCGGGATGCGCAGGGTACTGGGAGCCCGGCGAAAACAGCTCCTTCAACAATTCCGCTTCGAGGGAATTGTGTTGAGCCTGGCTTCTCTTATAGTGGGATTCGGACTGACTGCTGCAGTACTTCCGGTTTTCAACCGTTTTGCCGGAAAAGAACTCAGGCTGGATCTACTGGGACCGGTTTCCCCTTTACTCACACTTATTCTTTTTGCCATCATTCTGGGAATTCTTGCCGGAAGCTATCCCGGATGGTTTCTTTCCCGGGCTCGGCCGATCGATCTGTTCAAGGGCAAGTTTCTGCTCGGCCAACGCAGCAGTTTTAACCGCAGTTTTCTTCTTTTCCAACTCGGATTTTCCATCTTTCTTGTCATAACAACAGGATTTCTCTACAGGCAGCACCGATACCTGCTGCGGGCTGATCTGGGATACAACCCTGACCGGGTTATGGTCCTTAACATTGAAAATCTCACTCAAAACTTCCAAATGAGCTCCCAATTCCTGCCTGTCTTGAAATCTAGCCTCCTTCAGTATCCGGAGATCAAATCCGTAAGCGGTGCCTACAGCGGAATGTCTTCCTGGTCAGCTATCATTTCCAGGCCTGAAGGAGCACAAAATCCTGAAATAATCCGGTTCAATGATGTCGACCCGGACTATGCAAAGACTCTTGGAATCCGGATAAGCGAGGGGAGGTGGTTCTCTCCTGAGTATCCTTCAGATAAAACCAATGCGGTTATCATAAATGAAGCGTTTGCCCGAAGGTTCAATATAAAGGAGCCTACAAAGAGAACCCTTTCCGAATTTTTCAGATACAAGGGTCCAAGCAATATCATAGGCGTTGTCAAAGATTTTCACTTCGATTCTCTGCGGCGGCCGATCGAACCTGCTTTCTTTACCCTGGAAAGCGACGGATTCCAAAAGGTGTATATCCAATTAGAAGAAGGAGACCTCAACAGGGCGATAAATTCAATTAAGAAAGAATTCTCAGAAATAGCTCCCGGTTTCCCCTTCCTTTTCTCCTTTCTGGACGATGACGTGGCGCGGCAGTATGAAGAAGAGAAACGCTGGAGCCACATGATTACAATTGTCAGCCTTTTTGCGATGCTTATCGCCTGTTCCGGAATCTTTGCTCTAGCGCTTGAAGCCGTGTCGCGCCGAACTAAGGAAATCGGCGTCCGCAAAGTATTAGGCGCTTCGGTATCCCGGATATTCTATCTATTAACCAGTGAATTCATGTGGATAGCTGCTGCGGCCGTTGCGGTCACATGGCCCATCGCTTATCTGGTAATACACAGAATTCTGGCCGATTACCCCTATAGGATACCTTTAAATTTGTGGATGTTTGTAGCCGGAGGCATGGCCGTGACGTTGCTTACCCTTGCTGCCATCAGTTTGCACACGGTGCGGGCGGCTATCCGCAATCCGGTCGAAAGCCTTCGAGATGAATAACCGCTAGAAACACAAGAATCTCTTTTTTAAAAAAAATGTAAACCTTTTTTGTTTCCAATGCGTCTTATTAGTGCTGTGATATGTATCCGTTTTTCATACAAACAACAAAGGAGCCTTTGCAATGATCCTATTATCCCGGTCTGAAGAGATCGTTCTCCTGGCCATATGGAAGCTGGGAGACAACGCCTACGGAGTGACCATCCGCAAACAGGTATCCAAAGACACCGGCCATTCCTGGTCATTCGGCGCCATCTACAAACCCCTGAAAAAGCTCACCCACAAAAATTACGTAGCAAAAAAAAGCAGCCGGCCCTGTGCTGAAAGGGGAGGCCGCGCCAAATACCTGTATACGCTTACCGCAGAAGGAAAAAAAGCGCTCCGGGAAATAAGAAAGGTCTACAAATCCGTATGGACCAAAGAATGCCTGAACACCTTTGATTGAAACATGAATCCAAGAAAACAAAAGAAAAATCTTCCCTTGCCTATAAAAGCCCTCCTGCGGCTTTTTCTCAGCGAACCGGATTATGACCAGGCCGCAGGAGACTTTGAAGAATTTTATAAGGAACAAATCAAATTAGGGGGGAAAGTAAAAGCGCAGATTAGACTTTGGGCTATGCTTTTTAAATCTTTGCCCGGATTTATATGGGACTCTTTATACTGGAGTGGAATGATGATCAAAAATTATCTTAAAACCGCATTCAGGATTATCCGAAAACAAAAATTATTCAGTACACTCAATATTCTCGGATTGGCTGTAAGCCTGACCTGCAGCTTTCTGATCTTCCTTCATGTGAAGGAGGAACTCAGCTATGAGACCCATTTCCCAAAAGCAGACCGCTTGTACCGCATCCAGACCAACTCCAAATACGGTTCGACATTCCGACACTGGGGAGCTTCCGCACCGGCCCTGGGACCGATTCTGGAAGAAACCCTCCCCGAAGTGGAAAAAACCGCGCGCATCCGCCCTCTCGGAAGAGAAATCCTAAGCTGCCAGCCTGTCCAGGGGACCATCAAACGTTTTCAAGAATGGGGCGGCTTCCTTGCAGATCCCTCGGTATGTGCCCTCTTTGACCTGGAATTCCTGTCCGGCGATCCTCAAAGCGCACTGGAAGAGCCCTTCTCTGTTGTTCTGACCGAATCTCTGGCCAAAAAATATTTTCCCGATGCAAATCCGATCGGAAAATCACTGTCGAATGAAAGCCGCAAGCAGC